>JAEEGL013131720.1_pt1 | contig 21657 bp, 15 predicted proteins | sample 9134231 | NCBI WGS metagenome assembly JAEEGL01 (sample SAMN16246548, study PRJNA631951) | gut metagenome | biome: gut microbiome; feature: rumen; material: fiber-attached | host: Bos | place: Iran: Karaj | collected 2018-10
AGTATTAACATTAATTAATGATAATGAATCAAAAATTATTAATATATTAAAACTTCTTTTCAGATTAATTAGTATAAGAATCAGGTTACGAAAACTGGATATTGTACATTATCATTTTATTGATAAAAGATTTACACATTTAGTGGATTTTTTTATAGGCAAAAATGCTCAAAAAACTATTATAACATTTTGGGGAAGTGATTTACTTAGAGAACCGGCAAAATCTATTACTAGTTTTTCAAAGTTATATAAACGTGCCAATAAAATAAATGTAATGAATATTGAAATGTTTAATAAATTCCAGGAAATTTCTAAATCACAATATTCAGAAAAACTCATATCTCTTGATTTTGGAGATAGTACTCTTGATTCAATTAAAGCTGCACATAAAAATAAAAATATTATTGATATCAAAAAGGCATGGAATATTCCGGAAGATAAAATAACAGTTCATCTAGGTTATAATGGGTTTGAAGCTCAACAACATATTAAAATGATTCAAAGCCTGGATTCATGCAATGATGAAGTTAAAAAATCAATTTTTATTATAGTTCCACTTTCTTATGGCTGTCCAAATGAAGAATATAAAAATCAAATTATTCAAACATTAAAGGATACAGGAATTCCTTTTTATATTTTTGATAAGTTTATTGACAAAGATAGTATCGGAGAATTTCGTTTAACAGCAGATATTTTCTTATATGGACAAACGACAGATGCAATATCAGCTAGTATGATAGAGTATTTTGCAGCTGGTTGTACTGTAATAAAACCTGAATGGCTTATCTATTCGGAATTGACAGATAATGGAATTAGTATGATTGAATATAAAGATTTTAATTCTCTTACAGGAATTTTTGAGAATGTTATATTACAAAAGCTGTATAAAAATAAAAATGAAAATAACAGTTCTATAATTTATTCTTTAAAATCCTGGGACTCGCTAAAAAATCAATGGTTGGATATGTATGATGAAAATTAATGATATTACAATTACACCTGAAACAACTCTTTTTGACGCATTAAATATTATGGACAAAATTGATAGAAAACTACTATTAGTTTTGGACAATAATAAATTTATAAGTTTAATAAGTATTGGTGATATTCAAAGAAGTATCTTAAAAAAAATCTCTTTAGATTCTCCTGTGAGACAAGTATTCCGAACTGACATTCTTGTTGCCAAAAGTAGTGATGATAAAAAACAAGTTCTTCAAAAAATGAAAAAAGAACGAATTGAATTTATGCCGGTAATTGACGAGCATTCAAACCTTATAGATGTTCTTTTTTGGGAAGATTATTTTGAAAATAAGAAAATTACATCTGGAACAAAATTAGGATTACCTGTTGTTATTATGGCTGGTGGCGAAGGTACACGACTCCGCCCTCTTACAAATATAATTCCAAAACCATTAATTCCGATTGATAATAAAACTATTGTCGAAGACATTATGGATAAATTTATTGATGTAGGCTGCAATGATTTTACTTTTTCTGTAAATTACAAAGCAGACAAAATCAAAGATTATTTTGAAAAAATTCCAGATAAGAATTATACCGTAGATTATATCCAGGAAGATAAACCTTTAGGAACAGCAGGATCACTATATTTATTAAAAGATAAATTAAATACAACTTTCTTTGTTTCAAATTGTGATATTCTTGTAGATGTAAATCTTGAAGATCTACTGAACTATCATCGAGAGAACAATAATATAATTACTGTAGTTTCTGTATTAAAGAATTATTCTATTCCTTATGGAACTATAGAAACATCAGAAAACGGACAGCTCGCCAGCTTGAATGAAAAACCAAATATCGTTTATCAAATCAATTCGGGTTTATATATTCTTGAACCAAAGATATTTGAATATTTACCGGAAAATCAATTTATGCATATTACAGATTTAATACTTAAATTACGTGAAAATAGTCTTAAAGTCGGAGTATTTCCTGTAAGTGAAGGTTCCTGGGTAGATATGGGTAACTGGGATGAATATCTTAAGATTATTAAAAGAGAAAAGAAATAAACCATGCACAAAATAACCTTCATAACAACCCATAACTGGGATACGAAAAGACAGGGCGGATTTCATAAGTTTGCGGAGGCAGCAGCTGAGGCTGGGCTTGAGACTGTGTTTTTTTCTTTCCCGCGGCCTTATTATGGTTTTTTTATGAAGAGGGAGCAGTTGAACCGAGACGTCATTAAGTTGCTCAAAAAAGGAAAGCATTACCAATTTAACGGGCATGAAGTTTTGAATGTGACCTTCCCTACCTTACGGCTTCCAGATTCTCTCGGACGATTTATGCCTGCACGTTTTATGAATTTTATGCTCACTCATTCCTTTGGTTCTTTCAGGCATTTTTGCAAAAAGTTCCTTTCTGGCACAGACTGCTTTGTTTTTGAATCCTGCGAAGGTGTTGCGTTTATAGACAAGCTTAAAAATCTTTTTCCATCTGCAAAAATGATTTACCGCCCTAGCGATCCTATGGTTTATGCTTCCATTCCTGAACGTGTTAAAAAACTCGAGCAGCACATGCTTTATTCTGCAGACTTAAATATTCTTGTAAATAACGAAGGCCTTGAAGCATACAGAAAAACTATTCCGGATTTTGAACGCAGAGTAAATTATACGGTTCTTTCTAATGGAATTGATATTAACTCGTATACAAAATCATATAGTACGCCTGAGCTTTTGCAAAAACAAAATACAATTCTTTATGTAGGAGCCTGGGAAGTTGAATGGCCGCTACTTTTTAAGGCAGCAACAACAACTCCTGATTTTAATTATATCGTAGTATGTCCAAATTATCCGCCACAGGATATTCTAAAAAAAGTTGAACAGACCTCAAATCTTTTTTATGTTCCTGGCATAAAGCCCGCCGAAGTTCCTGCCTGGATTACAAACTGCGCCGTTGTAATGGTCCCTTATGTTACAGATTTTTACAAAGACCGTCCGCTTGGAATTACTGCAAAATATTATCAGGCAATGGCAGCTCATAAGCCTATCGTTGCCTACTGCGATACACCAAAGCTCAAGGATGCCGGTGTGACAGTAACTTACTCTTACGAAGATTTTATCGAAGCAGTACGCCTGGCTGTAAAATCTGGTCTAAAAAATTACACCTTTAACCTTGATGATCGCCGCTGGGAAAACATTACGGCACAGTTCCTTGAATTAGTAGAAAAAACAGAACAAAAACGCTAAAATTAACCTTATGAAAATAACAGTTGCAGGCACAGGCTACGTAGGCCTTTCAATTTCTATTCTTCTGGCACAGCATAACGAGGTTATTGCATGCGATATAATGCAGAACAAGGTTGATTTAATCAATTCTAAAAAATCACCGATTGTCGATAAGGAAATTTCTGAATATCTGGCTTCAAAACCACTCAAGCTCACTGCTACATGCAGTCCCGATATTGCCTATAAAAATCCTGATTATGTTGTAATTGCAACCCCAACCAATTATGATTCCGAAAAAAACTTTTTTGACACATCTTCCATAGAAACGGTTTTACGCATTGTTGAGCAGAAATGTCCGGACACTACTGTTGTCATTAAATCTACAATTCCGGTTGGCTATACAGAAGGAATTGCCCGCCAGTTTAAAATTAAAAATATTTTGTTCAGTCCTGAGTTTTTACGGGAAGGGCATGCACTTTATGATAATCTCTACCCTAGCCGCATTGTTGTAAGCTTTCCAAAAGATAGACCGGAGCTTGCTTCAAAAGCACAGGAATTTGCAAAGCTTCTTGAACAGGGGGCACTAAAAAAGGACGTAGAGATTTTGACTCCACATTGCACCGAAGCCGAAGCCATCAAGCTTTTTGCAAATACTTACCTCGCCCTTCGTGTTGCTTATTTTAATGAGCTCGATACTTATGCAGAGGTTCGTGGACTGGACACTAAACAAATAATTCAGGGAATAAGCCTGGATCCACGCATCGGGGACTTTTATAACAACCCGAGCTTTGGTTACGGCGGTTACTGTCTTCCAAAAGACACAAAGCAGCTGCTTGCCAATTTTAATTCAGTTCCTCAGAATCTTATTCAGGCAATTGTAGACTCAAACCGCACACGTAAGGAATTTATTGCACATCAGATTCTTAGCCGCAAACCACAAACTGTCGGAGTTTACCGTCTTACCATGAAAGCCAATAGCGACAACTTCCGCCAGAGCTCAATCCAGGACATTATGAAAACTCTCCGCGGCGAAGGCGTAAAGGTTGTAATTTACGAACCTACCCTTACCGCCGACACCTTTGAAAATTTTAACGTTGAACATAATCTTGCAGTCTTTAAATCTACCAGTGATATAATCCTTGCCAACCGCATGTCCGACGACCTGCTTGACTGCCAGACTAAAGTTTATACCAGGGATTTGTTTACAAGGGATTAAGGAGAAGAATGCTTTATACACTTTGTCATATTTTAGACTGGAATGAAAAAGGTTTTGTATGAAAAATAAATTCACTGTACTTGATTATCTAGAAGAAACGGCCTCTAAATTTCCGGATAAAATTGCTTTTGCAGATACAACTACAAAAGTTACCTGGAAACAATTTGTAGAAAATGCTCAGGCTAAAGCTGTAATAATTTCTAAATATTTTGAGCCGGGAAAAGCGGTTCCTGTAATGATTGAAAAAAGTGTAAAAACACTTGAATACTTTTTTGGGGCTTTGTATGCAGGCTGTTTTTATTCTTATTTTGATTCAAGCTTTCCAGACAGCAGATTAAATTCTATGTGCCAGACACTGGATGTAAAACATATTATTGCGGACTCAAGATTTGAAAAAAAGCTTACTGGAATAAACGTAACTCCCCTATTTTTTCAAACGCTTGAAGAAGAAATCGTAGACAAATCGATTGTTACGTCTAAACGTCGCTCAAACATAATTGATACAGACGCGGTTTATGCAAACTTTACATCCGGTTCAACAGGAACTCCAAAAGCGGTAGTTGTCTCTCATCGTTCTGTTATAGATTTTATAAATATATTTACAGAGATTTTTGAAATAAATTCTCAGGATAATATTGCAAATCAGGCACCTTTTGATTTTGATGTTTCGGTAAAAGATATTTTCTCTGGTATTTTTACAGGCACTTGTGTTCATCTTGTTCCAAAGATGTTTTTCTCTTTTCCAACAAAGCTGCTCGACTATCTGGAAGAACGAGAGATCACAATTCTTATATGGGCTGTTTCCGCTTTATGTATTGTTTCTACACTCAATGGTTTTGACTATAAAGTACCAGCAACAATACGCAAGGTAATGTTTTCGGGGGAAGTAATGCCTGTTAAGCAGCTGGAAATCTGGAAAAAAAATATTCCAGATGCTGAATACATAAATCTTTATGGGCCAACAGAAATTACCTGTAACTGTACATATTTTAGAATACCTATGGATGCAGATTTAAATTCATATTCAAAAGGTATTCCAATGGGCATTCCTTTCCCTAATGAAAAAGTTTTTCTTTTAGATGAAAATGACAACCTTATAACCTCTCCCGACACAGAAGGCGAAGTTTGTGTAAGCGGAACCTGTGTAGCTTTGGGATATTATAACAGCGAAAAAACGGCAGAAGTGTTTGTTCAGAATCCATTAAACAAAGCTTTCTTTGAACGCATTTATAGAACCGGAGACCTTGCAACGCTTGGAAAAGACGGACTTTACTATTACACAGGACGCAGAGACACTCAGATTAAACATATGGGACACAGAATTGAACTTGGCGAAATTGAAAATGCAATAGCAAAGCATGATAATATTTCGCGTGCCTGCTGTATATTTACCGATAATAAAATTACTGCATATTATACCGGTAAAGAAGCTGATAAAAAAGAAATTATCCAGCTGCTCAAAATTACCCTGCCCGTTTATATGATTCCTTCTGATTTTATTTTTATTCAGGAGTTTCCAATTACCAAAAACGGTAAGATTGATAAAAAAGCACTAATGGAGAAACTGAATGTCTGCAAAGATTGATTATAATTTACTTGCAAAAAAGTATGGAACTCCTTTTTATATCTTTGATAAGGATACTTTGACAAATCGTATTACTCAAATAAAAAACCGCTTGCCTTCAAACGCCAGGCTTTGTTATGCAATAAAAGCTAATGCATTCCTTGCTGCTTTTCTTAAAGATCAAGATATTTTGTTTGAAGTATGTTCTCCGGGAGAATTAAGTATTTGTGAAAAGGAAAGTCTTTTGCCAGACAAAATTGTTTTTTCCGGTGTTGTAAAAACTAAGGAAGATATAAAACGTGCCTACGATTTACAGGTTCATACTATCACACTGGAATCCAAAACTCACCTTAAATATCTTCTGGAATGTGTAAAAGAAGCCGGCTCAAGACATGAACAGAATATTATTTTACGTTTATCAAGCGGAAATCAGTTTGGAATGAGTGAAGCAGATCTTGAAGAATGTATTCAACAGATTAAACAGGAAAACACAATCAAAATTTCGGGTATTCATTATTTTTCAGGCACTCAGAAAAAGCTAAAAACTATTACAGAAGAAATTTCCATAGTTGAAAATTTTTGCGATAAAATTAAATCACTTTATAATCTTGATTCACTTTTTATTGAATATGGACCGGGTCTTTCCTACGATTATTTTTCTACAGCAGATGAAAAAGAAAATTACAGCGAACTGGAAAGCTTTGTACAGCTTATAGAAAAATCCTCTTACAATTATGTTATTGAACTTGGTCGTTATATTGCTTCTCCATGCGGACAATATGTAACGAAAATAATGGATGTAAAGGCTACAGATAAAAACAAATACTGTCTTATTGACGGAGGAATAAATCATATAAATTATTACGGTCAGCTTATGGGTATGAAGGTTCCCCCTGTAAGTCATATTTCAAACAAAGAACAAACTGGTACAGCTTTAGAAAACTACACAATTGCAGGTTCGCTCTGTACTACAGCAGATATTGTTATAAGACAGTTACCTTTGTCTTTGCCAGAACCGGAAGATCTGCTTGTCTTTGAAGATATTGGTGCATATTCAATTACCGAAGGAATATATCTTTTCTTAAGTCATCCCCTTCCTTCAGTTTTGAGTTTTGAGAATGGCAGCTTTGAACTGTTGAGAAAAAGTACTGAAACATATATACTGAATTCATAAATCATTGATTGAGGTTTTCACAATGGAAGAATTACTTAATATTCTGGAAGAATTAAAACCCGATGTAGATTTTAAAAGTGAACAGGGTTTAATTGACAATGCAATTTTAGATTCCTTTGATATTGTTCAGCTTGTTGGAACACTTAAAGAAACCTTTGACATAGACATTACACCTGCAGACATTGTACCGGAAAATTTTAATTCTGCAGATGCAATGTGGAAAATGATTGAACGCTTACAGTAATTAATACTGTGCATACATAAAGCCTGTATCTCCAGCACTAAACGAAAGCGAAAGTATAACTAAAATTAACGGTATATAATAAGCAAGCCAGCGTATTACAATATTCTTTTTCTGCAGTTCATTATATACATCAACTTTTTTCTCTTTAAGAAGACTTATAACAAAAATTATGATTGTACTCGTTGCTACTAAAACAATATGACTTTGAAAATCTGTTATGTTTCCAAAAATCAGATTCATATAATTTTTTGAAGCAAGCAGGAGCGGGTTTCCAAAATGTGCAAAAGTGTTTTTAAGATACACAAAAGATTTTTTTACATCAGTTATACGGTCAAAATACCAGCCGATATTGACAATTATAAAAGTTCTGATTATTTGAAAAAGTTTCCAGGGTGTGCTTTTAGTGTTTATTTTTAGAGTCTGATTTATTTTTTCAAAAACAGGTTTTAAAAGATCGCTCAGAGCAATAACCAGTCCGTTGTAAAGACCCCATATAAAAAAGTGGAGCTCAGGACCATGCCATAAGCCTACAAGCATAAAAACAACAATATTTGCAATACAGGCAGGTATGGTGCGGCCAAAATGTTTACCTATGCGACTGGTACAGACTTTACTTAAATTCTGCATTCCTTTGGTGAGCGCAAGTGGATAAAAAATATAATCTCTCATCCATTGTCCAAGAGTAATATGCCATCTTTGCCAGAAGTTTGCCAGGGAAATTGAAAAATATGGCTGCTTAAAGTTTTGAGGTAATTCAATTCCAAACAGCTGCGCAATACCAAGTACTAAATCGGTTCCGCCTGAAAAATCTGCATACTGATAAATTGAATACATTAAGATTCCGGTAAGAAGAACACAGCCCGGATAATTTGTATATACTCCGTCAAAGAGAGTTCCAATATGTTTTACAAGAAGATCTGCAACAATGAATTTTTTAAGGGAGCCGTATAAAATTAGCATTACTCCCCTTTTGATATTTTCAAAATCAAATGCATGCTCCTGTTCAAGCTGAATTCCACTTTGATTAAAACGTACAACAGGTCCTAAAATGAGCTGTGGGAAAAAGGAAACAAAAACAAAATACTTAAAGAAATTTTTCTCTCTTTCGTATTTTGAATTATATATATCCATAAAATAGCCGATTGTGGTCAAAGTGTAATAGGATATTCCAAGAGGCAGAAGCAAGGTTTTAGAACCTGCAAGAATCCTCCAGTATTTTAAGTAAATTAGAATTCCCACATTAACAAAAAGCATTGCTGCAAGAATAAGCCTTTTGTTTTTTTGAGTTTTGCTTTTTTCAAGCTTAAAATCTTCTTTGGACAAAGCTTCTTTTTTTTGCTTAAGCTTTTCATTGATATTTGAAACAAATTGTGCGCTAAAGAAAGTTAATAATGAACTTGCCAGAATAAATATAAGGTTTCCTATACCGCTAAAAGCATAAAAAACTGTGTTTGCAGCAAGAAGTACAAGCCATTGAAATTTTTTAGGAATAAGATAATAGATTACGAGCGAAACAATTAAAAATATGGCAAAAGTAAACGAATAAAAGTTCATATCTTCCTCCTAAAATGCAGCAAAGCTTTGCAAACAGTCGTTTTGCTTTATGCCATCTATATAACTAATTACACGAATTTTTCCAGATTTGCCGGAAGGAAGATTAATAACAGCTTCACCGGTATTCTTTTGCATCAGTTCTTCCTGTCCGTCAATTTGAGTATAAATATCATAGGTTATTCTGCTTTGTTCAACATGATTTACCATTGGTTTAATTGTAATAGTCTTTTTATCCTGCGAAGGCAATAATTCCAGTCCATAAATTGTGTCCGGCTGATTCAAAAGCTTTTGTGAATAAGAATTATAAAACATTTTTTCACGCGAAATATTTTCTATAAAAAAACAATTGCAAAAGGCTTGAGTCCATTTATAAACTCCCTGTTTTGAAAAATGATTATCGTCTGTAAAATCTTCATCTTCCAAAGTCAGATATTCTTCTTTTATGAGATTAAAGTCATAGTATTCAAAGCCACGCTGTTCAAGGTAATCTTTGCACCAGAAATAGTAGTCATCATAATTTGATTTTTCTGCAAGATAAAAATCGGAACAAGGCATAGAATAAAATATCAGTTCAACATTGTTATTTTTGCAAAGTGTTATAATCTTATCAATTGTATTTTTATATTCATCTGATATATTATCCAGTTTTATTTTTCCCTGTTCTGTATTACTGGAAAAGCTTCCGTTCTTTATGACGTCGGTATTAAGGACACAACCCTTACCATCATATTCTGAATCACTGCTGACATATTCGTATTTAAAATATTGACCTGTAACAAGACTTTTAATCTTCTTTACTACTTTTTTGGGATTTAAGGTCATATGTTTGTCTTTTCCAATCGGTAAAAGATGATTCAAATAATATTTTGGCGAAGAAATTGAAAATAAATAATTCCATTTTATTGCAGGATCGTTTATATAATCTGAAACAATATAATCTGCAGAAAATCCGTTCCTGTTATTTTTGGCATATTTTGCACTAACAGCAAAATCCATTTCTAAAAAGACTTTTTCTATTTTATATTGTTTTACTGCCTGCTGTAAGATTGCATAAGTTCCTTCAATAGTTTGAGAAGCGGTTCCTGTACTAAAATTATTCTTTCCTGTAATTTTATCTGCTACTACCGGGGTAATTCCATGCGAAACATGACTTGCTCCACAATACATTATATCTATGTTGTCCTGTGAATAAAATTCGTGCATTAAAACCCGTGCATAAGATTCAGTATCATCTTTTAAAATAAAAGCAACGCCAAGACAAAGCACATAGAATATGAAAAGAAAAATTAAGGTTTTTAAAACAAGTATAATTTTTTTTGGTGCTTTCATAATTATTTTAAGTATAAACAATTATGAGATAGTTTCAACATAAATTGAAAAAAAATTGTAAATGCTTTAAAATTATATCATGCATTTTTTATATGATGCTTTTATTGCACCCTTAGAATTATTATTAGAATTCTTTTTTAAGTTTGTACAGGTCATAACAGGTAATGCAGGACTCGCAGTTATAAGCCTTAGCTTTATTGTCACAATTCTTACACTCCCCTTATATATGGTTGCCGAAAGCTGGCAGGAAAAAGAACGACAGATTCAAAATAAATTAAAATCTGGTATTGAACGAATTAAACAAACCTTTAAAGGTGACGAACAATACATGATGCTAAGCACCTTTTACAGACAGCAGCATTATCATCCTATGATGGCACTCCGTTCTTCTTTTAGTCTGCTCATTCAAATTCCATTTTTTATGGCAGCCTATAATTTTCTTTCCAAGCTGACTGTTTTACAGGGATATTCTTTTTTATTTATTAAGGATTTTGGAGCACCCGATGCAAGTCTTAAGCTTGGTAATTTTTCTATAAACATTCTGCCTGTCGCAATGACACTTATAAATTGTATTGCAGGCTACATTTATTCAAAAGGGCATGGCATAAAAGAACAGCTTCAGATTTATGGCTGTGCACTTGTATTTTTATTGTTATTATATAAGTCTCCTGCAGGTCTGGTTGTCTACTGGACAATGAATAATATTCTTTCACTGGTTAAAAACATATTTTATAAATTAAAAAATCCAAAAAAAGTAATTTATATAATTTGTTGTATTCTTGGACTTGTATCTGTCATTTTACTTTTTACTAAGCTTCGTAATATAGACAAAATCTATAAATGTGCTTTTCTTTTATTTTCTGTTTTACTTTTTACTTATCCTTATCTTATTAAAGTTATTTCAGGTTTCTTTACAAAAACACTTGAGCCGTTAAATACTGATCCTTCAAAACGACTTTCAGTATTTTTATTTTCTGCCATTATTCTAACTGTGCTTGCAGGACTTGTAATTCCTTCAATCCTCATTGAATCTCAACCAGACTTATATTGCTATGTTGATGATTACTCTTCTCCTTTTCCGTTTATAATTAAAACCTTTGCAAAAGCTCTTGGCTTTTTCTTTATCTGGCCTTTATGCTTTTATGCCTTATTTGGAAGCAAAACTAAAAATTTTCTTTCCTTCATTTTCTTTTTTGCTTCTGCATTTACAATAATAAACACCTTCTGTTTCTCAGGAAATTATGGTTCCATTGAACCGACCTTAATTTTTATGGAACCTCAGAATTTTAAACCGACAATTTTGAATATTCTTATCAATTTTGTAATATTGGCAGTACTTTGTTTAATAATTATCCTTATCATAAAAAAGAAAATTCTTTTATTAAATTATTTTGCAGGTATACTTCTTTTTGCCCTTATAACAATTTCTTCCATTAACGTAATTCATATCGGACGTGCTTTTTCCAAAATGGAAGCTCCTGATAATTCTGCAAGCCTAAAGCCAATATACAAACTATCCAAAACTGGAAAAAATGTAATTGTATTTATGCAGGATGCCTGCTTCAGCCCTTTTGTTTCAGAAATCTTTGAAAAAGATCCGGAATTAAAAAATCATTTTACAGGCTTTACTTATTATCCAAATACAACTCCATTGGGTTCCGTTACTATGACAGGTTCGCCGGGACTTTTTGCAGGTTATGATTATACTCCTTATGAAATAAACAAACGGGATGATAAAACTCTTCAGCAAAAGCATAATGAAGCCCTGCTTACACTTCCAATCCTGTTTAATTCTCAGAAATTTTCTGTTACTGTTTCTAATCTGCCATATGAAAACTATCTTGAAGAGCCAGTTACAGACATGTATAAGGGGTATGAATATATAAACCGTATTAATACCCAGGGAAAATATTCTGGTATATGGTATAAAAGATATGGACTGGAACGAAATCCTCACACAAGCTTTTTAATTAACCGAAATTTCATATGTTTTTCATTTTTCAAAATGGTACCGCCTTTACTTCGTGCTGTAATTTATTCTCATGAATATTGGATTGCTAACGATCCTTACGAAGATACTGCAACTTTTGTAAACAGTTATTCTTCTATGGATTTTCTTTCTGAACTTACAGATTTTTCTTCTGCACAGGATTCTTTCCTTTTAATTGATAATGAAGCTACACATGCAAACGGTTATGTAGATAACTCTGGAGTAAAAGTTTTAACACAAAGCCAATACGCCGGCGATGATATTTTTGACATTAATAATGCTGTATTACAGCAATATGCAGAGTTCTTTGATTACCTCAAGCAAAACGGAGTTTATGATAATACTCGAATTATAATTGTTTCTGATCATGGCAAAAACGTAAATAGAAATTATTTTCCAAATCTGTTCAATCCAAAGCTTACATCAACCCTTTTAGTTAAAGATTTTAATTCACAAAATGAATTGATTATTGATAATACATTTATGACTAACGCAGATACACCTTATCTTGCAACAGCACAAATTATAGAAGATGCAAAAAATCCATTTACAAACAATCCTTTACAGGTACAGGATAAAAATGAATATATAAAAATTGCAGTACCAAATTCTGAATCTACGAGAATCAGACACAATACTAAATTTAAAATTAATCCGGAAAACTGGTATACTGTGCATGATGATATTTACAAAAAAGAAAACTGGTCCAGATTGGAGAAATAAGTTGAAAAACAAAAACACTTATCTTATAAACCCAAACTTCCTATGCCGGAGCCTTACCGGAATTGAACGTTTTGCCTATGAAACCTGCAAACGGCTTGATCTGCTGCTTACGCCGGAGGATGACGTTAGAATAATTATTCCACAGAATGTAAAAAATATACCTGAATATAAAAATATAAAAATCATAAAAAGTGAAAAACCTCTAAAAAGCTTTCCGCGCTGGGATTTACTGGAATTTGGTTTCTGGTGCAAAAAGCTGAATGCTACAGGCATAAACTTTAGTAACACTGCCCCTCTTGGAAGACGTTGCGGCATAAGCTTTATTCACGATATTTATGCAAAAACTTATCCACAGGATTTTAAGAGTTTTAAAGAAAAGCTTATACGTGCTTACAGCTGTTTTAATTACAAAAATATTGCACGGCATGCTAAAAAGGTTTTGACAGTTTCTGAGTTTTCGAGCAAGGAGATTCAAAAAATCTATAAAGTGCCGGGCGATCGTATTCAAGTAATACCAAACGGCTGGGAACATTTTAATGCTGTTGAATGTGAACCGCTTTCAGATCCGGATGGATTTCTTGCTCCTGGTACTTATTATTTTACTCTCGGTTCACTTCAAAAACGGAAAAATCTTGGATGGATTGCAAAATATGCGGCTGCACATCCTGACGAAAAATTTGCAGTCAGTGGTAAAGCTGTTTCTGGCTTTGTGAGCCAGGATATTGCTGTCCTGCAAAACCTCCCTAATGTTAAACTTTTAGGTTATGTAACAGATGGACAAGTCAAATGGCTCATGAAAAACTGCCGTGCTTTTGTTTTTCCTAGCTATTACGAAGGCTTTGGTATACCACCGCTGGAAGCTCTAAGTACCGGTGCCAGAATAATTGTCGGAAAGGCTGCAAGCTTACCCGAAATTTATAAAGATTCTGCTGTTTATATAGATCCATATAACACCAACTTTAATCTGAAAGAACTCCTTGCAAGCTCTCCAGACTGTAACCAGAATGCAGACCTGGTGTTAAAAGAATATACTTATGACAAAGCAGCACAAAAATTATATAATATATTAAAACAACAATATCAGGAGCAAACTTAAACAAATGAACTTTGCAAACATTTTATATACAGTAATCCTATATCCCTTAGTTCAAATAATTGAAATATCTTTTAAAATCTTTGACAAGCTTTTTGACAATACCGGAATTGCAGTTCTTGGCGTTAGCCTTACCGTTACACTCCTATGTTTGCCTCTTTATATTGTTGCAGAACACTGGCAGCAGGTGGAACGAGATACTCAGGCAAAGCTCAAGCCCGGAATTGACCGCATTAAGCAGACTTTTAAAGGCGACGAGCAATACATGATTTTGTCAACCTTTTATAAGCAGAATCATTACCATCCGATGATGGCGTTACGTTCAAGCTTTGGACTTCTTATTCAGATTCCTTTTTTTATGGCCGCTTATAGCTGTCTTTCCAAGTTGCCGGCACTTCAGGGGCAATCATTTCTCTTTATTCGCGATATGGGACAGCAGGATGCAATTTTTAGAATCGGAAGCTTTCCTGTAAATATCCTTCCAATTGCAATGACTGTAATTAACATTATTGCAGGTGCCATTTACACAAAAGGCTTTCCATTTAAAGAAAAGCTTCAGATATATGGCATGGCCTTAATTTTCCTTGTACTTCTTTATACCAGTCCGGCAGGTCTTGTTCTTTACTGGACTATGAATAACGTGTTCAGCCTTATTAAAAACATTTTCTACAAGCTTAAGAATCCGCTTAAAGTGCTTTACATTCTTATGTCTTTAGGTTGTGTTTTTGTTGCTGTCTATGTTCTCTTTATTTATGATGGCGGTGCTTCTCCTAAAAAACGTCTTGCAGCTGCCATTCCTATGCTCCTGCTTATAGGTATACCTGTTTACCTCAAAGGAATTAAATGGCTTTTAGACAAGCCGCTTGCATCCATTCAACAAAACAAATCTAACAGATTTAAGCTTTTTATTTATTCTGCACTTGGTCTTACTGTTCTTACGGGACTTGTCCTTCCTACAAACTTAATTTCTTCTTCTGTTCAGGAATTTTCAAATATTGAAAATTATACTTCGCCTATAAACTTTTTACATGCTCCGTTCTGGCAAAGTGTTGGACTTTTTGTTGTATGGCCAATTTGTATTTATTTTCTTTTTAAGGAAAAACTTCAGACCCTTATTGCTACACTTTTTTCAATTCTTCTGGTAGGTTTTGCAGTGAATGCCTTTGCCTTTACCGGGGACTATGGTTCAATGGATATTACATTAAAATTTATTGGCGGCATTCAGTCTCAATCAAAGCTTTTCATAATTATCAATATTCTTGTTAATCTGATTATTTTTGTTCTTGTAATTTTTATTCTTTCCCGCAAACATAATACTATCTATACAAATGTTATTCTTATTGCCTTTGCTTCTTTTGTTCTGCTTGGAATTATAAATATTTCAAAAATCAAAAAGGAATATAAAGCTTTTGAAACTGCAAGAAGCTCCGGCGGTGCATCACAGGATTCTGATTTTACAACACGCTTTCATCTATCAAAAACTCAAAAGAATGTAATTATTATGATGTTTGACCGTGCAGAAAGCTCTTATTTTCCTCATATTGTAGAAAATTTCCCGGAGCTTAAGGAACGCTTAAACGGCTTTACCTTCTACCCTAATACAATTTCCTGTAACGGTCATACTCTTATGGGAAGCCCGGGACTTTACGGAGGTTATGAATATATTCCTTCCGAAATGAATAAACGTGATTCCCAATCGCTTAAGGATAAACATAACGAAGCTCTTCTTCTTCTGCCTCGTATTTTTACAGAACAGGCTGATTACACCGCAACAGTTTCTGACCTTTCATGGGGAAACTACAGCTATGTTTCTGATTTAAGTTTTATGAACAGTTATGATAAAATTTCCCCAAATATCCTTAGCGGCCGTTATACCGGAGAGCTCAAAAAACGAATTGATACTTCTTCTCAAACCTCGCTTGTTCAAAGTGCAAACAGAAATCTTTTCTGGGTAAGTCTTTTCCGGGAATCTGCTGCAGTATTACGTCCTGTTGTTTATTACAAAGGTTCCTGGTGGGGTTCCGAAGGTGCTGCAGACATGGATTCTTTCTTAGACAGCTATAGTACGCTTTATTTCTTAAATAATATTACAGATTTTTCTTCTCCAAAAGGAAGTCTTTCTGTAATTACAATTGATGCTCCACATTCAAACGAAGAAATCCCGTATCTTGATATTACAAAAAGCATTAAGCATTTTGATAATTATCTTCCGGGTTATGATATAAATGTTGCCTGCATTATGAAGCTTGCAGATTTTGCTGATTATCTTAAAGAAAACAATGTTTATGACAACACAAAAATAATCATCGTTGCAGACCACGGAATTGGTTATGGTGCAACTGCAGATGACAATTATGATTCACCAACTCTCTCTACCGGCTTTGTAAAGGATCACCTTAATCCGCTTCTGCTCGTAAAAGATTTTGACAGTAACGAGCCGCTTGCAACAGACAACACCTTTATGACAAACGCAGATGTTCCTTCTCTTGCATTGGAAGAAGTTTTAGAAAACGCTGTAAATCCATTTACAGGAAATAAAGTAAATTCAGAATCTAAAGAAAACGGTATTCTTGTAACGACAGATGATCTTTTTATGCCGCATCACAGTAAAAGCTCAAATATTTTTACTGTTAATAATGATTCATGGTATAGAGTAAAAGATAACATATTCATAGACAGCAATTGGACAAAGGAGGCTCAATAATGTATTCAAACTTTCTTTATATCGATCCTGGTACAGGTTCAATGCTTTTTTCCATTCTCATTGGCGCTGCCGCCACCCTTTTCTTTTTGGGCAAGGCTGCCTGGCTCAAGCTCAAGCTGCTTTTTACTGCAAAGAAAAATGGAGTTTCTACGGCTGCGGATTCAAATTATAAAAAATATGTAATTTATAACGAAGGGGTGCAGTACTGGAATACCTTTAAGCCTGTCTGCGATGAATTTGAGCGACGTCAGATTGAACTTACCTACTATACTTCGGCACAAAAAGACCCTTGCTTTGAAGCAGGCTACAAATATGTAAAACCGGAATTTATTGGCGAAGGCAATATGGCCTTTGTAAAGCTTAATATGCTTAGTGCAGGCTTTGTTCTTATGACCACACCGGGACTCCAGGTTTATCAGCTCAAACGAAGTAAGCGGGTTGCACATTACTCTCATGTGCTTCATATGCCAAACGATGCAACAACCTACCGCCTTTTTGGTCTGGACTATTTTGATTCTGTTTTGCTTACCGGAGACTATCAGAAAACTGATATACGCTTTTTGGAAGAACAGCGTGGTATAAATAAAAAAGACCTTGTTACAGTTGGTTGTCCTTATCTTGATGTTTACAAAGAAAACATTGCAAAAATTCCAGATGAAGAAAATCATCCGTTTACAGTTCTGGTTTCTCCAAGCTGGGGCGATGTTGGAATCTTAAAAAAGTATGGCGAAAAATTACTGGATCCGCTTGCTGCTACCGGCTGGCGCATTATTGTCCGCCCTCACCCGCAGTCAAAAAAGAGCGAAGCAGATATGCTTGCACGGCTTGAAGAACGCTACAAGGACAACAAAAATGTTGAATGGGATTATGAGCGCCAGAATATCTTTAGCCTTAAAAAAGCAGACCTTATGATTTCTGACTTTTCGGGAATTATTTTTGATTATACCTTCCTTTGCGACAAACCTGTTATGTATGTAAATGCTGGAATGGATTTGCGTCCATACGATGCTTATGATCTTGGAGATAAAAAGCTCTGGCAGTATGAAAGCCTTGAAAAATTCGGTAAGCAGGTGGATGAAAAGGATTTCCCGAATATCAAAGAAGTTATTCAAAGCATGAGTGACAGTAAGGAGCTTGCAGCTGCACGTGCAGACGCAAAACAGCAGGCCTGGATGTACGAAGGTCAAGCCGGTAAAAACATTGTAGATTATATGATCAAAACTATGGAACAACAGGAATAGTTTATGTTAACCGAAAAGCAGTTTGATATTCTATCTTTAATGGCAGAGTATTCCTCTAAAAAGATTTCTCAACGAGAGCTTTCAAGACAGACCGGTTATTCTTTGGGTACTGTCAATTCAATTATAACCGACCTTGAAGAAAATGGATTTATTGCAGAGCATAAGCTTTTACCCAAAGCCCTGCAAGAGCTGGAAGCTTACCGTGTAAAAAAAATCATTTTTATTGCTGCCGGTGTTGGTTCGCGCATGCTTCCTATTACCCTTAATACTCCAAAACCTCTTGTCCGTGTAAAAGGTGTCCGCATAATTGATACAATGATTGATGCGGCCATATCAGCCGGTATAGAAGAAGTTTACATAGTTCGTGGTTATCTTTCTGAACAGTTTGATCAGCTTTTATATAAATATCCTTTTATTAAGTTTATAGAAAATCCGGCCTACAACGAAGGCAACAATATCAGTTCTGCTTTGTGTGCAAGATACCTTCTTGGAAATTCCTATATTTGTGAAGCAGATATTCTGCTCAAAAATGCAAAACTCATTCGAAAGTATCAATATAAATCAAATTACTGCGGAGTTCCCTGCCAGACTACCGATGACTGGTGCCTTTTTGAAAACAAGGGTGTAATTACAGGAGTTTCCGTTGGTGGTACAGACGGCTACCGTATGCTTGGAATAAGCTATTGGAGTGAACAGGACGGTAAAAAGCTTGCAGACTGCCTTGAAAAAGCCTATAACATGCCGGGTGGAAAAGAACGTTACTGGGATTCTGTCCCACTTACAATTTTTAAAGACAGTTTTTCCCTTGGAATACGCAAATGCAGCTTTGAAGATTTTGAAGAAATAGACACTTTTGCCGAACTGAAAAAACTCGACAGTGTTTATAATTTATAACAGCGAATACAAATATTCGTTTTCTTTTATCCGCGGATAAATCTTATTAAGTGCTCTGTCCAGCATTGCTTCATCATCAATTTCTGTCCAGGCATAGTATTCAATTTTTCGGACATAAACCGGTTCGTTGCCTGCAGTAGAAATTCGCTTTAGAGCACCTTCATAGTCCAGCTTGGCAAGACGCTCACGGTTCTGGTCATAATACCTGCACATTTTATCCAATGCCTGTTTAGACACTTTGGTTATTCCTACAAGCTCTCCCGCAGGCTCTGGAATTATTTGTTTGTCTTTACTAACTTCTGTAAGACGGAATTTATCATCTGCACCAAGATAAACCTCGTCGTGACTGTTGGATTTTCCTGATGCTAAAATTACGTTTGCGCGTTCATCAGAATTAAGCACGGCAAGACCAATTTTATCATAAACAAGATCGCTTTCCAAAAGCAGACAGGTATCGTCTACCAGTGGAGCACAAACTTCCAGGGTTCCCATACTGCTAGTGTTCATGTAATTATCGTTTCTTACGGTTGTAATCTGACTATACTTTTGAGCAAGCCTGTCGTACCATTCCGAACAGTGGCCTGTTCCAATAATAATTTTTTCAACTCCGGCCTCGATAAGTTTTTGTACCGAAAGCTCTACCATTGGAGTTCCTTCAATTTCTATAAAACCTTTAGGCATCTCCGTAGTCCGTCCCCCAAATCTGGAACCAAGACCCCCTGCCATTATCACTGCTTGTTTGATCATAAATATATTTTAACTCGATTATGAATTATAGTAAATATCTATTTAAAAACAGTTTGCAGCCGCGTTTTCGCTCGCGCACTATTGATTTTCAGGTAAAAAGGGATAAAAATGTTCAATCATAACGAGTTATAATACATTTTGAACATATTTCCCTTGATTTTTCTATAATAATGTTCTAAAATATAAATAACATTCGATATTTTGAACACGAAAGAGGTGTCAGATGCTTGAAATAAAAAATATAGTTAAAGCCTACGGTGACTTTACTGTTCTTAATGATATTTCACTTTCCATTCAGGATTCAGAAATTGTTTCTATTCTTGGTCCATCCGGCAGCGGTAAAACTACCCTCTTAAATCTTATTCTTGGTCTTATCAAACCAGATTCCGGTTCAATCATTTTTAACGACAACGACATTACAAATACACCTATGCAGGAGCGCGGCTTTAATATTGTTTTTCAGGATTATGCACTTTTTCCAAATCTTAATGCCTACAAAAACATAACCTATGGTCTTAAAAACAAACCGGATATTTCTACAAAAGAAGATGTAGATGCTTTAATAGACCTGCTAGAACTGCGGGATCAGCTTGATAAAAAAATTGACAACCTTTCGGGCGGACAAAAACAGCGTGTTGCTCTTGCACGTACTATGGTAATGAAACCAAAAATTCTTTTATTAGACGAACCACTTTCTGCCCTGGACGGCGTAATCAAGGAATCCATAAAGGAAAAAATTGTTACAATTGCAAAGGATTACAAGCTCACAACCATTATTGTAACCCATGATCCGGAAGAAGCACTTACCATAAGCGACAAGGTTCTTATAATCAATAAAGGAAAAATTGAACAGTATGGTTCTCCGGAACAGATTATTAATAATCCTCAGAGCACTTTTGTAAAAGATTTTATAATTCAGCAGCTTGCAATCAAAAAAAATAATATCTTCAAATTGTTTGGAGGCAAAAATAACTGATGTTTTCTAAGATTAAAAACAAGCAGATAAACGCAGTATTTACTGTAGTTTTATTATTTTTCGTCCTCTTTATTATTTATCCTGCAATTATCCTTTTTAAAAATGCCTTTACTCTCGGAAGCGGTTCAAACGTAACTTTTTCTTTATCAAACTTTGTAAAGGTATTTTCTAAATCCAAGCTTCCTCTTGCTTTCTGGAACAGTACAAAGGTAAGCTTTTTAAGTGCAGTCATAACAACAATTCTTGCTTTTATACTCGCTTACACAGAAATATTTACAAATATTCCTCAATGGCTCAAAAAGCTTTTGCGCACCCTTGCAGTTTTTCCAATGCTTTTACCGACAATCACTTATGGTTTTGCAATCATTTATTCCTTTGGAAAAAATGGTCTTCTTACCAGAATACTCGGACATCAGCTTTTTGACTTTTACGGGTTTAAGGGGCTAATTTTTTGTTATGTAATTTATACAATGCCAATTTCGTTTACCCTAATCCGAAATACAATGAATTACATAGACAAGCGTTTTTTAGTTGTCTGCAAAATTATGGGCGACTCCCCTGTTAAATGCTTTTATACCGCAATTTTACAGCCGCTTTTTGGCACGCTTGCAGTTTCAATTGTTCAAAGCTTTTTCCTTTCTTTTACAGACTTTGGTATTCCTGCCTCTATCGGCGGCCGCTATACCGTTGTTGCAGAGCTTCTTTATAATACAATGCTCGGAAGTCTCCCGGACTTTCATCAGGGTTCTGTAATTGCTTTGTTCATGCTTTTACCTTCAATCCTCAGTATTCTGCTTTTGAATTATCTTCAAAAATTTAATGTACGCTATAATAAAATATCCAAAATTGATTTACAGAAAAACACTGTACATGACATTATCTGGACATTAATTTCTATACTCATAATTTTGTGTGTACTTTCTGTTTTCCTTGTTGTTTTTGTAGCACCTTTTGTTACAGAGTGGCCATATAATATGAATTTCAGCTTAAAGACTGTACAAAATGTTTTTGCAGATAAAG
>JAEEGL014521014.1_pt1 | contig 21657 bp, 24 predicted proteins | sample 9134231 | NCBI WGS metagenome assembly JAEEGL01 (sample SAMN16246548, study PRJNA631951) | gut metagenome | biome: gut microbiome; feature: rumen; material: fiber-attached | host: Bos | place: Iran: Karaj | collected 2018-10
ACTCATTAGAGAAAGCAAAGAATGCTCCATGTGTATTTAATAACTGGGCAAACTTTTATAAAGGTAAATTTGTTTCAAATACAATATTAAATGCAAATGCATTTGAAAAACTATTAAAATAAATCGCAATATTAAGATATTCCCATACCATGAAGCAGATGTAAAAATCTGCTTTTTGTGTGGTATAATGTTAATAATGGAGGAAGTATGAGTATAAACGATAATATAGCTAATTTGTTAAAATGTAATAATATTACTGAAGAAGAATTGGCTAATGAATTGTCTATTTCTGAAGAAGATATAATTAATTGGAAAAATAATAAAAGTGAACCTAGTATAAAAGAATTAAAATTGTTATCTAAAAGATTTAGTATTAGTATAGATGAATTAGTTGGTAATAATAAATATGTGTCAAGTGATAAAAAAGTTTTTTATGTAGGATATGAATATAGAAGTAAGAAAACAATCAAAAATATTCCACTTATTCATATAAATGTTGGTAAAGGTAAAAAAGCTAGAGGTATAATTGCAATTGGTAACAATGCAAAAGGTATAATATCAATTGGTGGTAAGTCAGTTGGTCTATTTTCAGTTGGAGGATTAAGTTTAGGATTAATCTCTATTGGTGGAATAGGAATAGGAATATTCTCTATTGCTGGAATTGCTTTAGCATTATTGATAAGTATAGGAGGTATTTCAATTGCTCCATTTGCAGTAGGAGGAATAGCTATTGGTATATTAACTTTAGGAGGTATATCTATTGGCAATTATTCGATAGGTGGAATTTCTATTGGAAAATATGTATCAATTGGAGGGTATGCCAATGGTCATATTGCGATTGGATATCGTGTTAATGGGAATATTACACCAATTAAGCCAACATCAAATGAATTAAGAAGATTAATTTTGGATAATTATCCTAATACATGGAAGTTTGTAATAGATTTTATGTGTAGTTTTTTGGGAAGATAAGTGTAAGTAAGAGAGTGATAAAATGGCTACTACAAAAGATTATAGAGATTTTATTTTAGAACAATTAAACTTGTTAGATAATATAACTTGTAAATCTATGATGGGAGAATATTTACTTTATTATAATGGAATATTATTTGGTGGTATTTATGATGATAGATTACTTGTTGAAATAGTCGATAGTAATAAAAAATACAATATGCAAGAATCTATTCCTTATGAAAATGCTAAGCCAATGTATCTTGTAGATGATGTAGATAATCAAGAATCATTAAGAGATATAGTATTAGATACTTGTAAAGGTTTGAAATGAGGTTTTTATGAATATTAGAAAGAGTAAGAATATTACAACTATAACTTTAGTAATGGTATTTACAGTGTGTTTCATATTGGGAATTATAAGGTGGATTAATATATTTAATGAAAATGTTTTTGTAATAACAAAGGAAATTAATTCACATATAACTAATTTTACTATAAGCTTAATGTTGGGTACTTTAATTGGATATTTATTATTATGTTATAGAAAGAAATACTGGGCTATTATAATAATTGGATTAATACTAATAAGTATGAATCTTATTTATGAAACAATAATTCCATTTATAAATACAATAGATTTAATAGATGCAGTTTATGGAATTTTAGGAGTAATTATAAGTTTTATATATCTATTATTTATTGATAAAAAAGGCTTTGATAATTAAAATAATCGTAAGATTAAGATGTTACGATATGTTCGTTGACCGCATACTAAGCATGTTGAATGTGTTATGATTTTGGAAAGGAAAGAACAATATGGATATAAAACTATATTATGAAGAAAAAGGAAAAGGAATTCCATTAGTTTTATTACATGGTAACGGGGATGATGGGTCTTATTTTAAACATCAAGTTGATTATTTTTCAAGTAAATATAGAGTAATAACTGTAGACACTAGAGGGCATGGTAAATCTCCTAGGGGGACTGCGCCATTTACTATGAATCAGTTTGCTGAAGATCTAAAGAATCTTTTAGATAGTTTAAAAATCAGAAAAATGATTTTACTTGGTTTTTCAGATGGTGCTAATATAGCAATAAAATTTGCATTAAAGTATTCTAATATGATTGAAGCATTAATATTAAATGGCGCTGATTTAACAACTAAAGGTGTAAAAAAATCAGTTCAAATTCCTATAGAAATAGGTTATAGATTTGCTAGACTTTTTTCAAAAAAATCTGAAGAAGCAAAACTAAAGGCAGAAATAATAGGGTTAATGGTTAATGAACCAAATATTGATTATAGAGATTTATCATCCATTAAAGTTCCAACACTTGTTATTGTTGGTACAAAGGATATGATTAAAGAAAAACATTCAAGATTAATAGCTGATAGTTTACCTAATTCGGAATTTAAAATTATTGAAGGTCCACATCATATAGCAAATAAGAATCCTGAAGAATTTAATAATGAGGTTGAAAACTATTTGAATAAGATTATAGAAAAATGATAGAAATGTCTATCATTTTTTATTTTTATTGAATACATCTTTATTTTGTGGTACTATGAAAGTAGTATGTAGAAAGGTAGTTAAGAGTATTATGAAAAAGAAAATAGTATTATTTATTTTATTATTTTTGTTTTGTATTACTGGTGTTAAAGCAGCTCCTAGCGAAAGCGATAACTATGCTATAGGTGAAACTGGTTATCCTACGTTCAATGATGCTTTAGCAGCTGTAGACAATACTCAAACTACTATTACTTTATTAAAAGATTTAGGTGACAATATTACAATACCTGAAGGTAAAAATATTATTTTAGATTTAGGTAATCATACACTAAGAAATACAAGTGCAAATGCTACTGTTATTGTTAATAATGGTACATTAGTAATAACTAATGGTACTGTTACTTCTGATAAAAAATCAGGTATGATTAATAATAATTCATCTGGCAAATTAACTATTAATGACGGTAATTATATAGCTACTGGTAAAAGACAATCAATATATAATGATGGTGGAACTCTAAATATTGGTGGTACTGCTAAATTAGAATCAAGTACTAATGAAAGATCAACTTTACATAACTTAAATAATGGTACTATTAATATTACTGGTGGTACTATTATAGCTAAGGATTCCTATGCTATTTATAATGAAAAAGGTCTTATAAATATTGGTACTAAAGATGATGATTTTAATATAGATACACCAAAAATTTTAGCTAAGAATTATGGTATTATAGCAGCTACATCATATAATTTCTATGATGGTATTATTGGTAGTGTATCAAGTAATATTACCGGTAAAGTTACAAAAACTGGTTTAACTCCAACTTATGTAAATGATGGAAACCAAACTTTACTTAATGAAATGGAAGTAGATAGTGTTAAAAAAACAGGCACATATACAGATGATACAAGTGGAATAACATATAATACATTATATGGATGGATAGATCCTACTAATAGAATTACTGTTACATTTGATCCTACTGGTGGAACTACATCTAAGAGTTATAAGAAAATGTATATAGGTAATCCTGTTGGAACTTTACCAGATGCTGAAAGAGTAGATCATTTATTTGATGGATGGTATACTGAAGAAAATGGTGGGTCTCAAATTACTGAGAATACTATGCCAAATACTGATACTACTTATTATGCACATTGGACTTATGTAGATCCAAATACAGTAGCACTTTGTGATGGAGAATTAATGTCTCTTGCAGCAGCATTTGCTAAAGGTGGTAATATTACACTTATGTCAGATGTAATTATTACAACACCATTATTAATGAATAAAGCAGCAACATTTGATTTAAATGGTCATACTATTTCATTAAAGGATAATTATATAAATATTACTGAAGAAGTAACAATTACTGATTCATCTAATCCTCAAACAGGTAAGATAACTTCTAATGCTGATTTTACTATTATAGTAGGTAAAGAAAATCAATCAACAAATGGGTGTTTAATTCATAAAGGTGGAACAATAGAAGGCTTAGGTGCTTATGGTGCAATAAGAAACTATGCTACTACTATAATTGATGGTGGTACAGTAACAGCTAATGCTACTGAAAGTGAATATGTAATTTATAACCAAGATGAATTAATAGTTAAATCAGGAATTGTTCATTCTACTAATGGTAGAGCTATTCAAGTACATAAAAATTCTACATTTGTAATGGATGGGGGACTAGTTACGTCAGATGCAGAAAATGATCAAACAGTTAATTTATATGGAAACTGTTCCGTAACTATTAATGGTGGAACTATAGAAGGTCTTAATAATAATACTGCAGGTATAGCTATGTTTGGTAATACAAATCTTACTGTTAATGGTGGAACTATTAAAGGTCACGCTATGGCTGTAGCCGGTAATGGTAATGAAGTAAGTGGTAACGCTAATATTACTATTAATGATGGAACTTTAGTAGCTACTAATGGTGTAGGTATGTATTTACCACAAAGAAATAGTACTACTATAATTAATGGTGGTAATATATCTGGACCTACTGCTATAGAAATTAGAGCCGCTGATTTAATTGTTAATGGTGGAACTATTACTGCAACTTCTGATACTTATTCAGTAACAAATAATGCTAGTGGAACTACTACAACAGGTGCTGCTATAGCAGTATCACAACATAATACTAAACTACCAATACATGTAGTTATTAATGATGGAACATTTACTGGAAAAGTTCCAGTATGTGATGTTAATCCAATGAATAATCCTCAAGATGCGTTAGATTTAATAGATATAGATATTAGAGGTGGTAACTTTAATTCGACTGGTAATACTATGGTAGATTCATTCCCAAGTGATCCATTTATTACAGGTGGTACTTATACATTTGATCCTAGTGCTTATGTAGCAGATGGATATGCTGCTATACCAGAAGGGAATAGATTTAGAGTATATAGAACATTTAAAGTAATAGTTGATTCTAGTTGTGATAATTTAATATCTATTAATAATAATTCATATTTACCTGGAGAAGAAGTAGAGTTTACAATAAATGGAACAATAGATCCTGATGCTACTTTAGAAGTTAGAGATTCTAATGGTAATTTAATAGAAGTAACTAATAATAAATTTACTATGCCAACTTCTGATGTAACAATAAAAATAGTATATAAACCTGTGTTAAGTCCACAAACAGGAGATAATATATTATCTTATATACTTTTATTAGAAGTAGCTATTATAGGATTATTAAGTATTAAAATAATAAGTAAAAAAGATATCAAATAGATATCTTTTTTTATGTTATAATTTATATAGGTGATATAAATGATATTTAGAGAAGCAATTAAAGAAGATAAAGATTTTATTTTAAATGCAAATAGAGTAATAAATGAATTATCGGATTTAGATGATAGTACATTTGAAAAAAGAATAGATGAAGATTTATTTGAAAAGAGAATATGTAAATCTATAGTAGCAGAAATAGATGGTTCTATAGTAGGTTTTATATTATATTCATATATATACTGGGCTAATTTAGGTAAAGGAATATATTTATCTCAAACCTTTGTAAAAGAAGATTATAGAGGTCAAGGAATACATAAACAATTATTAGATGAATTAGTAAAAAAAGAATCAGATTGTCATTTTATGACTTGTTTAGTAGGCGATGAAAACGATGTTATAAAGAATACTTTAAGTAAATTAGATTTTAAAACTAGTGATTTAATTACTTATTGTAAAGGTATTAATTAGGTGTAATATGAATAATAGATTTGCAATTATAGAAATAGGTAGTTATAATACAAAAACTCATGTATATGAAGATGGTAATATTATTTATGATAAGAATACTACTATACAATTTAAATCTAATTATAAATCTAATAATAAGATATTAGATACTGATATAAATGAGTTAATAAATGTAATTAATAAAACTTTAGAATATACAGATAATATTCACATATATGGATGCAGTATATTTAGAAATATATCAGATGAAGAATTAAAAGAAGTAAATAATAAAATATATAAATCATGTAAATTAAATATAGAGGTAGTATCTCAAGAAGATGAAGCATATTATACTGCTTTAGGATGTTATTCTAATATAGATTATAATGGTAATATTTGTATATTTATTGGTGGAGGAGGTTCTATAGAACTTATCTTCGTTAATAATAAAGAAATAATTGATAAGAAATATTATTCTTTTGGAGTAGTAGATGTTACTAATAGATTTGAAAGTTTAAAAGAAGAAATTCCTACATGTACTTTTGATGAAGTATATGAATATGTTAGTAATTTAATTAGTGATGATTTAATTAAATCAGATGTACTTATTTTAGCAGGAGGAGATCATTTCTACTGGTATAATAATGCAGGATATGAATTATTAGATAATAATTTATATAGTAGTAAAGATCAAAGTATGATGCTTACTATAGATATGAGTGATAAATATGATAGAGATGCATTAGTTACATCACTTAATAGAATTAGAAATAATAGTGATAATCCATCTTGGTTTGATGGCTCTAGAGCAATGAAGGTAATCACTAATTTAATATCTCATAAAGTAAATGCTAAATATATTATTCCAACAAGAATTAATATGGAAGATGGATTAAAAAGTAAATTATTAAATGAATAAAAGATGTTTATACATCTTTTTTTATGTTATAATAACAAATTAAATGAGGTATTATTATGGCTTATAAAATGATTGATCGTGTAAAAAACGAAGATTATGATTTTATTTATGGTTTAACAAAATGTGATGGAGAAAATCTAATTGCGAGTATTAGAAATGATAAAGATAGAGTAGAAATTATTAGAAATATGATTCCTGAGTTTATAGAGAAATCTCCTGGTTTTATATTTAAACTTGTTTATGATATTCCTGAATTTATGGAAGAATCATTTAAAACATTTAATAGAAAAGAAATATCAACTCAAATGTTAACTAGTATGTTATATAATTCTCCTGTTGGAGCAAGATTAGTATCTGAAAAAACAGAAGAATTAGCCGTAATAGAAGAATACTTTGAAATAGTTCTTAAATGTATTTTTGATACTAATAATAAAGATTTAAAGAAAAAACTATCTATGTATCCAAATTTACATATTAGATATTTATTTATGTCTTATTTAGTATTACATCATCCAGAAGAAATAAAAAGTATATATCCTGGAGATTTTACTGATTATGTTACATCTGTAAGCTATGAATCTAAAGAACAATTAACATTTTGCCCTAAACTAATGGATTCATTAGATATATCTAAATTAGCAGTTTATTTTCTTATTAAAAATAGAGAAGAAGACTTTTTAAAATTAAAAGAATTTATATTAAAAAACTATGAAGAAAACTACTTAGCATCTGAATTAATGGGTTCTAGATGGATTGTTGACCCTGAAACAAAGAAATTTCAAAGAGATACTAAAATAGAATTAAAGAGAGATGCATTTAAAAAAGATGCAGATAATTTATTTAAATCATCTATAGATTTTCGTATAGCATTATATTTAAAACATAAAGACAAGATTAGTAGTGAAGTAATAAAAGAGTTTGAAAATAAATTAAAATATATTTTAGAAGCTAAAAGGGATGCTGAAGATTATTATCCAATTCTATATAATAATCCAACAGAAGAAGAATTAGATAGAGTATACCGTGCTGGTTGTGGAAAACAATTAGAATTATGGCTTGAAAAATATATGGATATAAGTAAGAGTAAAGAATATGGTTTTATTAATGATGGATCAACAAGTAGTTGTTTTAGAATAGGAGACTATGTTATAAAACTGGTTAAATATAAATGGTCCTATGAAGATGTAATATGTCCTAATTTATTTTTAATTGCTAAGAATTTTGAAGAGATATATATAAGAGGTGGAGATGATACAGTTATTGGTGGCTTAGAGGTACAACAATATTTATCTAGAAGTGCAAAAGAACTAGATCCAAAATTATTTGATACATTTGATAGAGAACTAGATAGATTAGGTTATGTAAGAACTGATACTTTAACAAAGGGAACTCGTGGTGAAAACACTATGTTATTAGATACATATATGGATGCAGATTATTATAATCCTGAATTCTTACCTGATTGGTTTAAAAAACATCCATTAGTATTAGTAGATAGAGATAGAATATATCCTAAAGGTAGCATTACACATAAACAATTACATCCAGATTATTAAAAGATATCAATTTGATATCTTTTTTTATGTTATAATTTAGTTAGGTGATTAATATGGATTTAGATAGTAATTTAATTGTTAAAAAAATATCATTAGAAAGAGATAAAATAGATTCTTTTGATAGATATCCATTTAATATAGAAGTTGTTAAAAACTTTGATGAATTATATTTTGATTCTCCTGTTACATTTTTTGTTGGGGAAAATGGAATAGGTAAATCAACTTTTATTGAAGCTATAGCAGTTGCTCTTGGATTACCTTCAGAAGGTGGTACTGAAAACTTTAGATATCAAACTAAGAATACTACATCAGATTTATCTAAGTATTTAAATGTAGGAAAACTAAATAGAGCAAAAACTAAATTCTTTTTAAGAGCAGAAAGTTTTTATAATTTTTCTACTGAAGTACAAAGATTAGTAGAGGAAGATTATTTCTATAGTTTATATGATTCATATGGTGGAAATCTTCATGAATGTTCTCATGGAGAATCATTCTTAAAACTTGTACAAAATAGATTTTCTGATCATGGATTATATATCTTAGATGAACCAGAGGCAGCATTATCTCCTCAAAGACAAATGTCTTTATTATGTTTAATAGATGATCTAGTAAAAGAGGGTAGTCAATTTATAATAGCTACCCACTCACCAATATTAATAAGTTATAGAAATGGAAAGATATTAGATTTAAATAATAATTTTAAAGAAGTAAAGTATGAAGATACTGATATATATAATTTATATAAAATGTATTTAGATAGACCAGAAGAAATGCAACATAGAATGTTTGATAATTAAAAAAAGATATTCATTTGAATATCTTTTTTATATGTTAATTTTTTCTATAAATAGAGGAAGTATTTTTTCTTCAAATAATACTGGATCTATATCTAAAAAATTATCATCTTTTATTTCTACAAATTTAGTATCTTCTTCATTATCTCTATTTGCTATATATAGATAAGTTTTATTATCTAAATCTACTTGCTCTATAACTAGATATGTTTTACCATTCTCTAGTGTAAATTTATCATTAGAATAATCCATATTACATAATCCTTCCTGTTCCATGTATTCTAGCTTTATTTTTAACTGATTCTTCAAAAGAAGTTAAATCGCTACATGCTTTATCATATGCTAATGCTAAATCATATAATCCTGATTTTTTAGCATCATCAATAACACTTTTATCTTCTAAATATTGTTTTATTTCTTTTGAACAAATAACTGAAGACATTATTGCAAAAATAATAGGGCCAGCTACAGCATATAAACTAAGTACTTCAGGTTTTGTAGCACCATTATTATTAGCTAATGCAGCAAGTAAAAATCCAGAAACATTACTAGCTAGTATTGCTCTTGCTAAATTTGGAGCATGATCTTCAATAGTTCTAATTACACCAGAAAAATTTTCTTTAATTCTTTTTTTAATACTGAAATCTTTAATATTTTGTTTTTCTCTTTTTACTATTTTAGTAGTTTTTTCTTCTACTTGTTCTTCATATTTAATACATTTTGGTAATTCAGCACCTAATTCTGAAGAAGTAGATTTAATAGATGATCTTCTTGCTTTTAGTAAACAACCAGCTAAATATGCTCTTTCATATTTAGTAATATATTCTTCAATATCTTCATCATCCATTAATCTAAATAATATATATTCTTTTTCTTCTTTTTCTGTTTGTATAGCAACTAGTTTATTAATAACTTGTTTTTTATAATGACTAAGCATAGCTTCATTTTGTTCTTTTGATAAACCTGCTAATATACCATCAATAGCTTTACATACCTCATCTGATACTTCAACTTGTCCTCTTTCATCTAATAGAACAGTATAAATAGCAATTGTTAATTCATCAGAATTTCTTGCACTATTTATAAATTCATATTTTTTTCTAGCTTTTTCTTCAATTTCAAGAGATACATCAATCATACCTTTTGATCTATAGTCTTCAATTTTTTTTCTTAATTTACTAGAAGCAGCTTTAGCTTCCTCTTCAGCTTTTTCTACTTTAACTAGGTATTTTTCTTCTATAGCTCTTTTAGTAGACCCATCAGATACATTTAAACGATTACCCATATATAATCACCTCTATTATAATTATAGTAAATGGTATTAAATAAGTAAATACTGTTTTACATGATAATAATTATATGATAATATTTTCTTAGTAGAGGTCTAATATGAATATAGAAAAAGAATTATTTAGATTACAAGATAAAAAATATAGAGAAATACAAATAGGCATTATTCCAAATGTTAATCCTAATACTATTATTGGAGTTAGAACTCCTGAACTAAGAAGGTTAGCTAAAAGGTTATTTAAGGATAATAATTATAAAGAGTTTATAAATGATTTACCTCATAAATATTTTGATGAAAATCAATTACATGCATTTATAATATCTGAGATTAAAGATTATGATGAATGCTTAAAAGAGTTTAATAAATTCTTACCATATATTGATAACTGGGCAACATGTGATCAACCATCTCCTAAAGCATTTATTAAAAATCCTGATAAATTAATTAATGAAATAAAAAAGTGGATTAAATCTAAAGAAACTTATACTATTCGTTTTGGAGTAGGTATGCTTATGAGAGTATATCTAGATGATAATTTTAAACCTGAATATTTAGAAATGGTATCTAAGATTAAATCTAATGAATATTATGTTAATATGATGATTGCTTGGTTTTTTGCAACAGCTTTAGCTAAACAATATGATAGTGCTATTAAATATATAGAAAATAATAAATTAGATACTTGGACTCATAATAAAGCAATTCAAAAATCAATAGAGAGTTATAGAGTAACTCCTGAACATAAAGAATATTTAAGAAGTTTAAAGAGGTAATTATGGAAGATAAGATTAAAGAGTTAGAAAAAAGATTAGAAAAATTAGAAAGAATAGAAAAAAGAAGAAAATCTCTTTTAGCATTAAAAATAGTAGGTATATCATTACTTGTTATAGGAGTAGTAGTATTTGGTTATCTAGTATATAGAAAAGTAGAAGAAACTATTAGACCATATAAAGAAATAATAGATAAAGCTAATGCTACTAATGACAAGATAGATACTCAAATAGAAAAAATAAAAGAGTATTTTGATTATTAAAATTATGATATAATTTATATAGGTGATAATAATGAAAAAAAGAATATTATATATTGCTATAGCATTAGCTATAGTATTAGCTTTAGTATTTGGCATTAATTATATATTTAATCCAAGTTTACCTAAACCAGAAGTAACATCTGGTCAAAGAGGAGACCTTGGAATAGATAAAAATATAAATGAATTTACTATAGATAAATATTTATTTAGAGATGATTCTGTTTATAGAGATATGAGAATGTTAGAAGATCCAGGTGATTATGAAGCTATTGGTGGAGATTCTTATTTATCAGGATTCGTAGAAGGGTTTGAAGTTATACCATTTCCTTTAATAGCTCCTGTTAATAATCTACCAGAAGCAGTAGGTAATACTTATACTGGAGTAACATTATTTAGTAAAAATGAAAAAAATAATTATGTTCCTAATTATGAAGAATCAATGGATATATTAGAGTATTATTTTCCAAAAGATAAAAATATATTTTTAATGTGTGGTGGCGGAGGATATGCTGGTATGATGAAGAATCTATTAGTAGACCTAGGCTGGGATGAAAATAAAATATATAATGTTGGTGGATACTGGTATTATGAAGGTAAACATAATGTAGAAGTAAAAGAAACTAAAAATGGAACTACTAAATATAACTTTTGGAAGGTTAACTATCATGATATAGATTTTGATAGTTTAAATGTAATATATGAAAACTAGAGCACAAAAGATGGCAATATATCTTATATCAATTTATCTTTTAGCATTCTTTGTAGCCGGAATATTTATATTATTTAGAACAGTTAAAAATGATAAGATTGAACTAAACTTTACTTTTTATAATGATAAAGGTTTAACAGATACTTCAGTAGAGGAATTAGATAAATTAATAAATAGAAAAAAATCATTTTTATTATTTGTATATAATGATTTTTGTTCATTTAGTGTTCCATGCGATAATATATTTGATGAAGGTTCTAAAGAACTAAATATGCAAATACTTCAAATACCATATAGAGATTTTAAAGGTACAACATTAAATAAAACAGTTAAATATGCTCCTACTGTAATAATAGTTAAAGAGGGTAAAGTAATTAGATATTTAGATGCTGAATCTAATAGTGATAAAAAAATATATCAAAATGTTAAAAAGTTTAAGAAATTTATACTTAAATACGTAAAAGAAAAAGAGAAGAAATAATCTTCTTTTTTTGTATACAAACATGTGTTTGTATGTTAAAATATATTTAAAGGATGTGATTATATGAATAGAATTTATATGTGTATAGATTTAAAATCATTTTTTGCATCCGTAGAATGTGTAGAAAGAGGACTTAATCCTCTAGATACTAATTTAGTAGTAGCAGATAAATCAAGAACAGATAAAACAGTATGTTTAGCTATTACTCCTTCTTTAAAACAATATGGTTTAGGAGGAAGAGCTAGATTATATGAAGTAGTAGCTAAAGTAAAAGAAGTAAATAAAGAAAGAAAAAAGAATAATAACTATAAACCATTTAAAGGTAAATCATATATTGATTCAGAGTTAAAGTCTAATAAAGAATTAGAATTAGATTATATTGTGGCACCTCCAAGACTTAGAACATATATGAAGTATAGTACTGATATATATAATATATATCAAAAATATATATCTAAAGATGATATATTAGTTTATTCAATAGATGAAGTATTTTGCGATATAACTACTTATTTAAAATTATATAATTTAACTCCAGAAGAATTAGTTACTAAAATGATTATGGATGTATATAATACTACTGGAATAACTGCTACTGCAGGTATAGGAACTAATATGTATTTAGCTAAAATTGCTATGGATATATCTGCTAAACATATGGAAGCTAATGAATATGGAGTTAGACTAGCATATTTAGATGAGCAAAAATATAAAGAGACTTTATGGAATCATAAACCTCTTACTGATTTTTGGAGTGTAGGTAAAGGAACTGTTAAAAAACTTAATGCTAATGGTATGTATACTATGGGAGATATTGCTAGAATGTCTCTAGAAAACGAAGATAGATTATTTAAACTATTTGGTGTTGGAGCGGAGTTTTTAATAGACCATGCATGGGGATATGAACCTTGTACTATAAAAGATGCTAAAAGTTATAGACCAAAGTCTTCTTCATTATCTAGAGGACAAGTATTACATGTTCCATATAGTGCTAAAGATGCTAAATTAATTACTAAAGAAATGATGGATTCTTTAATACTAGATTTAGTAAGAGGACATTTATTAACTAATCAAATAACATTAACTATTAATTATGATATTAAGAGTATGGAAGATTATAAGGGAGATACTATAGTGGACTATTATGGAAGAGTAGTTCCAAAGTATTCTCATGGTACTGGTAATTTAGATCACTATACATCATCTACTAAAATAATTACTGATAAGATATCTAAAGTATATGATGAAATAGTTAATCCTGATTTAAAAATAAGAAAACTAACAGTAGCAGTCTATAATCTTATTTATGAAGATGATTCTAATAAGGACCTAGTTAGAAAACAATTAGATATTTTTACTTCAGAAGAAGACGAAATAAAGAGTGAAGTAAATGAAGAAACTGAAAAGAATGTTCAAGAAGCTATTATTAAAATTCAAAATAAATTTGGAAAGAATTCTATATTAAAAGGTATGAATCTTGAAAAAAAGAGTACTGCTATAAGAAGAAACTCTGAGGTAGGAGGTCATAAAGGATGAAATACGATGATATTATTAATTTAAGTAGACCAAAATCTAATCATCCAAGAAGACCAATATCTGCAAGAGCAGCTCAGTTTGCTTCATTTAAATCTCTTCAGGGATATGAGGATGATATTAAAGAACAAGGTAGATATGTAGATAAGAAAATAGAAATATCAGAAAGTAAAAAAGAATCCTTAGATAATATTATTTCTAAAATAGATTTATCTTCTAAATTAAGAGTTAAATATTTTAAAAAAGATTTATATAAAGATGGTGGAAAATATTTATATAAAGTGGGTCTAATTAAAAAAATAGATGAAATAAATAAAAAAATTATATTTGATGATAAAGAAGAAATTAATTTAAATGATATAATAGATATAAGTATATATAAAGAAATTTGAATAATTTCTTCTTTTTATATATAATAAGGCTGGTGATTTAAATGAATCAAAAGTTTAAATGTTTAGAAAACAAAGAGTTATTAGATTTTTTAAGAGAAACTTTAACTAATAAATCAAAAAATAATTTAAAGTCTTTACTTGCAAAAGAAATGGTTTTAGTTAATGGTAGTATTACAAGAGAATATAATCATAAATTATCTAAAGGCGATATTGTAGAAATAAGAGAAACTAAAATAAGAACTAATAATAACTATAATAAAGAAATAAAAGTATTATATGAGGATGAAGATATTATAGTTATTAATAAGCCATGTGGTTTACTATCTATTGCTACATCTAAAGAAAAAGAATATACTTTATATCATTTTATTTCTACTCATTTAAAAGAAAGAAATAAAAATAATAAAGTATTTATAATTCATAGATTAGATAAAGATACTAGTGGTATAGTTATATTTGCTAAGAATCAAAAGACTAAAAATTTATTTCAAAATAACTGGGATAAAATTATTAGGGGTAGATATTATTATGCTGTTGTAAATGGTACTCTAAAGGAAAAAGAAGGTACTATTAAAGAGTATTTAATAGAGAATGATAAAACATATATGGTATATAGTACTAATAATCAAAAAGAAGGTAAACTTGCTATTACAGACTATAAAGTAGTAAAAGAAAACAAAAATTATTCCTTATTAGATATTAATATTAAAACAGGTAGAAAGAATCAAATAAGAGTAGCTCTAAAAGATATTGGAAATCCTATAGTAGGAGATAAAAAATATGGAGATGGGAAATCATCTATTAATAGAATGGCTCTTCATCAATATAAATTAGAATTAATGGATCCAAGAACTAATAAGTTTATTAGATTTAAAACTGATATGCCAATAACATTTAAAAAATTGATATAATAATAGAAAGAGGTAAATAATATGAAAGTATTTAATGAATTTGATGAATATAAAATATTAGATATGGCTCATGGTGAAAAACTAGAATCTTGGAATGGAGTTATTCTTAGAAGACCAGATCCACAAGTAATATGGAATGATGAATCATTTCCAGAATTATGGGATAAAGCAGATGCTGTATATCATAGAAGTAATACAGGTGGTGGAGCTTGGGAAAAGAAAAATAATATAAAAGATGAATGGCAAATACATTGCAAAGATTTAACATTTAATCTTAAATTAATGGGATTTAAACATACTGGTTTATTTCCAGAACAAGCTTATAACTGGAAATTTATGATAGATAAAATTAAAAATTCAGGAAGAAAAATAAAAGTATTAAACTTATTTGCTTATACTGGTGGAGCTACTGTTGCTTGTGCCTATGCAGGAGCAGATGTGGTACATGTAGATGCTTCTAAAGGTATGGTAGAAGTAGCTAAAGAAAATATTAAATCATCTAATCTAGAAGATAGATATGTTAGATTTATAGTAGACGATGTAATTAAGTTTGTTGAAAGAGAAATAAGAAGAGGTAATAAATACGATGCTATTATAATGGATCCTCCATCATTTGGAAGAGGAGCTAATAAAGAAGTATGGAGATTTGAAGAAAATCTTTATGACTTAGTTAAACTATGTACAGAAGTATTATCAGATGATCCATTATTCTTCTTAATTAATTCTTATACTACAGGAATAAGTTCTGAAGTACTTAAAAATATATTAGAATTAACAATTAAACATGATGGAATAATTACTAATGGTGAAATAGGTTTACCTATGGAAAATAGTAAATTAAATTTACCATGTGGTATATATGGTAGATGGGAATCTAAAAATGAATAATTTAAAAGTATTATATGAAGATAATCATATTATAGTGGTTGTTAAAGAACCAAATATAATAGTTCAAGAAGATGATACTAAAGATAAAGATTTACTTACTATGGTTAAAGAATATGTAAAAGTAAAATATAATAAACCAGGTAATGTATATATAGGTTTAGTACATAGATTAGATAGACCTGTTGGAGGAGTCATGGTATTTGCTAGGACTTCTAAAGCAGCATCAAGACTTTCTGAAAGTATTAGAAAAAAAGAAATAAAGAAAACTTATTTAGCTATTGTACATGGTAAAACAAAAGAAACTGAAAAGTTAATAGACTTTATTTCTAAAGATGAAAAAACTAATAATACATATTTAGATAAAAATGGAAAAGAAGCCATTCTTACTTATGAAACTCTATATTATGATGAACAAAATGATAGATCACTTGTTAAAGTTAATCTTGAAACAGGTAGACATCATCAAATAAGATTTCAACTTAGTAATATAGGTCATCCTATAGTAGGTGATAATAGATATGGAAAAATGGAACATGAAAATATTAAATTATTTTCATATTCATTAGAGTTTATACATCCAGTTACTAAAGAAAAAATGATATTTAAAGAATTACCTAACTGGAGTATAATAGAAAGTGTAAAGGAGTTACTATGAAGAATTTATATATAGACTTTGATGGAGTTATTTTAGATACTATAACTCCAGTATATGATTTAGCTAGAAAACTTAATTTAGATGTTAAAACTCAAACTAAAGAAGTAGGACTTTTATATTCTAAAATAGATTGGGAAACTCTAATAGATGAGAGCCCTGCATTAAATGATAGTATTAATGCTATTAAAAAATTAAAAGAATCTAAAAAGTTTAATATTAGTATATTAACTCATGTTAATTCACTAAAAGAAGCAAAATATAAAATAGAATTTATTAATAATTTATTTCGTGATTTAACAATTATACCTGTTCCAAAATCATGTTCTAAAACAATGATGACTCAAACTAAGAATGCTATATTAGTTGATGATTATTCAGGTAATCTTAGAGAATGGAGAGAAGCAGAAGGAATAGCAGTTAAGTTTAGTAAAGAGAAAGAAGAATCTGAATTTACTGATATTACTTCTTTAGAAGAACTTCTAGAATTATTCTAATGAATATTAAAATAGTACCTGTAGGTAGACTTCAGGCTAATTGTTATATACTTGAAAAAGATAATAAAGTATTAATAATAGATCCTGGAGATGAATTTGAAAAAATAGATTCAAATATTAATGGGGATGTAGTAGGAATATTAATAACTCATAATCATTTTGATCATGTAGGAGCCTTAAAAGAATTAATTACTAAATATAATCCTGTACTTTATTACTATAATATTAATGATGAAGTATATTATGATAAGTTAATAGATTTAAAGGAAGAAACATATAGAATAGCTAATTTTGAATTTGATGCTATATATTTTCCAGGACATAGAAATGATTTGTATGCATTTTATTTTAAAGAAGATAATATCATGTTTGATGGAGATTTTGTTTTTGAAAATGGTATAGGAAGAGTTGATCTTCCACATGGTAATTTATCTGAATTAAAAGATTCATTAGAAAAATTAATGAAATATGATAATAGTATTACATTATATCCTGGACATGGTAATAAAACTAATTTAGGAATAGAAAAAGAATGGATTATTGGTTAATCCATTCTTTTATATTTGTCTCCCTGATAAATATTCCTTTTTACCATTTCTTTATCTATTTCATTAAGAACACCAAACTTCTTAACAAGCCAAGTAGGTTCTATTAAGTCTTCTATATCTGGGTCTCCAGTTATCCTGTTGATAACTATGTCTTCTCTTAAGTATTCTAACTCATCACAAACAATATCCACATATTCTTTCTTAGTTAATATATGAAAATGCTCTTTTTCATATAAATCATATAACTTAGTTCCTTTTAAAACATGAAGCATATGTATTTTAATACCAAGTATTTTTTTATTAGATAAATACTTAACAGTATTTATCATATCTTCTTTAGTTTCATAAGGAAGTCCATTTATTATGTGGACAACTACATCTATATTTCTCTTATTTAATCTTTCTAAACAATCATCAAATTCTTTTAGAGTAGAGCATCTATTAATTAATTTAGCAGTTTTATTATTTATTGTTTGAAGTCCTAGTTCTACAACTAAGTTAGTTCTTTTAGATAAATCCTCTAAATAATCTAATACATCATCTGAAATAGAATCAGGTCTAGTAGCTATATTTAATCCTACAACATTAGGAAGTGCTAATATACTTTCATATTTTTCTTTTAAAACACTCACGGGAGCATATGTATTAGTATTAGCTTGAAAATAACCTATATATTTTGCATCAGGCCATTTCTTTTCCATAATATCTTTTACTTCATAAAATTGTTTAACTAAATCTTTTTCAGTATTTTTATTAGATCCTCCAAGACAAAATATACAACCACCTGTTCCTTTAGTACCATCTATATTAGGACAAGTAAAACCGGCGTTTAAACTAATCTTCATTACTTTAGAACCATATTTCATTTGGTTATAATAGTTTAATGTATAATATCTCTTGTTATCTAATGTATATTTAAACATAAATATCACCTGGTAATTATTATATCATATTGCTTTTTTAGATAAAATATTTTATAATTGACTTAATTGATGTTGAAGAAAAGTAGTAATAAATGGACTATTCAAAGAGAGTTAGTGTTTGGTGTAAACTAATAATAGAAAGTTTATGAACTTGTTTTGGAGTTATTACGTTATTTCGCGTTAAGAAAAAGAGTGCATAGGAATTCTATGAAGTAAGGTGGTACCGCTATTATTAGTCCTTACATCATAGATTTTATTTTTTTGGAGGATAAAAATGGATTATAAAAAATTACTTGAATACTTAGGAATATTTTTAGTATCATTTCTTCTTGTGTATTCTTTATATTATGGTTTTATAAGAAGACCATTTATTAGAGCAAGAAAGAAACAAAAAGAAAAGAAGATGCCAGCAGATCTAAGTATTATTAAACATTTCTATAAAGTTGATGTAGAGAAAGTTGGATACAATTATTGTTTAAGACTACTGAATATTACTAATTCGTTATTAATATCAATTATAGTATTAATAATAATAGGATTTAAATATTATGTAATTAAAATGATTATAGCTGCAGCATTAGTTATACCTGCTGTATGGTTTTCATATATGTTAGTAGCTAAGATAATTAAAGGAAAAGAGAGGAAGATTAAATAATGTATAATTTTAAAGAAATAGAAGAAAAATGGCAAGAATATTGGGATAAGAATAAAACATTTAAAACAGATGGTTATGATTTTTCTAAACCAAAGTTTTATGCGTTAGATATGTTTCCATATCCATCAGGAGTAGGATTACATGCTGGTCACCCAGAAGGATATACTGCTACTGATATAGTATCTAGAATGAAGAGAATGCAAGGATATAATGTTCTTCATCCAATGGGATATGATTCATTTGGTTTACCAGCAGAACAATATGCTATTCAAACTGGTAATCATCCAGCTAAATTTACTGAAGAGAATATTAAAATATTCCAAGGTCAATTAAAAAGACTTGGATTCTCATATGACTGGGATAGAGTTATATCTACATCTGATCCTAGTTATTATAAATGGACACAATGGATATTTAAAAAACTATATGAAGATGGTTATGCTAAACAAATTAATATGCCTGTTAACTGGTGTGAAGAACTAGGAACAGTTTTAGCAAATGATGAAGTTATAGATGGTAAATCTGAAAGAGGAGGATATCCTGTTGTTAGAAAAGATATGAAACAATGGGTTATAGATATTCCTGCTTTTGCAGAAAGTTTATTAAGTGGACTTGATGAAATAGATTGGCCTGAATCTACTAAAGAAATGCAAAGAAACTGGATAGGTAAAAGTATTGGTGCTCAAGTAGAGTTTAAAGTAAAGGATACTGATAAATCATTTACTGTATTTACAACAAGATGTGATACTTTATTTGGAGCAACTTATTGTGTACTTTCACCAGAACATAAATTAGTAGATGAAATAACTACTATGGATAAAAAAGAAGAAGTAGAAAAATATAAAAAAGAATGTGCTTCAAAATCAGATTTGGAACGTACTGAACTTAATAAAGATAAAACAGGTGTATTTATTGGAGCATACGCAATAAATCCAGTTAATGGTGAAAGTATTCCTATTTATATTTCTGATTATGTACTTTCAACATATGGTGAAGGTGCTATAATGGCAGTTCCTGCACATGATGATAGAGACTATGAATTTGCTCGTAAATTTAATATTCCAATAATTCAAGTTCTTGAAGAAGTAACAGGAACACCACATGATAATGAATTTAAAAAGAATTCTATTGTTGCAATAGTATATGATGAAGAAAATGATAAATATTTAACAATAAATTGGCATGACAAAGGTGGAAGATTATTTATTGGTGGAACAATAAAAGAAGGAGAAACACCTCTTGATTGTGCAATGAGAGAAATTGCTGAAGAAACAGGATATACTGATTTAGAATTTGTATGTGAAGTTCCAAAGATTAATCATCATTATTATGCATTTAATAAAGATAAATATTTTAATATAGAGTGTACAGGTGTATTCTTTAAATTAAAGAGTAATAAGCAAGATAATAGAAATCTGGATGAAGATGAAGTATTTGATGTTGAATGGGTAGATAAAAATACTCTTTCTGAAATAAAAGATGAACTTCACAATAAAACATATGAATATGTTATGAATCCAGGTGCTATGATAGGTGACGGGACACATATTAATTCTGAATTCTTAAACGGATTAAATAAAGAAGAAGCTATTAATAAAATGCTTGAATGGTTAGAAGCAAATAACTGTGGCAAAAAGAAAATTAATTATAGAATTAGAGAGTGGATATTTGCTAGACAAAGATATTGGGGTGAACCAATACCTATTATTCATTTAGAAGATGGAAGAGATGTAGTATTAGATGATAAAGATTTACCATTAGTTCTTCCTGAAATGGATGATTATAAAGGTAGAAATGGTATGGCTCCACTTGAGAATGCTACTGAATGGAAGAATGTAGTAGTAGATGGTGTTAAGGGAGTTAGAGAAACTTCAACAATGCCAGGTTCTGCAGGATCATCTTGGTATTTCTTAAGATATATAGATCCAACAAATGATGAAGTATTTGCTGATAAAGAATTATTAGATCATTGGATGCCAGTAGATTTATATGTTGGTGGTCCAGAACATGCAGTAGGACACTTATTATATTCTAGAATGTGGAATCAATTCTTATATAATAAAGGTTATGTAAGCGTTAAAGAACCATTTAAGAAATTAGTACACCAAGGTATGATTCTAGGATCTAATGGTATTAAGATGGGTAAGAGACATCCTGAATATGTTGTTAATCCAGATGATGTTATTAGAGAATATGGTACAGATACT
>JAEEGL016911219.1_pt1 | contig 21657 bp, 18 predicted proteins | sample 9134231 | NCBI WGS metagenome assembly JAEEGL01 (sample SAMN16246548, study PRJNA631951) | gut metagenome | biome: gut microbiome; feature: rumen; material: fiber-attached | host: Bos | place: Iran: Karaj | collected 2018-10
AACCCTGTTGTAAAGGAAAAGGTCGCTTCCAAAAATATCACTTTCCTTAACGCCTGCAGCCTTAGCGATCAATTTGTCAAAAGACTTCTTTGAAGATATATCACCATAGATAGGCTGCATATCTTTCTGGGCATTGAACTTATAGCCGTTATTAGCTTCTCTGTTCATATGAATAGCAAGAGAAGGCATCATTAAAAGATCTCTGTCTATGTTAATAAGCTTCATTGAAAGATTATTGTCATCATCCTTGACAAATACTCTTCCAGCAATGGAAAGAGGCCTGTCAAACCATGGGCCGTCAAGCATTCCGCCATAACCTTCAACGTTAAGCTTAACGTACATTCCGCCTTCTTCCATCTCCGGATTAGATTTGATCTTAAATGTCGGAGAATCGCTATGGCTTGCTGTCATAAGGAAGCCTTTAAAAGTCTTCTTTGGTATCTGAAAAGAGATGATTGAAGAACCGTTACGAGTAACATAATATTTGCCACCATTTTTGATCTTCCAGTCTTCTGACTCACGAAGCTTAGTATAGCCTTCAGCATCAAGTCTTTCCTCCATATTGGAGATCACATGATAGCATGTAGGAGATGCATCGATAAATTTAAGCATATCCTTAGTAATCTTTTCGAACATTTGTAAAACCTTCTTTCAAGATAAATAATAAAATTTCTATGTCCCTGATTACAGGATGTAATCTGGACATGTTTAGAAATGCATGGAAGCATTTCTATGTCCCTGATACAGGAGGTATCTCGTACATAGAATTACATCTATGTAATTCTATGTATAGAGTTTCGAAGAAACTCATTAGATAACCCAATCGTTACCATATCCGCCGCACCAGCATTCGCCCTGCTTGAATTCTGCAGATGAATACTCTTTACCATCTCCGTCTTTATAGATAAGTTCCTGGTTTCTGATGGTAACTCTTGTATCGGCCGGCACTGATGCAGTAATAAAGCAGTTAGAACCGATCACAGAATCATGTCCTATTGTGGTCTCACCGCCAAGAATTGATGCACCGGAGTATATTGTAACATTATCTTCAACAGTGGGATGACGTCTTTTACCACGAAGATTCTGACCGCCTCTTGTAGAAAGTGCGCCCAGGGTAACACCCTGATAAATCTTAACGTGTTCACCAATAACTGTTGTCTCACCAACAACGACGCCGGTTCCATGATCGATCATGAAATACTTACCTATGGTCGCACCGGGGTTAATGTCTATTCCGGTAAGAGAATGAGCATATTCGGTCATCATACGCGGTATGAGCGGCACCCTCAAAAGGTAAAGCTCATGTGCCAGACGATTTACGGTCGTTGCAAGGATACCGGGATAAGAAAGTACGATCTCTTCCTTACCATATGCAGCCGGATCTCCATCAAATGTTGCCTGAACATCAGTATCAACATACTCACGGATCTTGGGAATCCTTTCACCAAATTCGCCCGCAATTCGCTTTGCAGCTTCTTTTCTCAAGCGTTCATCCGTATCGCGATATTCTTCATTGTAAGTGAGAGCAATTGTGATCTGTTTCTCAAGATTATACATTACATCTTCAATGAGAACCGACATACGATTTCTGTCATTAAAGCTTCTGTACACTCTGTCTCTGTAATATCCAGGGAAAATAACATTAAGAAGCTTATGGGTGATATCCTCAACCGCTTTGGAATCAGGCTGGCCAAATACATCCATTTTATCAACATCACGCTTCTTGTCATAATCCTGAAGTATGACTTTTATAATGTGATCTATATCATGATTATTGGGCATCAGACTGTGCCTCCCTTATCTTAGTAGTTTGATGCAATCATTTGGATTATATCATAATTCGTAAGGTGATAACATGAATAGGGTATAAGAACTCAAGGTTTTTATAAAACTTTCATACTCCTTATCAGGAGGATTCAATAGGAATTTCTTATAAAACGAAAAGGTCGCAGGCAGACTTTCCACCTACGACCTTTTTTGTATTAACTATTTAAAATAACCCCTTAGCCTACGTATGGCTTAAAATGATCTATTGTTTCAGTCAATTGGCTTGATCAAGAAAATCAATTCTTTTTAAAAGCACCGATTCCTTTTTTGCCATTTTTATTTGAAAAAATTGCAAATACTTCAAGAACAATACCAATTCCTGCAAATAAATACTGCTGTAAAAGAATCTCATTAAAAGCATCAGCAAATATATTATTGTCAGCAATCTTTTCACCAGCTTCTACGAATGCTTCAAATACATTATAACCCTTATAATATTCTGAAAGTTCAATAGCAAAGCAGAATCTTGCTCCTACATAAACCATTGCTATAGTAACGATCGCACTTATGATTACTCCTCTGGTTGAAAATCTTCCTGAAAGCTTCTCATATCCTTTTACAGCACATATGATCATTGCAATTCCAGCAATAGCAGCTACAGTGTTTGCATAATATAACAGTACCATAACTACGACACCTATAAGAGAACCGCCAATAGCACCTATGATACCAAGTGCAACATTCTCCTGCTTCTCCATCTCAGCAGCCATCATGTTTGTGCTCATAGGCTGACCATTAAGCATAGGGCTGTGGTTTGCCATATATGGCTGGCCCGCATACTGCTGATCATTGTTAAGTGCAGTATTGCCCTGGATATTTCCGTTTTGATAATTCATATTCTGGATATTACCGTTCTGGAAATTGCCATTTTGAAAATTGCCGTTCTGAAAATTGCCGTTCTGAAAATTGCCGTTCTGAAAATTATTGTTCTGTTCCATTTCTTACACCTCTAGAAATTTATTAACTGACTCCGCCAGCGAGTACAATTATAAATCATTTTGGGCAAAAAATAACCAGGTATGCTGCGTCCTTTGCGGCACTGCCTGGTAAGTTCTGTCCTCTTTCAACCCCTCGTCTGCACATAGTAAGGTTATTTGATCAACAATCCTTTACTTATTGCATGATCAATGAGATGAACCAACTCCATTGCACTCCGAAAATTTCCCCGTTTATTCTCCTCTGCCCAAACAACAACTCCCTGCCATGTGGCATGCTGTCTGAACTTTACCTGGACAATGAATGTTCCGATCTCACCTCTCATCTTTTGCAGACGATCGATTTTTTCCACAAAGCCATCATCCCTGATAATATTAGTCCTGGTTGACTCGTGAGTACGCAAAAAGCTTCGCTCATTCAGCGCTCTCTGCGGGTAATTCCATTCGTCGTAAAGATCGTCCATGTGAATTACCATATCATTGATACCTGTGAATTCAAATGGCTGATCATCATATGGCTCCCAGATCCTTCCACAGAAATCTCCATTCTCACATCTATCAATGCCCACACATATTAAGTTACGTGCAAATAATTTCTGCTCTTTGCTCTCCAGTATTTCCATGTAGTTCTCCTTAAGAAACAGATGAGGCTGCACCAACCTCTTCTTTGTCGTTGACAGCGCTGTCCATCATCTTGATGAGCTCAAGAGTACTTCTGAAGACTTCCTTACGTCCACCTTCAGCCCAGGTGACCTTTCCCTGCCAACTACCATTTTCCTGGTGCTGAATTTCTACTATAAAAGTCCCTTTCTTGTCCTTACTGTCATTCAGCTTATGAATGCTCATGAATTTTCTCCCTTTCAGTTTACATTATTATCCCAAGAAATTTTACTATAGATAGGTTACCATTTTTTGCATCATACAAAATATCATATTTTTATTATATTTTGATAATTATTTGATATTTTTTAAGAAAATTTGTTATATAAAAAACGAAATGCAGGCATCCAGATAAACTGTTGCCTGCACTCATTATGAGGGGTATTGATGAGATATATAGTATAAGGAATTAATGCTCAGTTTTAATTCCTTTACTACCTGATCTGTCAGAAGAATTTCTCCTGACAGATCAAATTATCACATACCCACCTAAATTTTACCTAAATGATTTATTATTTGTTTCAAACAAGAATGTTCTAACAGATAAATATCCCACTACCATTACTGCAAATAATCTCAGATATTAAGCTGCTTCATACTTGCCATCATACGTCTGTATGCATCTTCAAGGCCATAACAAGGCTCCCAGCCCAGTGCTTTAAGCTTTGTATTTGACAGCTTCATCTTGGTATCTGCTGCATATCCGAACTTATTATCTTCAGGAATATCAAATACTACCTTGATCTTGCCACCTGCAAGTGTTTCAGAGGCAAACTTAGCCATACCTGCAATTGTGGTGTGAGTATCTTCGTTACTGATGTTATAGGCATTAGAATTCTCACCCTTAACAAGTATTGTAAGAAGACCTCTTATAGTATCTGCTGTATAGCAGTAATTACCTTCAGAAAGGCCTTTAGTATGAAGGACTATATCCTGGCCATTCATTACGCTTCTTGCAAACTGTGCAAATACCCTGTTTTCACCGGGAAGTATTCCTGCACCAAAAGTCTGGGAAAGACGTGCAATCTTAGCAGGCACATCAAACTCTTTAGCATAAGCAATGCACATATTTTCACACATGCGCTTTGTAAGCTGGTAGTTACTTCTGACTACTAAAGGATCGATATAACCCATCTTATCCTCAGTTACATATGTAGCTTCTGTAAAGCTTCCGTATACTTCCATTGAAGATATATAGACAAAAGAAGCTGTTCCGAACTCTCTTGCTACTTCAAGCATATTCTTAGTGCCATTAATAGCTGTATCTATTGTCTCTACAGGCATTTCTACCATCATCTTAGACGCTGTTACAGCAGCTCCGTGGATGATGTATAAAGGCGCATCACCTTTGTTTTCACTTTCCCTTATAGAATCAAGAGATGACTTTACAGAACTCATGATTCCGTCTTTGTCATTGAGGTCTGCCTGAACAAATGTAATATCACCACGACCAGCAAGATCGCCGTAGATAGACTTAGCCTTCTCAGGATTTCTTACAAGGGCCATGATGCTGATGTTCGCATCTTTAAGCCTGTTCATAGCTGCAAGGCTCTTAACCATCTGCATACCAACAAGGCCTGTTGCACCTGTTACAAGGATTATTGAATCCTTAAGCTTGTCAAAAGGCACCTTGTCATTAAGAGCTGTATTTTCAAGATCCTCCTGAAGAGTAGAATCCAGGGGGCTTTCTATAATGTTTTTATCTTTTATACTCATAATCAACCTCATGTCGTGAACGAAGTGAACGGCTAATGGTTCGATATTGGTGTAGTTTACTACACCAATTCGTAGAGTTTGAAAATCTTATTTTCAAACTCAAACCTCATGTCGTGAACGAAGTGAACGACTAATGGTTCGACTTTATCTTTTATTTAGCGGCAGTGGCTTTGGCCTGTGCTTTAGCAGCACGCTCAGCTGCTTTTCTGTCTTTTTCTTCTTCCTCTTTTTGCAGACGGATCTTGTAATCTGCTGCGAGCTTGTCGATATCTGCTCTCTTCTTAGGAAGCTTTTTGGTCATAAGGAACTCTTCGTAAGCATCACAGTAAAGATCAACTTCATCAGTAAATGCAACCTGCTTACCATGATCAAGCCAAAGTATCTTATTGCAAAGCTCTCTTACCTGAGAGATTGAATGGCTTACCAGAAGGCCTGTAACACCGCTATCCAGAATTTCTTTCATCTTATCTCCGGATTTCTTTCTGAAAGCGCCATCACCAACTGATAATACCTCATCAAGGATGATGATATCAGGATTAACAAGACAAGCAATAGAGAAAGCAAGTCTTGATTTCATACCAGACGAAAGCTGCTTGAATTCATAATCCTGGAACTCTTCAAGCTCAGCAAACTTAATGATCTCATCATATTTCTCATCAAGGAACTGTCTTGTATAACCAAGGAGCGCGCCACGAAGATATGTATTTTCCTTAACTGTCATATCTCCGTCAAATCCGCTTGCAAGCTCAAGAAGAGCCGCGATATTACCCCTTGTGTGAAGCTCTCCGTAAGTAGGGATCATGATACCTGTAACTGCCTTTAAAAGTGTAGACTTTCCGGCACCATTAGATCCGATGATACCAAGCATGTCTCCCTTTTCAAGCTTAAAGGTTACATCCTTGTCCGCCCAGAACTCCTTTACATGGTAGTTGCCCTTTAAATGACGAATAACATATTCTTTTAAACCAATTGCCTTAAAGTCACCCGTCATATAACGGATGCTGACATTATTACATTCTATAACTGACATAACGTTAATCCTCTTATAAATAGTACAGGAATGCGTGATTATTTTTCTTGTAGATAAGACCACCTATAAAAAGGCTTATTCCTGCATAGAAAAGACACAGAAGATGGTACTCCAGTGACGGAACAAGGCCATCGATCATTATCACACGGAAATACTTGATATATACATAAACCGGATTCAGTAAAAATAATCTCTGTCCAAAAGCTGAAAACTTATCAACTGAATAGAAAACAGCTGAAACATATGTCAGAAGTGTGAGTACGATATCGTAAAGGTATCTGATATCTCTAAAGAATACGAACATCGCTGACAGAATAAGACCAACTCCGATATTAAGTCCCAAAACGCAAAGGATCGGGAAGAACAAAAGGAACTGTCTTGGATGGAATGTTATTCCGTCAAATACACAGAAAATAAAGTATACGACCAGTGTAAGTCCAAAGTTAACAAGCGCTGATACGTTCTTGGATAAAAGGAACATATACTTTGGCACATTGATCTTAGTAAATATCTTGGAGTTATTAACAAGGCTGGTCATACCATTCTTGGTAGATTCCTTATAATATGACAGAACAAGCTGACCACTGAAAAGGTATGTTACAAAATGTTCCATCTTGTGACCAAACAGATTTGAAAAGATCACATACATAACAAGAAGTGTGAAAAGAGGTGAAAGAATACTCCATCCCATTCCAAGAATACTTCTCTTATACTTTTGTTTAAAATCTCTTTTTACCAGTTCTTCAAAAAGGAACTGATACTTTTTGCATTTTTTAATTATCTTTTTCATTTTTTACTAAAATAGCTTTTAAGCCCCTCTTAAAGTTTGGTGACACCTTCTTATAAAGAAATGCCAATGCTTCAACTACAAGTGCCGTTACAAATGAACAGGCAATATAGATCAAAGTTTTTTCCTGCTTACTGAGACTGTCTTCCAGTATCAGATTCAGATTCTGAGCATAATATAAATGTGAAAAATACATTGCTGCTGAAAATCTTCCCAGTATCATACTGAATCTGTTGTTAAATGCATCAGATAAGATACCGACCTGCGCAAAGGACAGGATAATTGATATAGACAGCACCATCAGGAAGAAATAGTCATCTTTGCCCGGCTTATCACTATACATATAGATAATAGCCATACCATATCCTGCCAGCTGAAGAATTTCAAAAATAAATCCGGCCAGCTTAGACCAGTTTACAGACTTTATTTTCCTGACTATGTCGTATGACCAGATACCAATGCAAATCTCAGCAAAAGCTCTTATATTGCCTTTATAAATAATACTGTACACCTTTGTAGGATTTCTTGGATGACCATCAAGAATGCACATCATTCCAAGAAACATTAGTGCCAAAAACGGACACCAGATCTTCCTCATCATATGAGGAAACCTTCTAAGCAGCGGATACAATATCGTCATACAGATAAGCATTGAAGATATGTACCACATAACTCCATCGAGTCCGCCATAATAGATGCCTGTCATCTTCAAAAGAGAAAGTTCCCAGAAATCCTGCTTGAACTCCTCGAAAGCATCTACAATTGTCATGTGGTTAAGAATGATCACAAACAAAAGTCCTATAAACCAGGCAATAGGGAATTGTGGAAGTATTGCCTGTACCTTCTTTTTGATAAAAGAAGCTGTTTCATTTGCAAGATTCTTGTCAACCGGAATTGTATTATAGTTTTTGGAAGACACTATGCGGTCTACCGTATTCATCATCAGATAGCCGGACACTATGAAGAAGAACTCTACGCCCAGCGAACCTCCCAGAAAATAACAATTATCATCTCCCAAAAGGTACCTTGAATGATGAAGGAGTACAATAAAGGCGAAGACAAAACGCAGAATTTCTATTCTGCCGTTTCTTCGGCTTTTTGTTTTTTCCGCCATATTCCAACCTCTAAATAATTATGTAAAAAATCCAAATAAGGGCGCAAAGGTACAATCCCCATGCGCCCTAACTATTTTAACCAAGAAGTTTCATAAGACGATCAGCGATTCTTTCACTCGCATGACCATCATCTATACATTCCTTACCATCCAGGAATTCCTTAACCTTCTTTGCATAGAGCTCTTCATCAAATGAACGAACATTGTTCATCATTTCATCATTGCTCTTTGCAACAGGGAATGGAGACTCTTCAAGTTTGAAGTAGAATCCACGTTCGTTGTTATATACATCAACGTCACGAGCATAGATAAATCCAGGCTTTCCGCTGAGAACGAAATCATAGATCCATGAAGAATAGTCTGTGATTCCGCAATCAACAAAAGAAAGAAGTTCCTGAATATCCGGAAGATCTGTTACGTCGATAACACAATCCTGCTTAAGCTTGTTCTGAGTCTTTTCTTTCTTCTTATCATTGTCATGATAACGAAGAAGTATCTTCCACTCGCCGCCAAAACGCTCTTCGAGTGCTTCAACAAGTCTGTCACAGTTAAGGTCATATACCTCGAAATTGTGAGTATCACGGAATGTAGGAGCATACAGACAAAGCTTTGTCTCAGGCTTAAGGCCTCTTTCTTCGAAGAAGTCCTTCTTCCACTGCTCTCTCTTTTCCTTATATGTGTCAAAGAAAATATCGTTTCTGGCATGTCCAAGACGCATGATCTTAGTTTGCTGCCAGAATGTCTCTCTGAATACATCCTCTTCAAACTTGGAGTTTGAAATACAGTAGTTTGTAAGCTTACCTGTACGGATAGCAGCTTCAGGCCATGAAAGGTTTGTATTGTAGTGATCAATGTCGAAACGCTTGATACCAAGACTACCATGCCATGTCTCAAATACACGCTGCTCCTTCTTAACAGGGAACGGATAAAACTTATCGCCAAGCAGTGAATTGATGATGATAACATGTGAAGAGCAAGCTGCTACGAAATATTCATAACTGTTCATCTTAACTACATGAACGTTAGGAAGATCCGGAACATAACCTCTTGTATTCATGTTGGTAACGCCCCAGTAAATCTCAACATTGGCATTACGCTTGATAAGCTCTTCGCAGATATACTTAGGGTTACATGAATAGCTGTGGTTAAATGTAATGAACATTATTCTGTTATGTATAACAGGTGTGTTCTGTGAAAGAACCTTACGGTTCTCATAACCTATAGAACGGTCAACCCATGTCTTAGTCTGCTTCCAAGCTACACCCATTCTCTTAAAGAATCTTCCTTCTACAGCAGCAGGAAACATTCTCTTTGCTTTTCTCTTTACAATCTGTACTACTGGCATTATAAATCTCCTAAAATACTACTAATTATGTGTCTATGTACTAGTCTAATTTACAGACCAAAGATCTGCTGATTCTCACGGGCATCAATTATAGCACGGAACATATAGAAGTCAACCGGTGTTGTGATCTTGATGTTCTCAGCGCGTCCCTCTACTGTGAAAAGCTTATGACCATAATACTTCATCATGCTGGCTGAATCGATAAAGTCATCTTTCTGCTCTTCAATAGCCTTAGAGTGGCAAGCCATAATGTCTTTGATGTGGAAGCACTGAGGTGCTCTTGCCATAAGACACTGCTTACGATCGATGATACGACCAACTTCGCCATCAGCCTCGTTATCAAGGAAGATAGTCTCGATAGCAGGAGTAACAGTGATAGCATTACCCTTAGTATTAGCACACTCGATTGCCTTAGTGATCGTATTAGGATCAACAAGTGGACGAACACCATCATGAATAAGAACTACATCATCATCGCTATACATTGATGAGATAGACTTAAGACCATGATAGATTGATTCCTGACCTGAAGCACCGCCAGGAACAATAGCACGAACCTTTGTGATATTGAACTGTTCACAGTACTTCTTCATCTGAGGGATCCACTCTTCAAGACAGGCAATAACGATGCCGTCTACATCAGGATGGTTCTCAAACTTCTCAAGAGTATATATGATGAGTGGCTTACCATACAGTATAAGGAACTGTTTTGGTACTGCCTTTGAATTCATACGCTTACCGGTACCGCCGGCGAAAATTAATGCTGCGTTCATTTGTAAATCCTTTCACTACTACTTTTATCTTCAAGGCTCAGATAGAATGGTTTAAAGAAAATATGCTTCTCTATCTGATCCTGAGATGGCAACTTCATGTAATCTCCGTAAAGATTCTTTAGATACAGATCGATATTACGTGGAACTCTGTACAATTTATCATCATACAACACTTTTCTCGTTCTGCAAACATCTTTTCGTAAATACATCTCTCCCCAGAAATATTTGCGTCCTGTCGGAACCGTAATATACTTGGAATGATCATTCTTACAGATGCGGTTCCAATTATCTCCCGCCTTTACAAGCGTATCAAGAGAGATAAAAGAAATCAAGAATCCTATCACGATCTTCATTCTAAAAACTTTAGCCAGCTTATCTTCACCGGCATCAGATGCCATCTTCATCATCTCTTTCCTGTCACGGTAGAACTTTCTGCATGACACAAGAAATCCCAATCCACAACATCCTACTCCATGAAGGTTTCTGATGAGTGCATTGTTAAAAGTATTCTCCATGACAAAGAGGTCAATGAAAGCCCCGGCTTCTTTGTTTTTAAAATCTTCTCTGGTTACTACACTGGTTCCTTTTAGTCTTATTCGGGACAAAAGCAGATTGTAGCCTTTAGTTCCCTGCGGAGTATGTATCCAGTACTTCCATCCAAATTTTCTCTGAAAAATAGGGATGAATCTGTCATAGTCTTTTCGTGGCATATTGATATCAATATCATCATCCCACGGAATAAAACCATGATGGCGGACAGCGCCAAGTGCTGAACCGCCACCCAGTGTGTACGTTATATTATTCTCCTCACAGACTGAAACAACATCTGCAAGGATCATGTTAAGTGTCTTCTGAAGCGCATGGAGCTGCTCATCATCAAGAACAACGTTCCCTGCCGACTCCATGTGCTTAAAAGCATTAACCGTCGATAACAATTTTATTCTCCATTATTCATACTTCTCATGGAAAATCTTAGCACGGAGGAATTTACTTATCTTTTTAACCCAGTCTATTTTTTCCATGTACACATATGGAAGAATCTTCACTTCGGACTGATCGATTCGACCTGTCTCGATCTGATAATCCAGCCATACATTAAATATGATCTCACTGACTCTGCCGCAGTATCTTCCCTGGAAGTGAGACATGTGTCTGACATCGATCTTCTTCTCAAGTTCTGCAAGGATGTTAAAGAGCCATGTGCAATATTCATCAAGAAGTTCACGGTCCATGATCATCATATTGAACATATGTCCACTTGTCTGACGAAGAACCTTGTCATACGTCTCGATGTATTCAGGATACATCTGAGATATGATTCCTCTTGTTACATAAAGGTGCTCTATATAATGAGTGTGCTGATAATGTGAATACAGCGACTCGATAACATAGTGACGCTTAGTCGGAAGGAAAACACGATACTTACCAAGCATGGGCTGAAGCTCACGACGAAGAAGAATCTTTCCCTTAGGATTTCTTGATGATCTGAAACCGCCAAAATAACGTCTATAATGGCAAAGGCCTATATAATCCGCATCAAGGTTCTTCCAAGCCCAGTACAGACCTGTAAGTTCGCAATAAAGCGGATTTTTTTCTGAAATATTATCACCCTCGTTGTCCTTCTGGTAGCCCAGATCCTTCTGATTACCATTGGTGTCCTTATCAAGGGCAGCACCAACCTGCATAGGAATGTACATCTTGCTATGAGGCATCCAGTATTTCTTATGAGTGTTGACTATTATCTTTACTGACTGATACTTTTTCATGTTTTTCCCCTGGTTAGATGTCGGAATAGAGACCACTCTGTTAACAGTTATCAAGAAACTATCTTTACTAAATGTATCCGAGAGCCACTCTTTGGCTCGAAAAAAGGTACACTACCCTGTGTACCTCGCTTTCCCCTAACTAAATGATACTATAACATAAAGAAATTGCCGTGTCATTGACATTTGTAATAAAAGTAAACTTTTTTTGATAATTTTTTTGTAAATTTTAATAAAAGATGAACAAATTATGAACGCCGTCCCACTTTCAGCAGTAGGACGGCGTTTGGAATTTCTTAAGTCAAAATATAAATATCATAAGGTAAAAACATATTAGAACCACTTTTATTAATGAAACTTCTCGATCTTATTTGGCCTCTTCATCAAGTTCAGCCGGAAGCTCTGCAAGCGATACAACACTATATTTGAAGTCTGCTCTGGAACCTGCGATCTCTTTAAGTCTTCTATTGATACGGCGATAGATGATATCGCAGTCTTCCTGACTTGTTCCAACCAAAAGGATAAGGAACTGGCTGTTAGAGTACTTGGTAAAAGTATCTCCCTGACGAAGAGTATCATGGATTGCTTCCCAAAGAGCCTGGCTTCTTGCACGAAGCTTGTCCTGATTGCGGATCATCTTGCCTTCATAGTCAACCAGAGTACACAGCATCATGAATACTGAATATCCGGTTCTCTCCATATTTCTGGAAAGAATGTGATAGGCATCGATAAAGCTTGGATATGAGCAGTCGTAAGCGCCCTCATCATCTGTAACTTCAACAGATCTTCTGTCCTGAGTCATCTCAGCCTGAATCTGATGGATCTGTCCCGGTGCATTATCGATCTTTGCACTCATCTTGTGATATACATCAAGGAGCTTCTCCGGAATAGGAAGACCAAGCTCAGTTGTATAATAAGCAACTGTACTGTCATAAACTCTAAGAGCATTCTTATAATCACCCTTAGCGATAAGTGTCTCTATCTGACCAACCTGCCAGTCATTCTCAGGATATATCTCTGCTGCACGTCCGTAGATATGGTAAGCTTCTTCATATTCCTTCTTGTTAAGGATATATTCGCCAAGCCATGCTACAACTTCATCATACATCTTGCGAAGAGCTACGCTTTCCATGATGACCCAGGTCTCTGTAGAAAGTGCAGGAAGAAGTTCTCCCTGATATAACTCAAAAGCTTTATTGAAATACTCGTATTTAAGTTCAGGGTCTTCTGTATCATGACCCTTTCTGTAGTTATCTTTAAAATCAAGAGCATCAACCCATACTGGTACTGCAGGGTCTATAATAAACATCTTCTTGTGCTTTTTAACATAGCTTTCTGCAGGAAGTCCTGCTGCAACCATCTGCTTACGCATCTGATAAAGAAGATTGTTGAAGCTGTTACTGATGTTCAGGGTCTCTTCTTCACCATAGAGCGCGGAAATAAGCTCATCTTTATAAACACCTTTATCACCCTGGAGCCACACGATCTGCAAAAGCTGAGTAAACTTCGATGCGTTGTTACGCCCCGGAGTTACTTCTTTTCCATCATAGATAAGAGAAAATTTTCCCAGAAGCCGTACCTGTAATACTTTTCCATCCACTTTGGTCTGTTCCATATTCAAGTCCTTCCCCTTTACAATACCCTCTGAATAAAATGAACGAAATATTATCGTTTTATCATAAAATCAATCATATTTAGTATAACACATTTTAGTTATTCATCATATTTACATTGAAAAATTTTTTTAAGATATATTTTTATAATTTTTATAGTGTGCGGGGAGTTTTATTAATATGAAGAAACTCCACACCATGCTATCACGGTGTGGAGTATTGAAAAAAATGCATTATGACTTCTATAAACGATCTCAGTGTTAATAGATACTAATTACTACTTTTGAAACTAATATAATCATTTGTTTTTATTCTTGCAATGAACAAGGAAGCATGGAAGACCTACGAAGATCATTCCTCCGAGGATATTACCGATAGTAACAGGAATCTGATTAGCGATAAAGCCTCCGATGCTGAGTTTTGAAAGCTGGTCTGCTGTTATTCCATATACTTCCTGAGCTTTAGCTACGTAGTTTTCATTAGTTGCTGCCATGATTCCAACAGGGATATAGAACATGTTAGCAACGCAGTGTTCGAAGCCGCCTACTACAAAAGCCATGATTGGGAAGAAAATAGCCCAAACCTTACCACCGATGTCCTTGGCTGCTGTTCCCATAAGGATAGCTGCGCATACAAGGATGTTGCACAGGATTCCTGATGTAATGCCTTTTACAGGAGTGATAGAGCATTTGCCGAGTGCAACTTTGATGGAATAAGCTCCGAGAAGTCCTGAAGAATAGTCGAGGTTGCCGGAAAAATATGTGAGTGCTGAAATTATAAGAGCACCAACGAGGTTTGAAAGCCAGATGATGAGAAGGTCTCTTGCAACCTTGCCCCATGAAAATCTGTGGTCCATGGCGCCCATAGCTGTGAGGCAGTTACCTGTAAAGAGTTCTCCGCCTATGAAGGTGATGAGCATAAGGCCTACAGGGAAAATGATGCCTGATACAAGTCTTGAAAGTCCTACATTGTCTACGGAGTGAGCTGCAGTTGAGCTTGTGGCTCCGCCGAGAGCGATGAAGGCGCCTGCCATGATTCCGAGGAGGATCATCTTAATAATAGGAAGATTAACTTTGGTTTCTCCTCCTTTAATATTTGTTTCGATAACCTGAGCTGGTGAATTAAATAGATTGTCCATTTTACAATATTGTCTCCTTGTTAAAAAAATCACATCACATTATAGCAGATTATGCGGGGATGTCCAATGCAGGGGGGAAACATTTTAGGTGGTTGCGTGAAAATCTGCTATATCTATGCCATTTGTTCAAAGCTAGCAAAGCCATGACTTTTTGTCACTTCGTTCCAAAAGTCATGTAAATAGGCCAATTGAGAACACCTTCGGTGCCTAGCCTATTTACCTACCGATTCACTTTCTTACGCAATCCGCAGTAAATGCGGATTGCTGATTTAAAGTTGCGAAAACATATAACTTATAAAAGCAGAAAAACGTGAGCAATTCAGTCGCTAACTGTAGAGTTGGCGTTTGAATTGCTCACGGCGTGTTAGAAATATGGAGGTGTTATCTGATGACTACAAAGTCGGTAATTCTAGCGGAGTCACTATCGCTGTTTCCTTCAAAGCGCACGGGAATCACCAGGTATTCTTTGTCATAGGCGGTTATGAGCTGGGCTTTACGTACCAGGTCTAAGGGGAGTTCTATATCAATTGTATATTTGGTTGCATCCTGGTTGCCTATGTAGTTGATGTGGTTTAGGTTGGTATTGAATACTATTGTGTCGGCGGCGGATATTTTTAAAGGCTTGCCATCATCCTCGGTGAGGACTGTTATGCTGAGGGTGTTGGGGCGGCCGGGGTTTACGATCATGCGGTAGGTGAAGCTACCGGAAAGTGTTGCTTTTCGGCTTGTGATGGGGCTGGTGGTTCCCAAGCTGCCGTTGTCTTCCATGTTATGGAGGGCGTCGTTTTCGTATTGGCCGTAGCCGGCTTCGATCATGTCGAGGACGCCGGACTTGTTGTTTTTCCTTGCTATGAGGTCATCTTGCTGTTCTTTTTTGGACATATAGTAAAAGTATATTCCGTAGCGGTGTCTGTATTTGAGGAAGTGTGGAGCAAATATGTAGCCTGCGCCGGTGACTTTGAAGGCTATACTGCCATCGGCACTAAGGACGGGCTTTACATAATCTGTTATGTTCTGAGCAAAATCTTGGGCAGTCATATCATCAGGGATTGTGATGTATTCTGATTCTACGATCTTCTCAGCAGGGATGGTAACGTCAACACCTGTGGTTGATGTCTTAAGGTCCTTGTCTCCAAGGTCTGCGGACAGAACATATGGGCCGTAACATAATGCCATACAGCTCGCAGCATCAGGAAGAGGCTGTGCATATACTTTCATGTTAAATTTTACGATTACTTCATCGCCCGCTTTCAACACATTACTGATAATAAGAATTTTATTTGTAATAGTATACTCAGCTTTATTATCATTAACCTGAATCTCCAGATCACCATCTTGCCAAGCGGGGATTCTAAGAGCAAGTTTTCTTGTATTTGTGCTGTCGCCTGTAAGTTTTATAGCTACTTTATCTGATCTAAGAAGATCTGCGCTGATCTCATAGGTCATATCCTTTCCATCGAGTCCTGTAGTTTGAAGCTTGGAGCTCATGTACATTCCTACGTAGACATTTTTTTCATCCTGATAAAAGAAGCCGTCGCCAAGCTTAGTGAAGTTCTCCATTCCTGTTCCTGTGCAGCACCAGAACTTATTGAACCTTTCGCCGTACACCTTGAAATATCCTGTAGACATAGGCTGGAAGTATGTAGTCATGCCTGTTTCAGGGTTTTGGGATGAGAGGATTGAGTTGATGAAGGTCTTTTCATAATAATCAAGGAACTTACTATCGCCGGTTACTTCAAAGAGGGTCTTGGCGAGTTTGAGCATGTTGTAGGTGTTGCAAGTCTCGTTGTTGGCATTGGTGCGTTCTGCATCAAGTACGTTGTCAAGACCGAAATGCTCCCATTCGCTGTTGCCGCCGGTTGCATAGGTATGTTTTGAAATTACCATGTCAAAAAATTTCTCAGCATACTCAAGATAACGGGTTGCATCAACCAGCTCGCCGCCTACTGTCTTTCCATGAACCTGCACGTATCTATTGATTGCGCCAAGGAATTTGGGAATTGTGGTATTGGCATGGAGGCCGTCAAGAGCATTGGGGGCGCCTTCAGATATTCTTTCAAAAAGCTTATCCTGGTCAAAATAGTGAGCTGCTTTAGCGTACTTTTCATCCTGAGTGCAGTTATAGAGTTCATATAAAGCATCATTCATTCCGCCATATTCTGTAGAGAGAACAACTTCGTTAAGGTCAGGCCCCCATAAAGATGCTCTGTCATAGGTCCAGTCGCCAAGGCCTTTGGCAAGGGTGAGTGCTTCAGGATTTCCTGTAAACTTATACACGTCTATAATTCCAGCAAGGATCTTGTGCATGGTATACCACGGAACCCAAGCCTCTGTAATAATGTTGGTCTTGCGTTCTTCAACATTATCAAACTGAATCTCAACATTATCGCGGTCAAGAATAGCTGCTCCGAATATGAAGCCTTTCTTTCCTTTTGAATTATTCTGGCACTCAAGGAGTGATGAGATAAGATAGTCTGTTTTTTTCTTGATCTTGTTCTTATCATCAGGTGTTATGCATCTGCTTACATAGCTCTGGGCAAGGGCTGTGAGGTAATGTCCCATTGTATGTCCTCCAATGAGCATGTTCTCCCAGCCTTCATATCTGACTGCGCCTTTCATGTCAATGCCGGCAGTGTCTCTGAAGCCGGCGAGCATCCTGTCATCATCTATGGATAAAAGATAATCCAGTTCCTTTTCAAAGGCATTGGTCATGTAGGGATCTGTCGCCTCGACATTTTCTAATTCGAAACATTTTATGATTTTGGTATTATGTAGCATATTGGCCTCCGAGTGGTTTTTTAGGCTTTGCCTTCAGGGCAATGACAAATATAATCATAAGTCTCATGTGAAAATAATCTAGTTCTTCTAAGGGGATTTTCCGCTTACGTAAACACGCAGTACTGCAGCTCCAAATCCCCTAAGAAGAACACGATTATTTTCAAAATCGACTTATGATTTTATTTGTCATTGTCCTGAATTGAAAGTTCTTGAATAAACTGGAGCGAAAATTCTTCTGTCTCTGTTTACAAGTCTCTGCAGATAAATTAAGTTAACAGGCATTTTTCAATAATATTTATTTCAAAATGAACTATCGCTTACTTTGAACAATACCATAGTAAATAATCAGAAAAAATAGCACTTTGATATTTTAGGTGTCATTTTTTCTCTATTTACAAAATGACACCTAAAGCATATATTTAAAATGTAAATATGTGATATTAAAGCTTAATATTTGGCGTAAAATGCGCAAATACATTGTTAGTCATATTATGCTCAGATTAGAATCAGTGTCATTATGGTGTCATTTAGTTATATTTAGTGTGCTTTTGGCATAACGTTAATGATCACTAGTATTTAAGCATTTTATAGCCTGCAAGATATTTCAAGGTGTATCTTTTTCTTTTTGATTTATTCGTCAGTTTTTTATGTAATCTGCTCAAACTTTGAATATTCTTGGGATGACAGTTGATAACCTAGCTATTTCACGTGAGGTTGACCATGAAGCTTATTCCAATTGCCTTATATTCGTTATATTCATACCATTACACGGGGAAGTTTAAGGCGCTTTCGTCGGAGTGGCAGCATAATAAGACTTCTCTCAAGGATTATGAGCTGATAATCATGACAGAGGGGGAGCTGTATCTTAGGTATGATGGGAATAACTATACTGTCAAAAAGGGAGAATATCTTCTGCTGCCACCGTCGGAGAACGGGTTTAGAGAAGGGTTTAAGAAGGCTTACTGCTCTTTTTACTGGATGCATTTTGTAACTGACCATAGCAGTAAGGTGCCTTATGAGATAAGTCCGGGGAATCCTAAGATCAAAGAGATTGATACTTCCAAATATGGATTCATTCCTCAGAGTGGGGCGATAGCATCTCCTGAGAGAATTCTTGTAATGATGAAACAGCTTCAGGATATGGTCAAGAATAACTATCCTACTGTTTCACTCAATGCTATGGTTACAAGCATAATGATGGAGCTTTATGGAGAGATAATCGTTGGCGCTCCTGCTGCTTCTGACCCTGCTGCAAAAAAGCAGATTTATCTTGATATCATAGACTATATCCAGACTAATATATCCAAAAATATAAAGATATCTGATATTGCAGACGAATTCGGTTACAACCCTAAATATCTTTCTCATCTTTTTGTAGAGATCAGGAACATTCCGCTTAAGCAGTTTATCATCAGTCAGAAGATGGATGCTGCCAATTTTATGCTGGCAGATAATGACAAGACCGTATCGCAGATAGCAAGCGATCTTGGTTTTTCTGATGTTCATAACTTTGCAAGAGCATACAAAAAGTATACAGGACTAACGCCAAGCGAATACAGAAATGCATTTGCAAAGCGTATGCTTTTCCATGTCTAAATCAGGAAAATTACACGAGGCAAAAACAGGAGTAATCATCGCAAAGACAATGATTACTCCTTATTTATGTTCCAGTCTTATTCATCTTCCGGCAGATATTCATCGCCATACTCATATATTTCATCAGTAAGGCCGATTTCCTGTCTGCGTTCTTCTGTTTTCTTTAGGTGTTCTTCTTCACTTATAGCTGTGATTCCCTTCTTTTCACACTCTTTTCTGATCACTTCATATGGATTATCTGAGTCATTTGGGTCGTCAACGAGTTCATTACTATCTTCATCTAAAATATAAAAATAGTAATAGTCATACTCGACATCTTCACTAAACGATATTTCTTCGCTATAAATATATGCAGCTCCGGGAATATCAAATATAAGATCCACAAATGAACCGTTTATATATGGCTGAACTGAGAATGTTCCGTCGCCGTCATAATCGTCATAACCTTCTTCCCACTCTTTATACCAAAGCTTATATTCGCCATCAGCATTTATGAAGCCTGTATGCCCTCCATGAGAACTTGCTCCACCGGATCCATAGGAATAGATCATTCCGTTATATCGGATAGTAGTTTCGGATCTGCTCCAGCTATCTCCGAAATAGCACATCTTCAAGCTGCCATCAATGTTTTTGATAACCATATCAAAACTGAATTCAGTTTCAAAAGAAGCGCTTACAACCATTTCGTATGCGCCGTCCAGACCACAATCAATATATGAATCTGTAACACTTTCGATTGCCCAACCTTCTGAATACTGATCTTTTGAAGTCAGCGAATCCACGATCTCATCAAAGGTATATTCATCCCCATCAGTTAGTACCTGTGAAGGCTCGATATACTCTCCGTTATCACCTGCTGCGTCATATGTAACCTTTTCATTTCCATCAAGGAAATCCTGATACAATTTTGATGACTCTTCATCTAAATCGATATAGCATTTGTCTCTGGGTGACATAACAACTTCATATTCATCGTAAGTGAAGTCATATTCAAGATTCCATTCACCGTCCTTGTAGTAGATCTGCTTACGCGAATCCGTGTAGGCCATACCTTCAACTTTGTCATAAGATGAAAGTTCAATCCCCTTAACAGTCTCGTCAGTAGAGTAATCAATAGTTACATCTGTGATCTGGCAATCGTACAACTCGTCATCATCAATGCCATCTATTCCGCTCACAGGGAACAACTGGGATACCTGCCCATCTTCAAATGTATAAGCATATATGATCTGATACTCTGCTGCTGTATTGCCAGTCCATCCGACGATAATATAATCATCAGTGCCATCATTACTAAGGTCAACCATCTGCAACTCGTCAACACTAAAAGGAATATCAGTCTCAAAAGTCTGCACACTTCCATCACTCATGTTAAAAAAGATCTGGATACTGTCACCGCCTGAAGCAGGATTTGCATTAGAATCGTCCCATGTTACTGAATCGACAGTTATATCAGAATCAGTACTCTTTCCATCTGTACTATCGTCAGTGCTTTTTCCTTCAGAGCTATCACTATTAGCTTTTGTATCATTTGTACTATTATCAGTATTGTCTTCATCACTAGTTTCTTCTGCTGCATCTTTGCTCAAAGAAATATCCTCTGAGCTACATGCAGTTAAAAAAGTGGCAATAAGCATGGCTGTAATTATACGTTTTCCGTTATATAAATATTTTTTTCTCATATTTTTTGTCTCTCCCCTAAACCAAATAGCTAGTATTATATTTTATCATCGCAGTAATCTATGAACAAGCCGTTTATAGAGCCTTCCAAGGCTTAAAAAAGCTGCCACACCATAGTGTGACAGCCCTAGCTAAATCCATGACCTTAGGAACGAAGTAAAAAAGTCAAGCTTTTTTCAACATTCTGATATTCTAAACAATTATCTTTATTCCAACGCCTCACCCTGGGCCTTTGCTTTTCTTCTCAAGATCACATTTCTGATTCCAAGGATGAGGAATAATGCTGAAAAGCACCACATCATTATAGCAGCTCCTTTATCTCTGTGGGGAGGGATAGCTTTTTTGTTGAATTCCTCTTCGTCCATATATTCATCTTTGACTGAGAGGGCATCCATATCTTCGCACAGTTCCAGGGTATCGCCGTTCTGATAGCCAACTACTGTCACGTTACCATCACCAGATATTTTGGATATGGTCCAACGCATCCTGTAGCTTCCTTCATAATCCTTCTCATACTTTTTTTTGTTTAGAGCGCTTGAATCAAGCTGACTTACCCATAACTGAGTACCATTTTGAAAATGATAGCCTTCGCTTTCAAGTCTTTCTATATCTTCCTGACTAAAATCACTCTTTTTTGCATCTACATTATTAAAACCAAACTGAATTGTAAAATCAGGACTAAGTGTAAAATCGCCTACCATAAGGCTTCCGCCGAGCATCTTGCCTTCGTAGCCACCTTCTCACTGACCGGAATATACTTCTTCCCAGACCCACTCTTTTGAGGATGAGCGATAGGCTAATTTCTCAACATGTCGATCTACTCTTGGAGCATCAAATGTCACATCAACAAGTTCGTCATAGCAAGAACTTGTCGATACAAGCTTACCTGAAATCGCAATGAG
>JAEEGL011510130.1_pt1 | contig 21656 bp, 21 predicted proteins | sample 9134231 | NCBI WGS metagenome assembly JAEEGL01 (sample SAMN16246548, study PRJNA631951) | gut metagenome | biome: gut microbiome; feature: rumen; material: fiber-attached | host: Bos | place: Iran: Karaj | collected 2018-10
CCTGATTATGCTGCGTCATATACTCGAAGATAACGTCCAGCTCATGATTCTCCAGAACCTGCATGTGGTTCTTGGGAGGGGCGATGTAATCGGTCAGGATCTGAGATATCACCTTGCTGGCGACATTAAAATCCTTGGCCACCTCGTGTACGCGGTACTTAATCATGCTCATGCGTCAGTCCTCCTTTTTCCAATCCGTTTCGTTCGCACCTGCGTCTTCGCCCGAAAGCGGGCATAGCGTTGTTCCATCCTCTCCGCCTCGGCGCCGAAGCGCTCCGGCTCCTCTTCCGCAAGTGCTCTCAGCAGGGCGTTGGCAAAGCCCAGGTCGGTCACGGCCGCCATCGAGCCGCCGCTCACCCCAACGGCAGAGGCGAATTCCTCCTTCGTGAAGGGGAGCGTGCTCAGCGGCAGATCCCGCCCGGCGGCAAAACCCTCCGCCCGGCGCCGCGCGTTCTCCGACGCATCCGACGCGAGCAGCAGGAGCTTCGCCTTTCCGTTCTTCGCGGCGCTGCCGGTGTTGACCTCGCCCACCGCGATCGCGTTTGCCCTGCGCATCAGGCCCAGCAGAGGAAGTATTTTCTCCCTCACTCGCCGGCCTCCATTTCCTCATGCAGTCTCTCATAGATCTCCGGCGGGATCGGCGTGGAGAAGGCATGCTCCAGCGCCTTCGCCCGGATCGCCTTCTTCAGGCAGCCCGGATTGGGGCAGAGATAGGCTCCCCGCCCGTTCGCCTTGCCCTTGAAGTCCAGGCTGATATCCCCCTCCGGGGAGCGGACCACACGAATCAGTTCCTTTTTCGGTTTCATTTCGCGGCAGCCGAGACACTGTCGCATGGGGATCTTTTTGGGCATCCCGACCACCCCTTTCGTCCTCGCAAGCTCCGTATCGCCCCGCTTTTTCGCAGGCTCAAAAGCTCGCTCGGTTCCTTGATCCTTCTCTTTAATACGAATCCGCTTCGCCCTTGCCCGTTTCCTGTTCCGTCAAGCTTCGCTTTCCGGCTTGATATCGATCTTGTAGCCGGTGAGCTTCGCGGCGAGACGGGCGTTCTGGCCTTCCTTGCCGATGGCAAGGGAGAGCTGGGAGTCGGGCACCACGACGCGGCAGCTCTTGCCGTCCTCGAGCATGGTGACGCTCAGCACCTCGGACGGGGACAGGGCCGCGGCGATATAGGCCTCGGGGTCCTCGCTGTAGTTGACGATATCGATCTTCTCGCCGCCGAGCTCGTTGACGATGCTCGCCACGCGCCCGCCCTTCGGGCCGACGCAGGCGCCGATCGGATCGACCTCTGGATCGTTGCTCCAGACAGCCATCTTGGTGCGGTTGCCGGCCTCGCGCGCGATGCTCATGATCGACACGGTGCCGTCGAAGATCTCCGGGACCTCGAGCTCGAACAGGCGCTTGACAAGGCCGGGATGCGTGCGGGAGATGAGCACCTGCGGGCCGCGGGTGCTGCGGCGCACCTCGACCACGTAGACCTTGATGCGCTGGCCCTCGCGCAGCGCCTCGCCCTTGATGCACTCATTGGGAGAGAGCATGGCCTCCGTGAACTCGGAGTTGGAGCTGATTTTGATCAGCGCCGCGCCCGTGCGCGGCTCGATGCGGGAGACGACGCCCGTGAGGATCTCGTGCTCCTTGGAGGTGAACTCCTCATAGATCAGGCCGCGCTCCGCCTCGCGGATGCCCTGGATGATGACCTGCTTGGCAGCCTGCGCGGCGATGCGGCCGAACTTTTTCGTCTCGACCGGCACGTTGATCACGTCGCCGATCGCGGCGCGTTTGGAGAAGCGCTTCGCCTCGTCGAGCGTCATCTCGACCGCAGGCTCCTGGACCTCCTCGACGACCGTCTTCTGCACGAACATGTCGATCTTTTTCTTTTCCTCGTCGACAAGAACGACGACGTTGTCCGCGGCGGCCGGATTGTCCTTCTTGAATGCGGCCAGCAGCGCCTGATTGATCTTCTCGATCATATAGGCCTTCGGGATGCCCTTCTCCTTCTCGATGTCCTCAATGGCGGCAAAAAATTCAGCGTTCATTTTCTTCTCCCGTCTTTCTCATTCTCATTATCAAACGATCCGCAGACGGACCTTTGCGATCTCCGCCTTGCGGTAAGTGTGCGTATCGTCGCCGACGCGGACCGTGACGTCGCCGCCGTCGTAGCCCTGCAGCGCGCCGATCACGGATTTCCGCCCGTCCGTCGTCTTGAAAAACCGGACTTCCACGTTCGAGCCCATGAAGCGTTCGAAGTCCGAGGGGCGCTTGAGCTCCCGCTCCGCGCCCGCGGAGCTGACCTCAAAAACGTAGCTGTCCGGGATCGGATCCGCCTCGTCCAGCAGCACGTCCAGCTCCCGGCTGACCGCCTCGCAGTCGTCGATGCCGACGCCCTCCGGCTTGTCGATATACACGCGCAGATAGCGCGTACCCGCCTCCATGACGTATTCCACGTCCCACAGCTCGCAGCCGTGCTTTTCCGCGACGGGCTGTGCGAGCGCCCGGACGGCCTCTGTGATCCTGCTCATAGTTCACCTGATTTCCAGTTTCTGACAAATTCTTTTCAATCAAGAAAAAGAGTGGGGGGCACCCACTCCATGACGACGACAATGAATCCTAACGAACCTTGTGCATTATAACACCTATACTTATATTATGCAAGCTTTTTTTCTCCGTGACCGAACTTTTGCAGGATCATATTCAGCGCGCCGCCCAGAATCACGAGCGTGCAGCAGAAGTAGAGCCAGAGCATCAGCATCACGAGGGAGGTCAGCGAGCCGTAGACGAGCGCGTAGCGCGCGGACATGCCGATGAACGCGGAAAACAGCGCGCTCAGGATCTCGATGCCCGCGGCGGCGGCCAGCGCGCCGGGCGCGAGAGTGGCCCGCCCCTCCGGCGGCGCGGTGACGCGGTACAGCCCCCAGAGCATCAGGAAAACGAACAGAAACAGCAGCGGATAGCGCAGAGCCGGCCAGAGACTGTCCGGATCGATGAACGCGAAATGCCCCGCCAGCACGGCGAGCAGCCGTTCCCCCAGAAGGACGACCAGCGCCGCAAAGTAAATGACCGCCAGAAAGACGAGCGAGAACAGGAAGCTCAGGGGCAGAGACTGCAGGGGCCGAAAGCGCGGCTTGCCGCGCAGATCCGCCATCACGTTGTGGGTGGCGCGAAACGCCGCCGCGGCGGAGGAGCACATCAGCGCAAGCCCCGCTGCGAGCATTCCGCCGCCGGAGTTCCGGCCGATATAGCGCAGGTAATCGGACACGGCGCTGAGCGTCTGCTGCGGCAGAAGCCCCCGCGCGAAGGCTTCAAAGCGTTCCGTGGAGGGAAACAGGCTCCCGAGCATGCCGTTGAGGCAGATCAGGAGCGGGAACACGGTCAAAAGCAGAAAGAAGCTCATGGCCGCCGCGCTGCGGGAGACGCGTTTGCCGAAATACAGCCGCACGAGCCGCCGCACGACCGCCGCCGCGCTGCGATCCTCCAAGCGCATTCCTCCTTTCCATATGAATCAGTATATGCAGATTCGCGGCGCTTCAAAACGTAAAGGGACCGGACGCAGCTTTTGCGCATCCGATCCCTCTTCGCTCTCTGTTCTCTCTGTTTTTATTTGGAGCTGAAGATCCGCAGGATGTCGTCCAGCGGGTCCTTGTCCGCCTTCGGCTCCGGTGCCGGAGCCGGCGCGGCAGCCGCGGCGGCGGTCGCCTTGGTAAACAGCTCCGCGCTGGCGGGCGTCTCCTCCGCGGGCTTCTCGACGGGCTTGCCCGAGGTGGGCGGCTCGTCGAAGCCGGTGGCGATGACCGTCACGCGGATCTCGTCGTCCATCTCCTCGTCGAAGGTCGCGCCGAAGATGATGTTGGCGTCCGGATGCGCGGCGGCCTGCACGAGGTTGGCCGCGGCCTCGACGTCCTCGAGCCCCATATCCTGCGAGCCGGTGATGTTGACGAGCACGCCGCGCGCGCCGTTGATGGAGGTCTCCATAAGCGGGCTGGCCACGGCGGCCTTGGCGGCGTCCTCCGCCTTGCCCTTGCCGGCAGCTCTGCCGACGCCCATGTGGGCAAAGCCGGCGTTCTTCATGATCGTCGTCACGTCCGCGAAGTCGAGGTTGATGAAGCCGGTGTTCTTGATGAGGTCGGAAATGCTGGTGACGGCCTGGCGAAGCACGTCGTCCGCGATCTCAAAAGCGTTGGCGAAGGTGATCTTCTGATCGGTGGCGTATTTCAGGCGGTCGTTCGGAATGATGAGCAGGGAGTCGACCTTGCCGAGCAGCTCCTCGATGCCGACCATGGCCTGATCCATACGGCGCTTGCCCTCGAACTTGAAGGGCTTGGTGACGACGCCGACGGTGAGGATGCCGGTCTCGCGCGCGATATCCGCGATAACGGGCGCCGCGCCGGTGCCGGTGCCGCCGCCCATACCGGCGGTGATGAACACCATGTCCGCGTCCTCAAAGCTTTTGGCGATATTGTTCCGGCTCTCCTCGGCGCTGCGCTTGCCGATCTCCGGATCGCTGCCGGCGCCCTGGCCGTGGGTGAGCTTCTCGCCGATCTGGATCTTCTGTCCGGCGGAGGACATGGCCAGAACCTGCCTGTCCGTATTGATGGCGATGAACTCAACGCCCTTCGTGCCGGAAGCGACCATCCGATTGACTACGTTATTGCCCGCGCCGCCGACGCCGACGACCTTGATCGTCACGACGTTTTCCGGGCCAGTCTCCATATTGTAAGCCATTTCCGTTCCTCCCGTATTATTTCTCTGTCAGCCGGGGCTGCGCCCGGCTCTGTATATGCTTGCTATCTGATTGATTTTATCGCGTTTTGGGTTGCAGGTCAATACTTCTTTTAAAAAATGCAGAATCTGTCAGCCCTGGCTGAAATGCACGCGTTCGTCGATCGACAGATCGATCGTGCCCATATCGCTGACGCCGAGCTGCTCCACGACGCTCAGCATCCGGTCGAGCTTATAGCCGACGTCCTCATTTTTGCCGAGCTTTACAAAAAAACGCTCCTGATAGTCAAAGGTCGGATTGGCCAGATTCGTCAGATCCATGCTCCGGATCTCGCTCTCCATTCCTCTGGCGGAGATCTCGCGCAGGATCACGGAGAGGTATTCCAGCTTGGAGCCCTCCGTATCCTTACCGGTCAGGATCTCCCCGACGACGGGCTTTACGGCCTCGATCCCCGTTACGTGGATGAGCTCCTCCACCTGCGAGGAGGTCGTTTTGGCGAGCGCCTTGCAGCTGCGGTCCATGGCCCAGAGCTCGCCGTCGATCGCGATATAAGCCAGCGCCCGGCTCTCCACGATCTCGATGTTCACGACGTTCGGCAGGACGCGCTGCACGGCGACGCTCTCGATATACGGCAGCTTGGAGCGGATGCGGCTCGCGGCGCCCGAGCGGTCGATGAAGATGAGATTGTCCCCGGGCTCGATGCCGGAGGCTTTGACGATCTCCTCCTCCGTATAGTTGACGGCGCCGGTCACCCGGATCGACGTCACGCGGAAGAACACGCTCATGCCGAAAACCAGCGCCGCGCAGATCAGCACGAAGGCCAGCGGCGTGAACAGGGCGCTTTTCTTTTTTCTGCGTCGCCGCGGCGCGCGCGGCGGGTTTGTCTCGGCCATCGTAAAACTCCTTGCGGGATTGGCTCCCGCGTTGATTCTAACACATCCGGCTGCGCTTTTCAACGGTCGCGCCGAGCTGTCGAAGCTGTCCGTCCAGATCCTCGTAGCCGCGCTCCACGTGTCCGTCGTCGCGCACCAGCGTCTCGCCCTCGGCACAGAGCCCGGCGAGAATCAGGGCCGCGCCGCCGCGCAGATCCGTCGCCGTGACGCCGCAGCCGACGAGCTTCTCCACGCCCGTGACGTATGCCGTGCGCCCCTCCGTGCGGATCCGCGCACCGAGCCGGCGCAGCTCCTCCGCATGGCGGAAACGGTCGGAAAACACGTTTTCCGTGAAGACGCCGGTACCCGCCGCGCGCAGACCGGCCGCCATCAGAAGCGGCTGCGCGTCCGTCGGAAAGCCGGGGTAAGGCGCCGTTACGACCGGAGGGGCGGCGTGAAGCCTGCCCTCCGAGCGCAGACGGATGCGCCCGCAGTCCTCGCGGACGCCGCAGCCCATCGCCCGCAGCGCGTCCGTTACCGGGAGCAAATGCCCCGGCTCCGCGCCGCAGAGCTCGATATCGCCGCCCGCCGCAGCGCAGCCGCACAGCAGCGTCGCCGCAGCGATCCGATCCGGGAGTATACGATGTCCCACTCTTTCTACCGGACAAAAGCCTCGAATCTGTATCCTCCCGCTGCCCGCGCCCTCGACGTCTGCGCCGAGCGCGCGCAGATAGCTCTGCAGATCGACGATCTCCGGCTCCCGCGCTGCGTTTTCGATACGCGTTTCCCCTTCTGCGGCACAGGCGGCGAGCATGGCGTTCTCCGTCGCGCCCACGCTCGGGTAGCGCAGGCGGATCACGCAGCCGCGCAGGCCGCGCGGCGAACGGCAGCGCAGGCCGCAGCCACTCTCCTCGATCTCCGCGCCGAGCGCGCGCAGCGCCTCCAGATGCAGGTCGATCGGGCGCGGTCCGAGCTCGCAGCCGCCCGGCTTCGTCAGTGCCGCGCAGCCGCATCGCGCAAGCATCGCTCCGAGGAAGACCACCGACGAGCGCATCTCCCGCATCAGCTCCGGCGGGATCTCGCAGCGGCACATCGGGCGGGAATCCACGCGGATCGTATCTCCGTCCCGCTCCACGGCGCAGCCGAGGCAGCGCAGGATATGTACGCAGGTGCGCACGTCGCTCAGCGCGGGGCAGTTTGTCAGCTCCGTCTCACAGGGAGCGAGGATGCTCGCTGCCAGGATCGGCAGGACCGCGTTCTTGGCGCCCTGCACGCGCACGCGTCCGCTGAGCCTTTCGCCGCCGCGGATCTTCCAGATGCACATAAGCCTTCCTCCGCACAGTGGATTTTCACGTCATCCTATGCGGGGACGGCTTATTGCGTCACAAGGTCAGTTTTTCTCTCCGGTCAGGGTCAAAACGACGTCCGCGATCTTCTCCACGGCGTCCGGGACGCCCAGCTCCTTCATCTTTGCGGACATCGCCAGCAGGGTGTTCGGGTTCTGCAGGAGCTCCGAGACCTCGCCGAGCAGGCTGTCCTGCGTGAACTGTCCCTCGAGGCGCACGCGGGCGCCGCCCGCCGCCTCCAGCACGCGCGCGTTCTTCTCCTGATGGTTGTTCGCGACGTTGGGCGAGGGCACGAGGATCGCCGGCTTGCCGAGCAGCGTCAGCTCCGCCAGCGAGGAGGCGCCTGCGCGGCAGATCACCAGATCCGCGGCGGCAAGCACGCGCGGCATATCGTAAATGAAATCGCGCACGTCGAAGCCCTTTTCGGCATAATCGGCGCAGCCGTCCTTTTTGAGCTTCTCGGTCATGGCGGCATAGCCCCGCGTTCCGGCGGAGTGGATCATCGTAAAGAAGGGCTTGTTGACCGCGCGCTCGATGAACTCCGCCATCAGCTCGTTCATCATCGGCGCGCCGAGGCTGCCCCACACGGACACGACCAGCGGCTTGTTCACCGGCAGTCCGAGCTCCGCCTTCGCCTGCGACTTGCCGTATTTCAGGAACTCGCCGCGCACCGGCGTGCCGGTCACGATCACGCGCTCTGGATGCCTGTAGCCGTTCGCGCTCTCGGCAAAGCCCACCAGGATCCGGTCCACGATGCCGGAGAGCATCTTGGTCGTCAGGCCGGGCACGGCGTTCGACTCGTGCACGGCGGTGGGGATCTTCATGGCAGCCGCCGCGCGGAGCACGGGATAGCAGACGTAGCCGCCCGTCCCGAGCACGAAATCCGGTCTGAACTCCCGCAGGACGTTCTTCGCCTGTTCCGTTGCCGCGAACACGTCCCGGATCGCCTCGACGTTGTGGCGGATCATCGCCAGCCCGCCGCTGCGCGCCAGGTTGGAAACGGTGATCTCCCGGATCTCATAGCCCTCTCGCGGGACGAGATCCATCTCCATCTTGCCCTTCGCGCCGACGAACAGCACCTCTGTGTCCGGCATCAGCTCGCGCAGTCTGCCGGCCACGGCCACCGCCGGATAGATATGTCCCGCGGTCCCGCCGCAGGTAAAGAGGATTTTCATAGTCGTGGTCTCCTTATTTTTCCGGGACGTCCCGCGACGCGCTCAGGATGATGCCCATTTCGCCCATCTGCAGCAGCAGCGCGGTACCCCCGTAGCTGAAGAACGGCAGCGAGATGCCCGTGCAGGGGATCAGATTCGTCACGACGGCGACGTTCAGGATCACCTGCAGGGCCAGCAGCGTCGTGATGCCCGCCACGACCAGACAGCTGTAGCGGCTGCGCATGTGCATCGCCAGCCAGTAGCCGCGGATGATCAGCAGCGCGAACAGCAGCAGGATCAGCATCGCGCCGATGAAGCCCAGCTCCTCGCTGACGACGGAAAAGATGAAGTCGTTGTGTTCCTCCGGCAGATACAGGTATTTCTGCCGGCTCTGTCCGAGCCCGACGCCCATCAGGCCGCCGGAACCGACCGCATACAGGGACTGCACGATCTGATAGCCGTCGCCGGAGACCGCCGCAAAGGGATTCAGCCAGTTGGCTACCCGCTCCTTGGCGTAGTCCAGCACGGAAATCGCCACGGCGCCGAGCGCCGCGACCGCCGCCGCGCCCCCAATAAACCAGTACAGCCGCGCGCCGCCGAGGAACAGCATCACCGCGCCCACCAGAATGATGATGATGGCGGCGGACAGATGCGGCTCCAGCGCCAGCAGAAAGACGATCACGCCGAGGATCGCCGCAAAGGGCAGGATCCCGTAGCGGAAGGTCTTCATCCGCTCCTTGAACTGGCAGATCAGCCGCGCAAACGCGAGGATGACGCCGATCTTGGCGATCTCCGAGGGCTGGATCGTGATCGAGCCGACGCCGATCCAGCGGCGCGCGCCGCCGCCGACCAGACCGATCAGCGGCACCAGAAAGAGCAGTCCGATCGAGCCTGCGAGGATCAGCAGGGAGAAGCGCCGGAAAAACGCCATCGGGAACCGGGAGGCGATGTACATGGTCGCGACGCCGAGCAGCGCGAACACGAGCTGCCGGATGAAATAATAGGCCGCGTTGCCGTGCGTCTGGTTCGAGGGATCGTAATAAGCGCGCGCAAAGCTCGCGGAGAGCACCATTACAACGCCGATCATCAGCAGGATCAGCGTCAGCAGCGCAAACGGCAGATCCATTCTGCCGCGACCGATATGGGAATCCGCGGAATAGTCCCGGAGCCTCGCACTGACGGGTCTTGCCGCCTTATTCTCCTCCACGGATCATCACCTCCGCATCGTGATCGTATCCCGTCACAGGCTGAAGCGTCCGCCCACGCCGATAAAGGAGAGGATCGCGAACAGCAGCGAAACGCCGGTAAACAGGAAGAACAGTTCCTTTTCCTTCCATTTTCTGCCCGTCCAGCCGCCCATCTCCAGATGGTGGTGAAACGGCGCCATTTTGAACACGCGCTTGCCGTGGCTGAGTTTGAAATAGCCCACCTGTATGATGTCGGAGAGCGTCTCCACGATGAACACGAAGCCCAGCGGGATGAGAACCAGCGGCATATCCATGGCAAAGGCGAGCGCGCAGACCGCTCCGCCCAGAAACAGGGAACCCGTATCGCCCATAAAGATTCGGGCCGGATTGAAATTGTAGATCAGAAAGCCGAGCAGCCCGCCCAGCAGGCCGGAGGCGAAAATGCCGAGGGAGAGGTATTCCGTGCCCCATTTGTACGCCACGGCCGCGTAGCAGAGCATCACCGGCAGGCTGGTGCCAGCCGCGAGCCCGTCCACGCCGTCCGTCAGATTGACCGCGTTGACGCAGCCGACGATGATGAAGGCAGCGAGAATGAAGTACACGACCTCGGGGATGGGCACGGTCACGTTCCAGAACGGGATGTACAGATTCGGCGTCAGATAGCCGAAGCGGCGCAGCAGAAACACGAACGCGACGGCCACGACGAGCTGGAGCAGGAATTTCTGGGACGCCTTCAGGCCGAGATTCTGCTTTTTGCGCAGCTTCTCGAAATCGTCCAGAAAGCCGATCGCGCCGAAGATCAGCGCAAATATCAGCACAAAAATATGCCCGAACTCCCCACGCGCCATTTCCGACCAGCCCGCGGAGAGACAGGCCGCCGTCACGCCGCAGATGAAAATGATGCCGCCCATCGTCGGCGTTCCGGCCTTGGACGCGTGCCATTTCGGGCCGTCCTCCCGGATCGCCTGCCCCGCCTTGATCTTCCGCAGAAAGGGTACGAGCGCCGATCCGATCAGCGCGGCGACGAAATAGGAGATGCCGAAGGCCAGGATCAGTTTCAGCGTCATTCGTAACCCCTCTTTCAGCTTTGCGCGCGCGATGCAAGATGCGCAGCCACGATCTCGCGCTCATCCATGTGGTACTTCGTCCGGCCGACGATCTGGTAGTCCTCGTGTCCCTTGCCCGCGAGGACGATCACGTCCCCGCTCTTGTGGTTGTCGATCGCCCACGCGATCGCCTCCCGCCGATCCGGAATCACCCTGTAGCGGCTCTTCGGGCAGCTTACGCCCTCCAGAATGTCCTCGATGATCTTCAGCGGCTCCTCCGTTCGCGGGTTGTCGGAGGTGATGATCGTGAAGTCCGCAAGCTCCGTGGCGAGCTTTCCCATGATCGGGCGCTTCGTGCGGTCGCGGTCTCCGCCGCAGCCGAACAGGGCGACCAGTCTGCCGTTTGTGGTCTCCCGCAGGGCGCGCAGCACGTTTTCCAGCGCGTCCGGCGTGTGCGCGTAGTCAATCAGGATCGTGTAGTCGTCGTCCGTGGGCACGACCTCCATCCTGCCCTTGACGCCCTCGGCGTCGGACAGCGCCTCGCAGCATTTCTCAAGCGGGATGCCCAGCTGCAGGCCGCAGGCGATCACGGTCAGCGCGTTGTACACGGAAAAGCGCCCGGGGATCCCGAGCTTTACGCGCGCGAGCCCCTCCGCGCTCAGGGCGCAGAAGCGCACGCCGTCGGCGGCGAGGCGGATGTCCTTCGCGACCAGATCGGCCTCGTTCTTCTGGATCGACCAGGTCAGCATCGGGCAGACCGCGCCGGAGAGCATCGCCTGCGCGTACGGATCGTCGAGATTCACGCCGCCCTTCTCGCTCTGCCGGAACAGCAGGGCTTTTGCGCGCGCGTATTCGTCCATCGTCTTGTGGAAATCCAGATGATCCTGCGTCAGATTCGTGAACAGGCCGACGGCAAAGCGCAGCCCAGCCACGCGCGAGAGCACGAGCGAGTGCGAGGAGACCTCCATCACGACGTGGGTGCAGCCCGCGTCCGCCATTTCCCTGAGCAGCTTCTGCAGCTCATAGGACTCCGGCGTCGTGCGCTCCGTCGGCAGCGCCTGCGTGCCGATCAGATTCTGATTCGTCCCGATCAGTCCGACCTTCGCGCCCAGACAGCGCTCCAGCAGGTGCTTGATGAGCATGGTGCCGGTCGTCTTGCCGTTCGTGCCCGTGACGCCGATCAGCTGCATCCGGTCTCCGGGATGCCCGAACAGATTTGCCGAGGCCAGCGCAAGCGCCAGACGGCTGTCCCGCACGAGCACGTAGGGGACGTCGAGCTCCGGCTTCCGCTCGCAGAGGACTGCTGCGGCGCCGCTCTCCGCGGCGGCGGGGATAAACTTATGCCCGTCCGTCTCAAAGCCGGGGATCGCCGCGAACAGATCTCCGGGCTTCGCGCGCCGGGAGTCGTAACAGATGTCGCCGATCTCCATATCCGGAGACGCGTGCCACTGCGCGATCTCCATATTTGCGAGCAGTTCCTTGAGTTTCAAGGCTATCCCCCCTTGATCAAACGAAGTGCGGAAAGAGGCGGGCGATTCCCGGGCGGCGAACGCTCAGTACCGGCCGTCCATGCTGCTGTCGCTGTCCACGAGCGACACCGTGACGACCGTGCCGTGCTTGACCTCGGCGTCGGTCTCCACGCTCTGCCAGGTGACCAGCATATGCTCCGCGTCTATTCTTGACATGACGTTGGTGTTGATAAACAGCCCGTAGAACCCGAGCCGCTGTCTGGCGATGGAGTAGCTCAGCCCGTGCAGATCCGGCATCTTTTCCACCGTTTCGGAGGGCTCCGCATCCGCGTACAGGATGACCTGCGTCTGCGCGGCCACGACGGCGTTCTTGGCGGGCAACTGTCCGGTGATCACGCTGCCGTTGCCGACCAGGCGGAAGTCGAAACCCGCCTCCTGCGCGGCCAGGATCGCCTCGTCCTTGCTCATGCCGGAAAAGTCCGGAACGCTCCGATCCATGGTCTGAAGCTCTTCCTCCGTATACTGCGCCTCAATGCCCAGATAGGGCAGGATATCCGCCATCATTTTTCCCACCGTCGGCGCGCCCATGCGGCCGCCGCTGATGTAGATGCCCGTCTCGGTGCTCGGCGTATCCAGAAGCACGAGGATGGCGATCTGCGGATCGTCCATCGGCGCGACGCCGATGAAGGAGACGATGTATTCATTGGGACCGCCCGCGGCGATCTGGGCGACCTTTTCGGAGGTTCCCGTCTTGCCGCCGATGCGGTAGCCCGCCACGTAGGCGTTCTTGCCGGTGCCCTCCACGGGGTCGCACACGACCTGCTCGAGCATTTTGCAGACGGTCGCGCTGGTCTCCTCGCTGATGACCTGCCGCACGACCGTCGGCTCGATCTTCGTCACCGTGCCGTCGCTGTGCTCGATCTCCCTGACGATGTAGGGCTGCATCAGATTGCCGCCGTTGACGCAGGCGGAGACCGCCGTGATGAGCTGCAGCGGCGTGATCGTGAAGGTCTGTCCGAAGCTGGCCGCCGCGAGCTGCGAGAGGTTGTCGCGCCGGTAAAACACATTCTGCGTCCACCAGAGGCTCCCGCTCTCGCCGCCGAGATCGATGCCGGTGGTCGCGCTCGGATAGGCGTCGCGGTTGTCCGTGAGCTTTAGAAATCCAAAGCTCTCCGCGTAGCGGTAGAAAGTCTCCGCGCCGAGCCGTACGCCGAGCGTGATGAACGCGACGTTGCAGGAGTGCTGCAGCGCCTGCGTCAGCGTCTGCGAGCCGTGTCCGGCGGTCTTCCAGCATTTGCGGGCGTCCGTATCGCCGGTGACCTGAATGGTGCCGCCGCAGTAGAAGCTGTCCTCCTCGTCGGTGACGCCCTCCTCGAGGGCCATGGCCAGCGTGATGATCTTGAATGTCGAGCCCGGCTCGTAGGTGTCGGACAGGGCTTTGTTCCTCCACTGGCGCTGCTGGAGCTGGTTGAACAGCGAGGTCTTGACCGCGGCGTCCTCCGCGGCGTCGACCAGCGCCTGATAATCGTCGTTGAGCTTCTGATAGTTGTTCAGGTCGAAGTTTCCGAGGCTGACCATGCCGAGGATCTCGCCGGTGTTCACGTCCATGGCGATGGCCGCGGCGCCGTTTTGAATGTCGAAGTCCGTCACAGCCTGCTGCAGATGCTTCTCCATGTAGTACTGGATCGTGGAGTCGATCGTGGTCGTGATGCTGCTGCCGTCCTCGGCGTCGAAGTACTCCTCGTACTTCGTGTAGAGCATATCCGTCCCGTAGGCGTTTTTGGCGCGGACGACGCGGCCGTTGACGCCGGAGAGCTCGTCGTTGTAGTAGGCCTCCAGACCGCCGAGGCCGGTGCCGTCGTTGCCGACGAAGCCGATCACATGCGAGGCAAGGCTGGAATAGGGATAGTAGCGCTTCGCGGTCGGCTCCAGCTTGATGCCGGTGAGCTTGTGCTCGAGGATGAAGGCGCGGATCTCGTTGGCTTTGTCCTCCTCCACGCGCAGGGCGATCATCTGGTAGTAGGACTTGGTGTGCGTCGTCTTCTCCATGACCTCGCCGTAGTCCACGCCGAGGATCTCCTGAAGCCCCTTCGCGATCAGCACCGGGTCCTCCTTGTTGTTGACGATCTCCGCGGGGCTGATGAACACGTTCTGCGCGCTGGCGCTCATGGCGAGGATCTTGCCGTTCCGGTCATAGATCGCGCCCCGGCTGGCGGTGATCGTCGTGGAACGCACCTGCTGCGTAATGGCCTCGGATTCGTACAGATCGTGGTCGATGATCTGCAGTTTGTACAGCCTTGCGCCCAACACTATAAATGCAACTGTGCCGCACACGACCAGAAGGAACAGTGTGCGGCGAAGCATCATTCTGTTAGGCTGGGAGCCGCCGGTGCGGCTTGCGTTCTTTTCAGGCATTTTTCGACCTCCGGCCGGGCGGGACGCCCGGCTTGCGTGCTGGAAAAGGATATGTCCGCGCTCAGCCCAAATATTCTTTCACGGAGCCGGTAAATTCGGTGACGCGGTCGAGGAGGCTGCCGGAGCCGCCGGGTGTGAAGAGCTCCACCTTGTCCTGCGCCTTGCCGCTGATGGTGAAGATCTGGTCGCTGCGCGGCTTCTGCATGCCGAGCTCCGCGATCGCGTAGTCCTCGATCTCCGTCAGGTTGAACGCGCTCTCGAACGCGATGCGCAGCCTTGCCTGCTCCGTTTCGAGCTGTTCGATCCTGTTTGTCAGTCGGACGGCCTCGTTGCACACCGCCGTCAGACGTGCCTGGGCGAGCAGCATGACGACGATCATCACCGCGGCGGCGAGGATGCCGAGCACGGACAGCGGGGCGATCGCCTGCCTGTTTTTGGCGTTTGCGAGCTCGCCGGTCAGCGTATCCTCCACGATGGGATTGTCGGCCTGGGGCATGACCTGCCACTGCTCTTCCTCCGAGTACTCCGGATAGAGCGCGGGGTTGCTGAAATCGTATGCCAGGGAACCGTACACGGCGCCCTGTCCGTATTTTCTGCTCTTCTCGGCCATGACCGCACCCTCACTTATACGCGTTCCGCGACGCGGAGCTTCGCGCTCCTGGCGCGCGGATTCTCTTCCAATTCCTGCTGCGAGGCCGTGATCGGCCTGCGGGTAACGCTCTTGAGCGTCTGCACGAAGCCGCAGGTGCAAACGGGGAAATCCCGCGGGCAGGTGCAGCCCTTCTCCCGGGAGGCGATCGCGTTCTTGACCAGCCTGTCCTCCAGCGAATGGAAGCTGATCACCGCCAGCCTGCCGCCGGGGCGAAGCCTGTCCGCCGCCGTCGAGAGCATTTCCGAAACGGCCTCCAGCTCGTCGTTCACCGCGATCCGGATCGCCTGAAAGCTGCGCTTCGCGGGATGCTGCTTTTCCCGCAGCGCCGCCGCGGGCATCGCGCCGCGGATGACGTCGACCAGCTCCAGCGTCGTCTCGATCGGCCTGACTTCCCTGCTGCGCACGATCGCCGCCGCAATGCGGGGCGCATAGCGCTCCTCCCCGAAGTCGTACAGCACGCGCCGGAGCCTTTCCTCCGGCCAGTCGTTCACGACCTCCCGCGCCGTAAGCGACTCTTGTTCGTCCATTCGCATATCCAGCGGAGCGTCCGCCATGTAGGAGAAGCCGCGCTCCGTCTCATCCAGCTGCGGAGAGGAGACGCCCAGATCGAAGAGCATCCCGTCCGCTTTCCCGACGCCGAGCCGGTCGAGGATCGCGCCCAGCTCTCGAAAATTGCCGTGTACGACGGTGATCCGGTCCATCAGGGGAGAGAGGCGGCGTGTCGCGCGTTCGATGGCGCGCTCGTCGCGGTCGATGCCGATCAGACGTCCGGTGGTGAGCTGCGCGGCGATCGCCTCGGAATGTCCGCCGCCGCCGAGCGTACCGTCGACGTAAACGCCGTCCGGACGGATCTGAAGCGCGTCCACGCTCTCGCGCAGCAGCACGCTCTTGTGGGCGAATTCCATCAGAATTCCAGCTCCTCCATGACCGCGGCGATGTTCTCGGGCGTCGTCTCAACGGCGCCGAGCTCCGTCCAGCGGGCCGCGTCCCAGAACTCCGCGTGATTGTTGCAGCCGACGACGGCCACTTCCTTGCTCAGGCCGGCAAAGTCGCGGAGGTTCTGCGGCAGCAGGATGCGCCCCTGGCTGTCCACCTCGCACTTTGCCGCGAAGGCGAAGAGCGGCCGCATCTTGCGCTGCTTGACGTAGGGCATCGCGTCGACCTTGTCGGAGAAGATCTTCCAGCTCTCCGCGCTGTAAGCGGAGAGGCATTTATCCATGGAGACCGTGACGAAAAACACGCTGCCGAGCTCGTCCCGGAGCTTGGACGGGATAAACAGCCTGCCCTTGGCGTCCAGCGTATGTCGGAATTCGCCCGTCATGGTCATGCCGTTCACTCCCCTCCACTTGATCTCTTTCCCGGAACCAATTGTGGGATTTCTCCCCACTTTGCTCCACATTGATGTTCTCATTATAGTATTGCGTCCCATAAATTGCAAGCATAATCTCAATATTTTTCCGAGTTTTTTTGTCCCGGAATTCGGGCAGAAAAAACAGCAGGCCCCCGGCACAACATCTTGTGCCGGGGGCCTGCCTGCAGCGGTATATAGCCGCTTGGCTGTTCAGTTCAAGCGCCTGTGTGGCCCGTCCTCTCAGGCGAGCTCGTCCGCGCTGACGAGCTGGACCTGCTGCTGGGGCGCGGCGGCCGTCTCCTTCGCGGCGGCGCGGAAGCGGCTGCGGGACTGGCTCACCTCGGTGAGCGCGGCGGTCACGGCCTCCTCTGTGCGGCGCAGGGCGTCGTCCACGTACTCGTTGGCCGCGCGGCGCAGCTCCCTGGTCTTGTTCTCCGCGCCGGCAATGAGCTCCGCGGCGCGGGCCTTCGCCACGCGCACGATCTCCTGCTCCTCGACCATATGTCTGGCATGCTCCTCCGCGGCGTGGCGGACGGACTCCGCCTCTCTCCGGGCGTTGGTGATGAACTCATCCCGCGCGGAAACCAGCCGCTTTGCCTCCGCCAGTTCAACAGGGAGCTGGGTCTTGATATCCTCGAGCAGGGTAAGCGCCTTATCCCTCTCGATGATGCACTTCTCGTTGCCGAGCGGTACGCCCCACGCCTCCGAGATCATCGTGTACAGCATTTCCAGCAGCTCATAGACTTCGTTTTCCATTTATATTTACCCCCTGTTGCGAGTTTTTTCCAACACGTCCCCGATGATCTCCTCCGGCAGCAGGCCGGAGAGGTCGGCGCCGTATCTGGCGAGCTCCTTCACGACGGAGGAGCTGAGATAGGTGTATTTTTCACTGGCTGTGAGGAAAAAGGTGTCCAGATTGGGATTGATCTTCCGGTTGATGAGCGCCATCTGGAACTCCGACTCAAAGTCGGACACCGCGCGCAGGCCCTTGACGATCACGGCGGGCTCGTGGCGCTTGGCGTATTCCGCGAGCAGGCCGGAGAAGGTCTCCACGCGCACGTTCGGCAGATCCTTGATGACCTTGTCGATCAGGCGCAGCCGTTCCTCCAGGGAAAACAGCGGGTTTTTCTTATCCGAATTGACCATCACGCAGACCACCACGACATCGAATATCTTCGCGGCGCGCTCGATGATGTTCAGGTGTCCCTTGGTGATGGGGTCAAAGCTGCCGGGGTAGATCGCTGTTTTCATGCCTGTGCTTCCCTCTTGTCAAAAACGGTAAGCTTCACCTTGCCGTAATGATATTCTTTTCGCAGAAAATACGGCGGCGGCGCCGCCGGAAGCGCCTTTTCCCGGCGAGTCTCACAAACTATTATACCACCATCTTCCAAGATGTCAAACGAGAAAATATTTTGCAGCGCGCCCTCGCAAAGGCTCGAATCGTAGGGCGGATCGAGGAACACGAGCCCGAAGCGGCCGCAGTGCTCCAGAAAGCGCAGCGCGTCGGTCTGATAGGTCTGCCCCCGCAGAGCGCACAGGCGCAGATTCTCCTGCACGAGGCGCAGCGCCTGCCGGCTCTCGTCCACGAACACGCACTCCGCCGCGCCGCGGCTGAGCGCCTCGATGCCGAGCTGTCCGGTGCCGGCGAACAGATCGAGCACGCGGCGTCCCTCCACGTCGAACTGTACGATATTGAAGACGGCCTCCTTGACCTGATCGGTCGTCGGGCGGATCTCCATGCCGTCCGGCTCCCTGATCCTGCGCCCGCGCGCGGAACCTGTGATCACTCGCATTTCTGCTGTTCCTCCTTATGAAAATGCGCCCAGACGGCCTCCGCCGCCGGTCTCGGCACGATCTGCGCGAGCGTCTCCGCGTCCGCGGCCGCGATCGCCTTGACGGTCTTGAAATGCCGCAGCAGCTCCGTCCGCCGCTTCTCCCCCACCCCGCGGATCCCGTCGAGCGCGGAGGTGAGCGAGGCCGCGCGCAGGCTGCGCTGGTATTCGATGGCGAAGCGGTGTGTCTCCTCCTGGATCGTGCCGATGAGCGCGAAGACCGCCGGATTGCCGGAGATGCCGATCTCCCGGCCGCCGGCCGTGATGAGCGCGCGCGTGCGATGGCGGTCGTCCTTCACCATGCCGAACACAGGCAGGGCCAGCCCCGCCTCCGACAGGACCTCTTCCGCGACGCCGGCGTGCGCCGCGCCGCCGTCGATGAGCAGGAGATCGGGCAGCTCGGCAAACTTCTCGTCCTTCTCCAGATAGCGCCGGAAGCGGCGCGTGAGCACCTCGCGCATGGAGGCATAGTCGTCCGCCTTCTCCGACAGGCCCTCCACGCGGAATTTCCGGTAATCCCGCTTCAGTGGCTTGCCCTGCACGAACACGGTCATGCCCGCCACGATGCCCGTGCTGCCCAGATTGGAGATGTCGAAAGCCTCGATCCGCTGCGGGATTTTTGGCAGTGAGAGCGTTTTTTCCAGCCATTCGAGCGTTTTCAGCCGCTTCTGCGCCGCCGTCGTCGCGCGCAGCGCCTCCTCGCGGGCGTTGACCTGCGCGGCCTCGGCCATGGCGCGGCGGTCGCCGCGGTGGGCCGTCTCCACGCGCACCTTCCGGCCAGCGGCCTCCGTGAAGAGCTTTTCCAGAGCTTCGCGGTCCTCCAGCTCCATGGGCAGGAGGATGATCTTCGGCCAGCTGCGGCGCTCGGCATAGTATTGCCGCAGGAGCACGGACAACGCCTCGGCGTCGTCCTCCAGCGGCTCGTCCAGCAGCTCGTGATCCTTGCCGCTGAGCGCGCCGTCCGTATAGTGCATGACTGCGAAGCAGCATTTCGCGCCTCGGAAGAAGCCGACGGAATCCGTGTCCGCAAGCGCGAGCTGCACGGCCTTCTGCTTCGTGTGCAGATTCTCCACGGCGCGCAGACGGTCGCGCAGCTTGGCCGCAAGCTCGAAGTTGAGCTGCTCGGCCGCCGCGTTCATGCTCTCTCCGAGCTCCGTGAGGATGCTCTGCGTGTCGCCGTCCAGGATCCGCTCCGCCTGCCGGATGCGGAGCCGGTACTCCGTCTCGTCCGGCGCGCCGGTGCACCAGCCGTCGCAGGCGCCCAGATGCAGGTTCAGGCAGGGCCTGTCCTTCCCGATGTCGCGCGGGAAGCGGCGCGAGCAGGTCGGCAGCCGCAGCGCCTTGCAGACGGTGTCTATGATGTCTCTGGAAACGACGCGCCCGCCGTAAGGCCCGAAATAGCGCGCGCCGTCCTGCGCGCTCCTGCCGGTGATCGAGAAGGCCGGATAGCGGCTTTTTACGTCCAGCCGGATGAAGGGATAGCTCTTGTCGTCCCGCAGCAGGATGTTGTAGTGCGGCTGATGGCGCTTGATGAGCGAGTTTTCCAGCACCAGCGCCTCGAACTCGGAGGCCGCGACGATCACGTTGAAATCGCGCACCTTGTCGATCATGGCCTGCACCTTGCCCTCGTGGCTGCCGCGGAAATAGCTCGTCACACGGTTTTTGAGCATTTTGGCCTTGCCGACGTAGATGACCTCGCCCTTCTCGTCGAGCATGATATACACGCCCGGCAGCAGCGGCAGCCGGTTCGCTTTTTCCCGAAGCTCTTCAATCGTCATGGGATACTCCGTCCTGTAGAAAATCAGGGCGTGTTGTCTCAACACGCCCTGACTGCATCGTCCTGTGATTACTCGGAGAAATCGGAGCTGATGAGCTGCTCCAGCGTCTCCACCGCCTCGTTCTCGTCCGGTCCGTCCACGATCAGATTGATCCTGGTGCCCTTGACGATGCCGAGGGAGAGAACGCCCAGCAGGCTCTTGGCATTGACACGTCTCTCTTCCTTCTCGATCCAGATGCTGCTCTTGAACTCATTGGCCTTCTGGATGAAAAAGGTCGCCGGTCTGGCATGGAGCCCGACCTGATTATTGATAACAGCCTCGCGGATAACCATAACAGCCGCTCCTTTTTTTAATCGTAAGTGTTACGGAATGATCGGCTTTCGCCATACTCATCATACCAAATCCGCTGCAAAGCGTCAACACCGATTCTGCCGATTTGTGGAATTGCACAGCATTGTACGCACGCGCTTTGTTCTTTTATTTCAGTTCCACCACCGTCACGCCGGTCTCTCCCTCGCCATAGCGGCCGAGGCGAAAGCTCTTCACCAGCTTATGTTTTTTCAGACACTGCTGCACGGCCTGCCGCAGCGCGCCGGTGCCCTTCCCGTGGATGACGGTGACCGTCTTGAGTCTGGCCATGGACGCGCTGTCGATGTAGCGCTCGACGATCGGGATCGCCTCGTCGGTCATCATCCCGCGCAGATCGAGCTCGGGGCTCACCCCGGCGGTGCGCAGCTGCGCCGCGGCGCGCTCGGCGACCTTCTGCGTCTCCTGCGCGGCGCCCTCGAGCAGATACACCTCGTCCTCGGCCACGGTCGTGCGCAGGATGCCCGCCTGCAGGGTAAGCTGCCGATCCGGCGAGATCTCCAGCACCGTGGCCTTCACGCCCATGGATTTGATCTCCACCGTGTCGCCCACCACCACCGGACGGGCGCTCTTCCGCTCCTCCTGCGGCGGTTCGGCGGCCGCCTGCGCGCGGTCGAGCGCCTCGTTCAGGCGCCTGCGCAGCGCGGCGCGCGCCTCGTTCACGCGCTGGTGATCCGTCTCCGTCTCCTGCAGCTTGCGGATGCGGTCGATCTCCTCCATGGCGGCCTCCGCCTCGCGGCGCGCGTCCGAGAGGATGCGCTCGGCCTCGCGGCGGGACTTCTCCTCCGCCTTTTCCAGCCGCACGGTCAGCTCGCGGCGCAGAAAGTCGGACTTCTTTGCGTTTTCCTCCGCCTCCCGCAGCCGCCTGCGGACCTCGTCCTCCTTCTGCTCCAGAGACTGCCGCTGCCGCTCCAGCTTCTCGATCGTCTGCTCGAAGCTCGCGCTCTCCGTGCCGATCCGTCCGGCGGCGTCGGAGATGATCTCCTCCGGCAGCCCGAGCCTTCGCGAGATGGCGAAGGCGTTGGACTTTCCCGGAATGCCGATCAGCAGCCGGTAGGTCGGCTGCAGGGTCTCCACGTTGAACTCACAGGAGGCGTTCTGCACGCCCGGCGCGGAGGTCGCAAAGACCTTGAGCTCCGCGTAGTGCGTCGTCGCGGCGATCAGCGCGCCGCGGCTGCGGCCGTACTCGATGATGGAGATGGCCAGCGCCGCGCCCTCGGTCGGGTCCGTGCCCGCGCCGAGCTCGTCAAACAGCAGCAGCGTCTTCTCGCCGCAGGCCTCCAGATTCCGCACGATGTTCGTCATGTGCGCGGAGAAGGTGGAGAGACTCTGCTCGATGCTCTGCTCGTCTCCGATGTCCGCGAGCACGCCCTCCAGCACCGGGATGCGGCTGCCCTCGGAGGCAGGGATGTGCAGGCCGCACTGCGCCATCACGCACAGCAGGCCGAAGGTCTTGAGCGTGACGGTCTTGCCG
>JAEEGL013035609.1_pt1 | contig 21655 bp, 20 predicted proteins | sample 9134231 | NCBI WGS metagenome assembly JAEEGL01 (sample SAMN16246548, study PRJNA631951) | gut metagenome | biome: gut microbiome; feature: rumen; material: fiber-attached | host: Bos | place: Iran: Karaj | collected 2018-10
CATCTGGTTGCAGAGGGTCGGCAGATGTCCTGCCGGGGAAGAGGTGATGTTGCCGGGAACGCCGCCGAGGCCTTCCTGGATCAGATGCTTCAGGGACCAGCCTGCGCAGTAGCCCGTCAGCATGCTGAGGTCATGGATATGGATGTCCGCGTTCCGGTGCGCATTCGCGATCTCCTCGTCATAGACCTCGGAGAGCCAGTAGTTCGCGGTAATGGAGCCGGAGTTCGACAGGATCAGTCCGCCGACCGAATAGGTCACGGTGGAGTTTTCCTTGACGCGCCAGTCGTTGATCTTCAGATAGTTGTCGACGACCTGCTTGTAGTCCAGAAGCGTCGTGGACACGTTGCGGAAGCGTTCCCGCTGTTTGCGGTACAGGATGTAGGCCTTAGCGACCTCATCGTAGCCGGCGCGGATCAGAACGGATTCCACAGAGTCCTGGATCTCTTCGACGGAGACCTCGGAGTCCTTGATCTTCTTCTCGAAGTCCGCGGTGACCTTCAGTCCGAGGAAATCGATCACGTCGGGATGATATTCGAATTCACAGGCGTCGAACGCCTTTGTGATGGCGGTCGTGATTTTCTGGATGTCAAAATCGACGACTTTCCCGTCTCTTTTTACTACACGATACATAATGAAACTCCTTATCTTTATGGGGCATGCCCGCCCCGTTCCTTCTGTCCCGAGGGGGCTTCCGGCAACAAAAATGTGCGATAATCCCCCCTGATAACGCCTGCGGCACAAGGGGAATATATCGCACATATAGTGGCCTTGTCAAGCACAAAACACAAGATATTGTGTTTTGTGGAAAATTGTTTTTTTGACCTTTCGTCCACTTTCCGGTGAACGGACCGGCTTTTTCAGAAACGCTTTCCGGGGATTTCCGGGAAAGCTTGATTTCAGTACGTTTTTCAGGCTGTAAACGATAGCCCCGGGAAAGTCCAACGCTGTATGGCTCTCAGTAAAACCGATGAAAATTGGCCCTTTTTTCCAGTGAAGCGCTTCTCAGTCCACCCCTCTGGGCTCACACTTCTTCACAAATCTCCGTCCTTCCTCCGCCATCCCGAGAAGCACCTCTCTCGGAACTGCATGAAGGCCCTCTCCGATCAGCTTCCCGCTGTCCACAAAGTTCTGGAGAAACCAGGCGTCCGCGCCTTCGATCCAGGAGCCGATCTCTTTGATGTCTTCGAGGGTATGGAACTCCCGGACGACCGTGGTCCTGAACTCATAAGGCACCATGCCCTTTTTGAGAAATGCCACGGTCTCCTCCACCGCTTTCGTGTCGAAGCCGGGGATCCCGACGGTCTCAGCGTATTTCTCCTTCGTGTTCTTCACGTCCACCGCGACATAGTCGAGAAGCTTTCTCGCCGCCAGATCCTTCAGGCGGTCCGGGAAGCACCCGTTCGTGTCCAGCTTCACCTTGTAGCCCAGATGCCGGACGCGTTCGATGAAAGGCATCAGGTCCTTGTGGATCAGCGGCTCCCCGCCCGTGATGGCCAGACCGTCCAGGACGCCTCTCCTCTTCTCCAGATAAGCGATGATAAAGTCCTCGGAGTACTCCTCCAGATCCTCTGTCTCCGTCACGAGAAGCGCGTTGTGGCAGAAGGGGCACCTCAGATTGCAGCCCCCCGTAAACAGCGTCGCCGCCACCTGCCCCGGAAAATCCAGCAGCGTCATTTTCTGAAAACCGCAGATCTTCACAGCTGTTCTCCTTTCCCCGGAATCGGGTAATAGATGTGTTCTTCATGCTCCGCGAGCTTCTCGCCCTCATACCGGAGCTTCATCGTAAAGAAGCCGGCCTTCTCCAGAAGGTCGAAAAACAGAAGGTCCCCCTCCCAGAGCGGGAGTTCGCGGACCTTTTCCTTCGGGATCCATTCCAGCGTTCCCTCCTCACTGTCCGTCCGCAGTGTCCCTTCATAGCCGTCCGCCGTGAAAAGGTGCATGTGCTCGGCCTCCCAGCGGTCTGAGACAAAGGTCACGATCCCGCGGTAGGCATAGCGGGTGAGCCTGAGTCCGGTCTCTTCGTACACCTCCCGTAAAAGGCATTCCTCCGGCGACTCGTCGCCCTCAAAGTGCCCGCCCGGGCCCACCCATTTGTCGTGATTCAGGTCATTTTCCTTCTTCACACGGTGCATCATGAGCCAGGCGCCGTCTTTTTCGATATAGCAGAGTGTCGTTTCCTTCATGGCCGGGGATCTGATCGTCTTTCCTTGAATCCGATGGCAGGCGCGCCTGCCGTATACAGAATAAAGATATCATAAAACCGGGAGACTGTACAGAAAAATCCCGGCATCCGGCATCCTTTTAAGAAATCGCTTGACGCTCTGCTGTTCTCTATTATATACACTAATATAATCACTATTGTTCGGAAAGCCCGTTCAGGGCATTCCCATTGCGGTCCCGGGATCAGATAAGGAGGATCATATGGGATTATTTGACAAATTATTCGGCGACAATAAAGACGACAAGAATTCGTTCATCAGTGCGCTCAAGGATGCCGCGGACAAGCTGAAAAGCGAAGCCGAAAAAGTCGGCATCGACCTGAGCGCGAAGCCTGAGAAGCCCGGGAAGCCTGAAGAGAACTGTACATATCAGGCGCCGGTTCAGGAAGCCTCTCAGGAAGAACTTGCGCCGGCCGGCACCTGGTGGGGGCCGCTCATGCCCGACGAGGAGAACCAGTATAACTTTGACGGCAGCTGGAAGGACTACTTCGACAGCATTTTCCGGAGTGAATTCAGAGAATACGAGCTGTTAAGAGAGACTGTCCGCGATGGCAAGGCCGTCGTCTACAGATTTATGAAGAACGGCGAGACCGCGCTGGTCGTGGAACTCATGTCCGAACGGTCGAATGCGCAGAAGCTCCGTAATTCCCTCAGGGGCTCGGGTACGCCGTATCTTCGTTATTACTATGACCACGAGGGCTGGTGGAACGCACGCGCCTATGTGGTTTCGCGCACGCGGAACGCACTCCGCTTCTGACAGGAAACAACGGCAGGAGAACGCTTAGCGCCTGCGGCGGGTCCGGCACGGACCTTGATCGGGCTTCACAGGCAGCCGGTCCGTGTACGATCTGGTACATCCAAGTATTTACTTGGATTTAATGATTTCTCCGCCGTTTTCCGCCCGGGTCCGGTGAAGCCTTTGCGGCTCCGGGCCCGGGTGTTTTTTCCGGAGGATCCATGTCTCTTCTCGACCGGCTTTCCCAGCGGGATTCCTGGGAAAAGTTCTTCGAATACAAGACTAGCCTCGCCTTTCCGAAAGACCGGGAGAAGGAACTCCGGGCCTTTATAGACGCTGAGGCCTGGCTCCCGGTCACGGAAATGATCCGGCGGGGCGGTCCTTTTCCTCTTCCCCGGAAATCCGTCATCAGCAAACAGAGCTCCCGGAAAAAGCGTACGGTCTATGTCTATCCGAAGGCGGAGAACTGGGTCCTGAAGCTGCTCACCCATCTCCTTCTCCGGAAATACGACGGGCTGTTCAGCCCGGAGCTGTATTCTTTCCGTCCCGCGCGGAACGCCAAAGACGCCGTCCGCAGACTGTTCCGTATCCCGGACGTCCGGAATCAATATGCCTATAAGGTGGATATTTCCAATTATTTCAACTCGATTCCCGTAGATCAGCTGCTTCCCGATCTTCAGGCCGTCACCTCGGACGACCCCGAACTCTATGCCTTCCTCTCCGCGCTTCTTCTGGAGCCCTGCGTCCTGGACCGCGGAAAGTCCGTATCCGAGCAGAAGGGCATCATGGCGGGCACGCCGCTCTCCAGCTTCTACGCAAACCTGTATCTCAGGGATCTGGACGCCCTCTTCCACGAAGAAGGCCTGCCCTATGCCCGCTATTCCGACGACATCATTCTCTTCAGGGATTCCATGGAGGCCTGTGAGCGGGAAGCCGCGCGGATACGCGCCTTCCTTGAGCAGAAGGGACTTTCCGTGAATCCGGACAAGGAGCAGTTCTTTACGCCCCGGGACGGGTTCATTTTCCTGGGTTTCTCTTACCGGGAAGGCGTGATCGACATCGCGCCGGCCTCCGTTATGAAACTCAAAAAGAAAATGCGCCGCAAAATGCGTGCGCTCTCCCGCTGGCAGGACCGCGCCAGGACGACTCCCGAAAAAGCCGCCAGGGCCTTTATCCGGATCTTCAACCGGAAACTTCTTTCAGAGGCGGGGGACAGTGATCTTTCCTGGAGCCGGTGGTTCTTCTCGCTTGTAAACACTACGGAAAGCCTGCACGAGGTCGATCTGTATGCGCAGTACTGCCTCCGGACGCTCCTTTCCGGCACACACACGAAAGCGCGCTACAACGTGCGCTACGAAGACCTGAAGGCTTTAGGCTATCAAAGCCTCGTCCATGCCTATTACGCATATCAGAAAGAGGAAAATGCGTCTTTACGGACAGATCCGATTGAAATCACGCCTTCATCGCCGCGCTCATTTCGCTCGGGCTCTCTCTTTTTGAAATGACACTGAATGCGGTGAGCCGGCAGGGCATCGCGCGCATCTTCACGACTGCGATCAGCGTCTGCGACATCTTCATCGTCATCTTTGTCATCCAGGGCATCCAGAATCTGGCGGAAAAGCTGGAGAACGGGAAGATGGTCAAAGCCGGCCAGGTACTGATGATCCTCATCGCCGTCGCCTACGGCTTCAAGGCGCTCACAATGCTCTTCCCTGTCTTCTTCTGGAACGCTCCGGATTTCCTTTCCAAGGTCACTTCAAGCTGCGAGATCATGTCCGCCTTGGCATCCATGGTCGGCGGCATCCTCTACATCGTCTATCTCATCCGGGCGATCCGCATGCTGAAGAAGAACGGATAACACGAATCCGTCTCAGAAAAACACGTGATCAAAACAACCACGAAAAAAGGAGGCCTGTGTGCCTCCTTTTTCACTGTATAAATAAAAACTGGAGCATACGGGATTCGAACCCGTGACCTCCACACTGCCAGTGTGGCGCGCTCCCAGCTGCGCCAATGCCCCGTAGCGGGCAATATAACACGAAACGAATCGGAAATCAAGACCCAAAAAAGAATTCTTTCCTGCCCGCTTTTCAGGTCTTTCCGGGCCTTTTAATCGTCTCCGAGATCGATCAGCGCAAAGAAAGCCGGACTGCCGTCCTCTTTCTTCATGACGATCTCCCGCCCGCTCTCTGTCTTTCTTTCGAAAACGCGCAGCGTCTCGCCCTCATAACAGGGATGGCGGAAACAGACCTCCAGGCTTTTTATGTTCATCTGTCCGAGTTCGCCGGTCGTATAGGTGCTGAGCATCTCCCGGATGTAAGCAATGTTGTTCATGTGTTTTCCAAGGTCAATGTCGGTCGACCGTACGAGGACCGGCGTCCGTTCCGTACAGTCCGAGGTGTCCTCCGGCACACGGCGGAAATGCTCCGGAAGAAGCACTTCATCACTCAGTTTCATTCCTTCCGGATAAATATCGCTGAGCCTATGGACCTTGAGCGCGGGCACTTCGATGACCGCCCATTCCGTCCGTCCTTCCGCGACGGTCTCCCCGCCTTCCAGGATCCTGTAGCAGCGGTCCGCGCGGACCGGTCCGGGAAGGCACGGCCAGGTCTCTACCGTAATGGGCGCAAGAAGTTTCGGCCGCCTCAGAATGCGCACCTTGGTCTTTGCGGTGATCCAGAAAAGGCCTCTGGCATTCATGGCGTCAAAGCCAAGCCCCAGAAGTTCCGCGTGCTCCACGGCAATGTCCTGAAAAGCTTCAAACACAGCCGGAACGGACAGGCGGCAGTCCCGGCCGCAGCGGCTCAGTTCCACGATGACATTTTTCCGATAAACTGTTTCCATGCTCACTCCTTCTCCGTATGCCGGTCAAACCATTCCGTGATCTCCCTGAGCCGCCTCATTCTGTGAAGAGGCTTTCCGGAGCGGGACAGTTCATGATTCTCCCCGTGGAACAATACAAGGCGGGTCTCCACGCCCCGCACCGCCAGCGCCTGCATCATCTGCATGCCTTCCGGCAGCGGACAGCGGTAGTCCTGGTCGCTGTGAATGAAAAGCGTCGGCGTCTTGGCATTTTCCGCGTATTTCAGCGGAGAATGATCCCAGAGCGCCTTCGTGTTCTCTTCGCCGAACAGTCCCTTTGCGCCGCACTGGTCGGGGTTGAAGAAAGTGCCGATGTCAGAGATAAATGACTTGGAGATCCAGTTGGAGATCGAGCGCTGGCTCGCGCAGGCCGCGAAACGGTCGGTATGCGTGATGATCCAGTTCGTCATAAAGCCGCCGTAGCTGCCGCCGGTCTCGCAGACACGCTTCGGGTCGATCTCCGGGAAGAGCCTAAGCACTTCGTCCGTGAAGTCCATCAGATTCCTGAAATCTGTATTGCCATAGTCCCCGCGGATGTCCGCGAACTCGTCACCGCGCCCGTCAGAACCTTTGATGTTCGTGAAGAACACCGCGTAGCCGCGGGACGCCCACACCTGCATTTCATGGAAAAATGCGCTGGTGTATACGCAGCGGGGGCCGCCGTGGACGTCAAGGACCGCCGGGACGGAAGCCTTCTTTCCGCCTTCGGAGACCGGCTTGAATTCTTCCGGAAGAAGCACCCAGCCGTGGAGACTGAGTCCGCAGGACTCATAGGGTACCAGAACCGGCTCCGAAACGAATTTGTCCTGGAGGACTTCTTCGTTAAAGAAGGTGATCTCCTCGCCGGCAGGATCTTCGAGCGTCCCGAGGAAGATCTCCGGAAGGCTCGTCTCATCGTAGCGGCAGGTGAGGATCTTCTCTCCTTTCACGTCCATAAAGCCGATCGGTCCGCCCAGGTCCAGAAGCGTCCGGCGGTCAAGATCCTTGTCATACGAGAACAGGACGTTATGATCTTCCACAGTGGACAGTGTATAGAAGCAGTCTCCTTCGACCACGCGTTCCTGTCCGCCGCCGTACATCACGTCTCCGCAGGTGCTGTCGTAAAGCGATACTTCAGGCTTCTCAACGAAGCGGAGCGCGTTCTTCCCGGTCCATTCGTAAAAGGCCTGTGTCTCATTGAGTCCGTAGGCCTTCATGTCCGTCGCGGTGACGTAAAGCCTCTCTCCAAGCGGCAGCACAGCGCCGATCGAGATGTCCAGCCGGTCATAAAGCGCTTCCGTTTCGCCGGATTCCAGATCATAGGCATAGAGATTGCTCATCAGGGTCAGATAAGCCCCGCGCACAGAACCGGTGTAAAGGACCCTGGATCCGTCCAGGATCATCGAATCCACGTCAAAATCCGGAGCCGTCACGCGTTTCGGCTTCCCGTTTTCCAGAATGAAGAGCGACGTCCGCTTCTTATTCGAGAATCCTTGTCCGTTCCACCAGTACGGGACTTCATCCAGGACCTCATAGTCTGCTTCTTTCTTCTTCTCTTCGAACTTTTTCTTCGCGGTCTCCGGATCGTCCAGGTAGGCGTCCGGATCATTCTGGTCGATGCCGCCCGTGATCACGTAGCGCGCCCCCGCCCGCTTCATTTCCATGACCGGGAAAGGCAGGGTGAGCCATGGTTCCGCCTCTCCGCCGTTCACGCGCATTCTATAGAGTATCGTGCAGGGAGGCGCTTCTTCCTCCTGCTTCTCGTCTTTCGTCAGGATGAGCGTCTCGTCATCATCCCAGAAAAGCAGCGACACGTTGCCGGAATAGGTCATGCGTTTCGCCTTGCCGCCGTCCGACAGATAGATGTCGGTCTTATAACTGTTATCCTTCTCGTCGCAGACCGCGCCCTGGAACGCGGCGAAGCGCCCGGTCGGGCTCAGCTGTCCGTTTGAGGGAAAATGAAATCTGAGGAGATCTTCGATCCGGATCTTTTCCATAGTTCAGTTCCTTTCATCCATGGCGGATTTCTCCAGCGTAAAGCGCATGAAGTCCATCGCCCCTTCACCGCGGTATCTGAAATACAGCGCTGCGCGTTCCCCTTCGGCCGGATTGACCTGAACCGTCGTCTCACGCCAGCCCTTGCTCGGACTGATCGGCACAGACCCGAAGACGCCTCCGTTCTGTTCCGTGGAAATGAAGAGGCTGCCCTTCGCCGTTCCGCGCGTCCGGACGGTCAGCAGGTCCTCCCCGCTCAGTCGGAAATACTTGAACCCGCACCAGGAGCCGTCCTGCATGTTGGCGATGTACTGGTCCGGATTGTTCTCCCGGTCCTCTCCGCTCTGCGTGAAGTACGGATACTTCGGGTCTCTGGCGTGCGGACGCACATACGCATAGGTCCCGTCCCGGCCGGACAGATTGCAGGCGATACGGGCCTCATAAGTCCCCGATCCGTCAAGCGGACCGTTGTTCAGGCCGGCGCTCGTGACTTCCACCTGCCTGATCGAGCCGTCGGGCAGGATCTTTACGGGCTCTGCTGCCCCCTGCCGCGCGCACATCTGCTGATTCGTGTGCCTGTGATAGAAAATGTACCACTGTCCGTTGATCTCGCAGAGTCCGCCGTGGGTATTGCCCAGGAAATTCCGGGCTTTTTCTTCGGTCACCCCCGGAAGGCCGACGTCTCCGATGCTGATGATCGTGCCGCCGTATTCCCAGGGGCCGAGAGGCGTCCGGGCAACGGCATAGCAGAGTTCATGGCTCAGGACAGAGGAATAGACCAGATAATAGAGGCTTCCGATCTTTCTCGGGGAAGAAGCTTCGAAGAACCCGTGTCCCGCAAAATCCGTCTCTTTCGCTTCCCTTTCTCCGGGTATCGCAGGGTGCTGCTTTCCGACGATCGTCAGCATGTCCGGCCTGAGCTCAAGCACATAGCCGCCGCCGAATTCCCCGCCGCGCATTTTCATCATCGCACGGAGCGCTCCTCTGGCCGGCGCGAAACCGGTATACAGATAGACACGCTCATCCTCGTCCACCAGGACGCCCGGATCAAAGCTCATCGCGTCGCCCTTCTCCGCCCCGTAGCGTACTCCGTTTTCATACTGCACGTAGCCGTAGAAGGTATAGGGTCCCTCCGGACGGTTTGCCACCGCCACAGAGGTAAATGACTTCCACGCCAGGGCATAGTAGAGATAAAACCGGCCGTCCGGTCCCTCGGCCACGTCCGGTGCGAACATGGCGAGCCGTCCCTTCGGATTCTCCGGATCCTGGTCCTTCCTGTAGATCACGCCCTCAAAACGCCACTGCGACAGGTCCTCCAGAGGCGTCGACCAGCAGACGTAGTCATTCAGACAGAAGCCGTTCCCGCCGAAGCGGTCATGGCTCCCGAACACATAAAGCCGGTTCCCGAAGACCTTCGGCTCTCCGTCCGGCACATATTCAAAACTCGGAAGATACGGATTGAACACCTGGTTTTTCATCATGCTCTTCTCCTTTCATCCCAAAACTCCCACTTATACAGGCATCATACCATATATTCCCCTGCGCCGCCACCTCTATCTCGCCGCGAAGAACAGGGAGACCGGCCTTATTGGGACAGCCGGAGACATGAAAAAGCCCCGTGCATAATGCGCGGGGCTTTGCGCGGAGAGGATGGGATTCGAACCCACGTGCCAGGTATCCCCGGCAACTCGATTTCGAGTCGAGCTCGTTATGACCTCTTCGATACCTCTCCAGAGCAAGGGTATTCTACTCAAAAAGCACTGAACTGTCAAGCAGAAGCAAGGGGCATTCAGACAAAGTTCCGGATATCCGCGACATTTTCCGCAATGTACTTTGCCCCCGCCGAGAGAAGCTCTTCCCGGGAGCCGTAGCCGTAAAGCACCCCGATCGTGCCGATCCCGAACGCCCGGGCGCCAAGCACGTCATGGCTCCTGTCCCCGACCATCACACAGTCCCGGGGATCCGGCGAGCCCGCAAGCCCCAGCGCATAGGCGATGACTTCGTCCTTGCGGGTCCTGGTCTCATCGATGGATGCTCCCGCCACAACGTCAAAATACGGCGCGAACTCAAAACGCTCCAGGATCATTCTCGCAAAGACCTCCGGCTTGGAGGTGGCCAGGATCAGAACGTGTCCTTCGGACTTCAGCGCACAGAGAAGCTCTTTCATGCCCTCGTAAGGCACGTTTTCAAAAATGCCCTTCTCCCGGAAATACGCTCTGAAATACGAGGTCGCTTCGCGGGCCTTCTCTTCCGAAAAGCCGTACTTCTCCATGAAGGAATCCACGAGGGGCGGCCCGATGAAACTGAAGAGCTTTGTCCGGTCCGTCTCCTCGATCCCGTAATGCCGGAGCGCGAACATCACGGAGTTCGTGATGCCTTCCGCCGGATCCGTCAGCGTTCCGTCCAGGTCAAACAGCACATATCTGTACATAGCCTTCTCCATCCGGTCAGTAGCGGATCGTCCCGCCGTTCACCGTCTCCGCCTTCCGCTTCCGGATCTTAAAAACAGGCAGGAGGTTTATGACCGACAGCCCGGCGATCAGGATCACTGAGATCACGATGCCCAGAGGACTTCTTAAAAAGTCCACCAGTTTCCCGATGCCCGGGACGAGGAATACCACCCGGCCGACAAGCTGCTCCCACTGGACCGGCTTGTCGGAAATGCTGTTCGCGTCGCCTTTTGTGATCAGCTGGTCTTCCGAGATGCCCAGAAGCCGGTGCGTGATCAGGATCTCGTCTTCCGTGCCTTTGTCCCGCACATAGACGACGATGTCGCCGATCTCGTAATCTTCCCGCGCATGCTCCTGATAAATGATCATGTCATTTTCATGGAAGACCGGCTCCATAGAACCGGAAACCACGACGGCATAGCCGATCCCGAAAAGGCCGGTATAGCCGCCGCGGTTGAAAATGCGCTGGTACAGTCCGCTCAGGACAAAGAGCAGAAGGAGCGCGACGATGGCCCAGAGAAAGGCGCTCAGTAGTGTCTTCAGAAAAAACTTCAAGGGTCTGTCTCCAAATCGAAGAATTATTTGCTGCCTTCCTTCACGGCAATGATGTTCGCGTACGCGCTGGCCGCGCCCTCGATGATCAGGGACTCGGCGACCGGATTCAGTCCGGCGTCGATCGCGTAGTTCGAATTGATGACGGCATAGTCCAGATCCTGAAGGAGTCTGGGAAGCTGTGCGGCCTCCACTTCAGTGAAGGAAAGCCCGTAGGGGTTCTCTGTGATGTCTTTGACTGTCGCCGTGATGCCTGCGCCGTCCTTCAGTTTCAGATAACCGTTTTCCTGAAGAAGGAGCAGCGCGCGCGCCTCGTTCGTCGTGTCGTTCGGGACGCCGATCACCAGACCGGAAGTGCTCTTCACCGCATCAAGGCTCTTCTGCTTTCCGCCGTAAAGGCCCATGGGCTCCACGTGGATCGCGGCCACGGACACGATATGCGTGCCATTCTCGGCATTGAAGTCATCCAGATACGGCTGATGCTGGAAATAGTTGGCCAGCACTTCGCCGGATTCCACGACGTTGTTGGGGAGCACGTAGTCATTATACTCAATGACTTTGAGCTCGATGTTCTTCTCCTTAAGGATGTCTTTCGCAACCGCCAGGATCTCCGCATGCGGCGTCGGCGAGGCAGCCACGGTAATGGTCTTTCCGGAAAGCGCCTTGTAATCGACCGACGCGTCGAAGCCGTCGCCGGGATTCTCCACGACAGAGACCACCGCTCCGCCGTATTCATTGGCGATAAAGTCCGCGACCTTCTTCGAGCTCACGGCCGCGACAAGCGCTTTGACGAGCTCTTTGTCGGTATCTGCGGAAGAACCCTGCTTTCCGCAGCCCGCAAGAAGGCCTGCCGAAAGGATCACGGTAAGTACGACAGCCAGTAACTTCTTCATGATATTATCTCCTTTTCCTGTTTTTTTCCAGTATGAATTCTCTGATTCTGTTTTTAAGTTCCCGATCTGAGGCCCGGATCAATAAAAAAAGAGACCCGGCGGCCTCTTCATGTCTGTCCGAAAGCTCTCTTACGGTCTATGACGAAGGCGCCTTAAAGTCCGTGCATGCTCCACATGCACATCGACATACCCATCATCATGTTTCCTGCTCCTCTTCTCATCGGAAGCTCCTTTCGGACCCTTTCATTTCGGGAAAAATGAAATTATCGCTATTATAACGGGCTGTCTGATATCTGTCAATTCCAAGATTTTTGTGATTTTCTGACAGTTTTACGGCATTTTTCACAAATTTACGGCATTTTCGGTTGACAATCAAAATGGATGCGATAAAATCAAAATCAGAAAAGTCGGGCAGATGCCGACGAAAAAATGGGCAGGGCGCTGCCCGGAATACGGGGGAATCATTATGGGAAAGTATGAAGTCAAACAGACTGAAAAAGGATTCCGTTTCAATCTGAAGGCTGCGAACGGCCAGGTCATCGGCGTTTCTCAGGTCTATGCTTCTGAGAAGTCCTGCCTGAAGGGCATCGAGTCTGTCACGAGAGTTGCTCCGGAAGCTGTCATCGAAGATCAGACCGTCGAGAATTTCACCGTTGAAAAGAACCCGAAGTTCGAGATCTACATTGACAAGGGCGGCCAGTTCCGTTATCGTCTGAAAGCCAAGAACGGCGAGATCATCCTCTCCGGCGAAGCGTACAAGGCGAAGGCAGGCCTTCTGAACGGTGTTGCCTCCATTAAGAAGAACGCTGAATCTCCTGTCGTCAAGGTAGAAGCATAACGGTGGCGCAGCCATCATCAGCAGGCGGTGCGGGTGCAAAAGTCCGCGCCGCTGTTCATTTATGTTCATCAGGGAGGACACGTACTTGAGCAGGATCTATATCACCGGGCACCGGAATCCGGATCTGGACGCGGTATTAAGCGCCATGGCCTATGCGGAGCTGAAGAACCGCATCGATCCGGACAATGAATACGTTGCGGTCCGCTGCGGGCATTTGTCCGACAGCATCCGTGAGCTCCTTGGAAAACTGGGCATCACACCTCCGCCCTACATGCACGACGTCTCCCCGAAGATGAGAGACGTCATGCTGACGGACTCCAGACGGATCGACTGCATGGAGCCCATTTCCAATCTTTCCTTCTCTTTCTCTGTCGACAATCCCTCTGCGACTCCGATCTATAAAAACGGAGAATTCTACGGGCTTCTGACCAATGACGACATCGCTCAGTGGTTCATGGATGCCATGCAGATCGGTGAGGTCAAGTCCGCGCCGCTGATCCAGGACATCATGCGTCATGAAGCGCCGTCCATTCAGGCGGACGAGCATTTTGACGAGGGACGCGCCCTTCTGCTGAATTCCGGATCGAGGAGCCTGGCTGTGATGGACGGGGATCGTTTTGCGGGCTTTGCCACACGCCGCTGCTTCCTGAAGAAGCCTTCCTACAAGATCATCCTCGTGGACCACAACGAAGCCGAACAGAGCATCCGGGGCGTGGATGAGGCCACGGTCCTGGAGATCATCGACCATCACAAGCTGAATCCCGTCCGTACGGATCTGCCGATCTTCATTGATTCTGAGCCGATCGGAAGCACCTGCACGATCATTTATCAGCTCTATATGAAGAACCGGATCCAGCCGGACGAAAAGGTCGCGAAATACCTGCTGGCCGGCCTGATCTCAGACACGCTCATCCTGAAGAGCCCGACCACGACCGGCATCGACCGGGCCGCGGCAAGCGCTCTGGCCGCGATCCTCAAGACTTCGGCAAGCGCCTTCGGTACGGAGATGTTCTCCGACATCGAATCTCTGGCTTCACGGGATCCGGAGAAGACGGTCCAGGCGGACTTCAAGAGTTACAAGGAACACGGCGTCTCCTTCGGCATCGGCCAGTGCGAAGTCTCAAACCTGCACGAAGTCCGGGAAGTCGAGGCGCGCTATCTGGAAGCGCTGGGCGCCGTGAAGATGCAGAAAGCGCTCGACTGGGTCATGGTGATGGTCACGGACGTGGTCTACGGAGATTCTGTCCTTCTGTCTACCGATCACTCGGCGCTCAGGCATCTTCCGTACAGCCGCCTGAGGCAGGGCGTATACGATATGCCGGGCGTCATGAGCCGCAAGAAGCAGCTGCTCCCGGAGGTGCTGCACGCGCTCTCCACAGATTTCTGAACGATGATCCGTGCATGAAGAAAGCCGCCGGCCACAAAGCCGGCGGCTTTTCCGTGCTTCTATCCGGTCAGGCTTTTGCCTTCCCGGGCCAGGCCAGAAGGATCACGGCCGTCAGGATGAGCGCGGCGCCGATTCCGGTCCGGACCGAGAAAGACTCTCCAAGAAGAATGATTCCCAGAAGCACACAGGCGATCGGCTCCAGCGTACTGGCGATCGCCGCAAGCTGCGCGTCGGTCTTCCGGACGCCGAACGCGAAGAACGCCACGCCGAACACCGACGTGACCAGGCCGAGTCCGGCCGACAGAAGCCAGCCCCGAAGCGTCATATGCCGGACGCATTCCGCAAACGCGCCGTCCGCCAGCATGACCGTCGTGATCATCACAAAGCTTAATACTGCGATGAAAAACAGAATGTGTTCCGTACCCATTTCCGGCTCTTTCAGTCTGGAAAGCACCACGATATAGACCGCCCAGGTAACGGCGCTGGCCGCTGCGATCAGAACGCCCGGAAGTGTGATCTGCCCGCCGAACTCCATCATGAGCGTGATCCCCGCCCCGCACAGAAGGACGGAGATCAGCCGCCTTGCAGACAGTTTTTCACGTAAAAAGACCACGGAAATCACTGCCACGAGCGCAGGATAAAGAAAGTGGATGGTGGTGGCGATGCTGGTGGATATAAAGGTATAGTCCAGATACAGAAGAAGCGGTGTCGCGATGCTGAGTGCGGCCAGAAGAAGAAAGATGCCGATATGCTTTGAAAAAGCTTTGAACACACTCCTCTTACGAAGGACAAAGGGCAGAAAGACCAGAGACAGCGATGCATAGCGGAAGAAAATGAAGATCTCCGGGCGTGCGCCTTCCGAGTAGGCCGTTTTGACCACAAAAGGACCTGCCCCAAACACCAGTCCGGAGATGATGACCATCAGAAGACCTTTTGTGGACTGTTTCATGAATACCCTCTCCAAAAAACGCTCAAAAGCGGATTGAAATAATTCTATACAGATTGAAAAACAAATGCAAGCGCGTTATAGTGCAATCAGCATTAAAAAAACCCAAGGGGGTGTATCCATGGGTAAACGGACAGATTTTCTGTACCTCAGTGAAGAGGACATGCTTAAGGCAGGCGTGCTGGACTATGCGCGCTGCATCGACGTGGAGGAAGAGATCTTCGGCCTGCTCTCAAAAGATGATTACCGTATGGGCGGCGCGAAGTACAATTCGCACGGCATCGCGGTCTCTTTTCCGAAAGAAAGCGACATTCCCGGCATGCCGCTGGATGCCCCGGACCGCCGCTTCCTGGCCATGCCCGGCTATCTCGGAGGACGTTTTCACATCGCCGGCATGAAATGGTACGGCTCGAATATCACGAATCCGCAGATCGGTCTTCCGCGCTCTGTACTGATGGTCATGCTCAATAATGTGGAGACCGGCGAGCCCGTCGCCCTCATGAGCGCGAATCTTGTGAGTTCCGTCCGGACCGGCTGTGTGCCGGGCGTCGGTGTGCGGCATCTGGCGCGTAAAGGCGCGGAGGTCTGTGCCTGTATCGGCGCCGGCCCGGTTTCGAAGGCCTGCTTCGAAGCCATCCGCATCGAAGCCAAAGATCTGAAGGAAGTCCTTATTTTCGACATCATCAAAGAGAAGGCGCAGGCATTTGCGGATGACGTCGCAAGGAAGTACGGGCTTAAGGCCAGCGCCGCCGATTCTCTCGAAGAAGCGGTCCGTCCGGCGGACATCGTCAGTGTTGCGGCCTCTTCCGTACGCCCCGTCAATCTCCGGAACGAATGGCTGAAGAAAGGCTCTCTGGTCATCATGACCGGCCGCTGCAACGTGGACGAGGACTACTACTCTTCCGCGAAGATCATCTGGGACAATCCGAAAATGCACGACGTCTACTACGATGAGCATCTTCTGCTTCCGGAGGACAAACGTTTCATCAACGGCATCGGCGTGCAGATCTACCGTATGGTCTATGAAGGAAAGCTTCCGGCGCTTCTTCAACAGCCCGGCCTCGGCGACGTGATCCTCGGCACCAGGGAAGGGCGCACGAGCGACGACGACCGCATTCTCTTCATCGCCGGCGGCATGGTCATCTGGGATCTTGGCTGGTCCTATGAGCTGCTCGAAAATGCACGCAGGATGGGTTTAGGCATTTCGCTGAATCTCTGGACCGATCCGTACCTCGCCTGAGCGGAAGCGATTTCTGTTGACAAGTTATTTTCATCGTGTTATTTTCAACGAAACCGTTGAGGGAGAGTAGTAACTCTGATCTCTGTGTCCTGAGAGAGCTGCGGACGGTGAGATCGCAGCGTCACATGTCAGAGCGAATGGACTCCTGAGGGCAACCAGAAAGGGATTTCCCGAGTATGCGCGCCGGGGCAGGCACCCCGTCAACAATCGCCGGCGTATGATCGTACGCATTGAGAGGACGCGGAAGCGTCAAGCCGGGTGGCACCGCAGGACTTTACAGAGGCCTGTCCCAGCATGTGGCAACATCAGCCGGGACAGGTCTCTTTTTATACCGTTCCGGCACATGCGCAGGAAAAGAAAGGAAGGTGCGCAGCATGTCAAACACAAGAGAGATCCCTTACAAGCTCTACATCGAAGAAAATGAGATGCCGAAGGCCTGGTACAACCTCCGGGCGGACATGAAGACCAAACCGGCTCCGCTTCTGAATCCGGGCACGCTGAAGCCCATGACCTTCGAAGAGCTTCAGCCGGTCTTCTGCGATGAACTGATCCGGCAGGAACTGAACGACACGGATCCCTGGATCGAGATCCCCGAGGAAGTGCGGAATTTCTACAAGATGTACCGCCCCTCTCCTCTGATCCGGGCCTACTGTCTGGAGGAGAAGCTGGGGACGCCGGCTCATATCTACTACAAATTCGAGGGCAACAACACCTCGGGAAGCCATAAGCTGAACTCGGCGATCGCCCAGGCTTATTACGCAAAGGAGCAGGGCCTCAAGGGCGTCACGACCGAAACCGGCGCCGGCCAGTGGGGCACAGCGCTTTCCATGGCGACGGCATATTTCGGTCTGGACTGCAAGGTCTACATGGTGAAGATCTCTTACGAGCAGAAGCCCTTCCGCCGCGAAGTCATGCGGACCTACGGCGCTTCCGTGACCCCCTCTCCTTCGACGGAGACTGTGGTCGGACGACAGATCCTTGAGAAACACCCGGGAACGAACGGCTCTCTGGGCTGCGCGATCTCGGAGGCCGTCGAAGCGGCTCTGACCCGCGAAGGCTACCGCTACGTACTCGGCTCGGTACTCTCCCAGGTGCTTCTCCACCAGTCAGTCATCGGTCTGGAGACCAAGCTTGCGCTGGAAAAATACGGCATCGTCCCAGACGTCATCATCGGATGCGTGGGCGGCGGCTCCAACATCGGCGGTCTCATCGCTCCCTTCATGGGCGAGAAGATCCGCGGCGAGCGGGACTATCATTTCATCGCCGTCGAGCCCTCCTCCTGCCCCAGCCTCACCCGCGGCGTCTACGCCTACGATTTCTGCGATACCGGCCACGTCTGCCCGCTCGCGAAAATGTACACCCTGGGCTCGGATTTCATCCCTTCGCCGAATCACGCCGGCGGTCTCAGATACCACGGCGCCAGCGCGATCATTTCCCAGCTCTACGAGGACGGACTTCTGGAAGCGCGCGCCGTCGAACAGACCGCGGTCTTCGAGGCTGCGGAGATCTTCGCCCGTTCGGAAGGCATCCTGCCCGCGCCGGAAAGCTCGCACGCGATCCGCGCCGCCATCGACGAAGCCATGAAATGTAAAGAGACCGGCGAAGCGAAGAACATTGTCTTCGGCCTCACCGGCACCGGTTATTTTGATCTGATGGCTTACAAGAACTACAACGACGGCACCATGACCGACACCGTCCCGACCGACGAGGATCTTCGGAGATCCTTCGCACAGCTGCCGAAAACAGAGTGATCCGTCATGAACAGAAAGCCTCCCTCCGCGTATCCGGAGGGAGGCTTTTTCAGTACGCTGAGATCAGTCATCCTCTGTGATCCCGACCGATGCGCCAAGCGCGCAGAGTGTGTCGAAGAATGCCGGCCAGCTCTTCTTTACGGCCTCCGCGTCTTCGATCTCTCCTCCGTAGATGGTGGCCAGAAGCGACAGCGCCATGACGACCCGGTGGTCGTTGTGGCTTTGGAGCGCTTCCGACGGGCTCTTAAGTACCGAGGGATAAACGATCACGCTGTGATCGTGCACCTCCACCTCCGCCCCGAACTTCCTAAGCTCCAGGGACATGGCCTGAAGGCGGTCGCTTTCTTTCAGGCGAAGTCTTTCGACGCCGGTGAACACCGCGCCGTGAAGAGACGATGCCAGAACGAAAAGCACCGGGCCAAGATCCGGCGTGCTCTGAAGATCGATCTCCGGAAAATGCTCATCCCGAAGCATTTTTTCGAAGGTCACGAAAGCACGGTCGCCCTGAGGGCTTCCGGGATCCAGCCCCTCGACCGTGACGGCATGGCCGAGGGCGCGGAGCGCAAGAAGCACCGAGCCGTTGGTCCAGTCGCCCTCGCAGCACTGCACTGAGGGCACGAATCGCTGTCCGCCGGGGACTGAAATGACGTTTTCGCCCTCAAAGTCCGTACGGACGCCGAAGCGTCTCAGGGCGTCCATCGTCAGTTCGATGTACGGACGGCTGCCGACGGGCGGCACGATCTCGATCACGGAATCTCCCGGAAGAGCCGGAAGCGCGAACAGAAGCCCTGAGATAAACTGGCTGGAGACCGCGCCGGAAAGCCGGTAGTCACCCGCTTCAAGCTTTCCTTTGATCCGGAGCATCCCTTCAGAGGGCTCCACAACTATGCCTTTTTCGCGGAAAAGTTCCTCATAAATGCGCACGCCGCGCTCCATAAGCCTCTGAGAGCCGATAAAACGGGCCTCTCCGCCCAGAGAAAGCGCGACGGGTATCATAAAGCGGAAAGTGGATCCGCTCTCTCTTAAGGGGAAAATAACGCCTTCAGGAAGCCTTAGGTCTCCGCCGCGGACATGGATGCTCCCGTCCTCCATAGACTGTATCCCGGCTCCGATGAGCCGGAGGCAATCGATCGTGGCCTCCAGGTCCTCATTCGTTTCTATCCCCCCAAGGACCGACGTTCCCTGAGACAGAGCCGCAGCCAGAAGAAGCCGGTGCGCCACGCTCTTGGAGGCCGGAGCGGCCACGGTTCCTTTGAGTTTTGAGGGCCGGATCAGGACCTTCATGGCAAACTTCTTCTCATTTCCCGCCGATCAGATGATCCATGGCATCCAGATAGCCCTGGAAGCCTTTGCCCATGATCGTCCGTACACAGGCTTCGCGGACGTAGCTCCGCTGCCGGAATTCCTCCCTCTGGGAGAGGTCTGAAATATGCACCTCCACGGTTGGGATGCCGACGGCTTTCACGGCGTCCAGGAGCGCGACGGAAGTGTGGGTATAGGCGCCGGGATTCAGGACGATCCCGTCATAATGTTCATGGTATGCGGCCTGGATCATGTCCACGAGGACACCCTCGTGATTCGTCTGAAGGCATTTGACCGACACGCCGCGCATAGCTGCGTGCGCTTCAATGAGCGCAGTCAGTTCCCCGTACGTGCCTGTCCCGTAGACGGAAGGCTCCCGGATCCCCAGAAAATTCAGGTTCGGCCCGTTCAGAACCAAGATTTTCATCTCAAGTCTCTCCTCTCAGGAATGCCCGGAGCACTGCTCTGGCCGTCTCTTCCGGATCTTCGCACCCTTCCGCCGTCTCATCCGCCGCATCTTCATAGACCGGACGGCGCACCTCATACATCTTCGCCAGTTTGTCCAAAGTATCTGACAGTGGCCGGTCTTCCATAGGCTTCAGCGCCTCAAGGCTCCGCTTCAGGAAAATGAGTCTGCCGTTCCTCTTCAGTCTCCTCACGTTCTCCGGCCGGAGCACTGCGCCGCCGCCTGTCGCGATCACATAGCCTGAAAGAGATGATACTTCCCGGACCGCTTCCTGCTCGTACGCGCGGAAAGCATCTTCTCCTTCCCTCCGGATGAATCCCGGGATCGGCTCTCCGAGACGCTCTTCCACCAGATCGTCCGTGTTGACGAACATTCTTCCGGTCATCTCCGAAATATGCTGCCCCGCCAGAGATTTTCCAGAAGACGGCATGCCGATGAGCACCAGGCTGCTCTTCTTAAGAAGCACCTTCTGAAAGGCGCTTTCCGTCATTTCAGTGATCTTCGCACGGGTCTTCGGATCTCCCGCGCCTTCTTCCGGGATCATCCCCGTAAACAGCGCGCTGCTCTCCGCCGCCTGTGCCGCCAGCATATACAGTCCGCCCGCCGCAGCTATGCCCAGCCTTTTCGCTTCCAGCACGAGATTCGTCCGGATCGGGTGGTAGATCACATCGATCACACCGGAAAGCATCGGAAATTTTGTTAAATCTATCGGCAGTCCCTCGTCATCAGGCGCCATGCCGACAGGAGTCGTGTTCAAAAGGATCTCGGTGTCTCTATGTACTTTCAGTGCTTCCTCATAGCTGAAGGCTCCTGCCTTCTTCCTTCTGGAAATAATGATAATTTCACGCGCGCCCATTTCCCTCGAGACCAGCTGCGCAGTCTTTGAAGTTCCGCCGGATCCGAGGATCATCACCTTCTTTCCGGAAAAGTCGATCCCCGCACGGCGGATGAGCATCTTAAGTCCGCAGACGTCCGTATTGAATCCATAGAGTTTCCCGCCCCGGTTCACGATGGTATTCACCGCTCCCGAAGCGCTGGCCCGCTCCGACACTGCGTCGAGGTACGGAAGCACCCTCTCCTTATAAGGGATCGTGACGTTCAGCGCATGAAAAGAACGCGCCTTGAGAAAGGCGCCGAGCGCATCCGGAGGAAGTTCATGAAGCTCATAACGGTAATCCGCCAGAATCTCATGGATCTCCTTCGAGTAGCTGTGTCCCAGTTTTTCCCCGATCAGTCCGTATTCCATCCTGTCCTCAGCACGTCCTCGCCATAGCGTGTGATGAGAAGATCCGCGCAAACGAGCGCCGTAACGCTCGAAAGCACCGGGCAGATCCGTCTCAGGATCGCAGGATCATGCCGTCCGCGGACCGCAAGTGTCACGTCTTCCTTTTTCAGGAAATCCACGCTCTCCTGCGTTTTTCCGATGGAGGGCGTAGGCTTCACCGCGCACTGCATAAGGACCGGCATGCCATTTGTGATACCGCCGTTGATGCCGCCGTTCCGGTTCGTGCCCGTCCGGATCTCACCGTTCTCCATCCGGAATGCGTCGTTCGCTTCACTTCCCCTGAGGTCCGCAAATCCGAAACCGGCGCCGAAGGAAACGCCTTTCACGCCGCCCAGTGAAAAAGCCGCGTGCGCGAGAAGCCCTTCAGCCGAGTCGAAGGCCGGTTCGCCCAGGCCTCCGGGCAGCCCCAGGATCACGGTCTCCGTGATCCCACCGACGGAATCGTCTTCCGACTTTGCGCGGAGAATCTCCTCTTCCATCTTCCTTTCGGCTTCTTCGGAGAACACCGGGAAATTCCGTTCCTCAAGCAGCGCAAGGTCTTCTTCGCCCGCAAAGCCTCTGTCACAGACCTTTCCGCAGCGAAGGATATGCGTTCCGATGCGGATGCCGAGCTTGCGGAGTGCGGGGAGCAGTATCCCGCCTGCCGCGGTGAGCGCTGCAGTGACGCGTCCCGAAAAATGCCCTCCGCCCCGGTAGTCTTCAAAACCATGATACTTTAAAAAGCCTGTGTAATCCGCGTGGGACGGCCGCGCAG
>JAEEGL010456469.1_pt1 | contig 21654 bp, 24 predicted proteins | sample 9134231 | NCBI WGS metagenome assembly JAEEGL01 (sample SAMN16246548, study PRJNA631951) | gut metagenome | biome: gut microbiome; feature: rumen; material: fiber-attached | host: Bos | place: Iran: Karaj | collected 2018-10
AAGGGCGTTAACACCGGTATCCTTGATCCCAGAGACACCTACGCTAATCCTTCCGAGTGGGAAGAGAAGGCAAAGGATCTTGCAGGAAGATTCATCAAGAACTTCAAGAAGTACGAGACCAACGATGCAGGTAAGGCACTTGTTAAGGCAGGTCCTCAGCTTTAATTCTTCACAAGCACGAAGCAAAGCAGAGTGCGAGTGACAATGCAAAAACCAAGACCCCGGATTTGATCCGGGGTCTTTTTGTAGCGAGTAAGTGGAGGGGGTTTCAGGTCTTTATCAGAGGCTTGGAATATTCATGCATCGGCTTGATGTCAAGCTTTTTGCACCTGATGTATTCGTAGAGGGTGGAAGCGTTGAGATCCTCCTCAAAGACGGTCTTTGTGAAGGAATTAAAATCTTTCTGCACCGCGGGAACTCTGGTAACGGGTTTGACGGTGCCCACCTTTCCTATATGGGTGAGAAGCTCCGAAGAATCCTCGTTGAAGCCCAGAAGCCTTACATGTGTCAGTTCATTGAGGTTTTTATAGTATTCGGCATTGTTCTTAAGGTTTAAGAGTATATGCAGAAGTCCCCGCCTGATACCGGCGTGGGTCAGGTTTTTAGCTTTAAGGGTATCGGCAAAGGTCTCGATGTCCCTGTATTCTCCGGAGTGGTTCTTGATCCGGTTGTAAAGGCTTCCCGAAACCTCAAAGTACTCGTCGGAATCGGGTAAGAATAAAAGCTTTGTGTACAGACTGTCGGAAAGATCGTTCAAAAAGATGGGAACATTGGCTTCTTTTTCCATAAGCATCCTTGTTTCCATGGGAACGTACTTTTTAAAAGAATCAATATCGCCGGACTTAAGAAGATTCCTTAAAGCAAGGGCGCTCTGGTATTCGCCTGAGGTGATGTTTTCCTCATCGTAACCGGCTCCTTCACGCTTAAGAGTTATGTATTTCATGGAGGATTCCATGTTTAGTCCTGCGATTATGTACTCGATCCCAAGTATGTTGTTGGGCTTGTTGAGCAGTTCGGAAAATTCGGGAAAAGCAAGGGAACGGGCTTTGGCAAAGGTGTGGCCCTCATACATGTATTTTTTGATTTCGGGAGAATCCGCACTGCCGCTGATGCGAAGCTTTACTGCTGCGGATATCAGTTCATCCATGTCACCTGATTCGCTTCCGAAGCACAGATAGTCGGCTCCGAGCCTGGACGCTAAGGATACGGCACCGAGAGAGAAGAGTTCGACTCCTGCGGTGGAGTAAGGGACCGGAAGCATGAAAACCGCGTCGGCTCCCGCAAGCAGGGCTGCTTTGGCTCTGGCCTCTTTGGAAAATACGGCAGGTTCCCCACGCTGGGTATAATCGCCGCTCATGATCACAAAGATATATTCGGCATCGGAATTACGGCGGATATATTCAAGCATATGCCTGTGGCCGTTATGAAACGGATTGTATTCGGCGATGATGGCGGCTGTCTTCATAAACCGGATTTCCTTTCGAAGCTTAAGTTTCGGGTATCCGTAACATGATCGAAGGATACTTCTTTGTGTACAATAAAATAATAACATATTTCATAAAACAGCGCATCAAAGATATCGTCATAAATTTAACAAATAAATTGTATTGAATTTAGTACATTCAATAAAAGCTTTTTTCCTTGTGAAAAGGCATATAATCGGATATAATCAATCCATCGAAAGATAATTTACAGAATCTTGATATGTTATTAATTTGACGAAGTCAAAAACTTCGTTAAAGTTTAGACAAGAAAGGCGGTTCCTATGTCCTATATTGACCAGATCAAAGACAAAGCGAGAAAAGACAAAAAGACCATCGTACTTCCCGAAGCCAATGACAAGCGTGTGCTTATAGCCGCTGCAAAGATCATCGAAGAGAATATTGCCGATGTTATCCTTGTGGGCGATGAAGAGAAGATCAAAGAAGGTGCTTACTGGCTGGAGCTGGATCTTTCCAAAGTAAAGATCATCAATCCCCAGACCACCGATAAGATCGACGAATATGTTCAGTTACTTTATGAAACCCGTAAAGCCAAGGGTATGACTGAGGAAAAAGCAAGAGAGATCCTTCTTTCCGATTATCTTACCTTCGGTGTTATCATGGTCAAGGCCAATGATGCGGACGGAATGGTTGCAGGTTGCTGCCATGCCACTGCAGATACCTTAAGACCTTCACTCCAGATTCTTCGTACGGCTCCCGGCGTCAAGCTGGTATCCGGTTTCTTTATCCTGGATGTGCCCGATTGCGAATACGGTGAGCACGGAACCTTCCTGTTTGCCGACTGCGGTCTCAATCAGGATCCCAGTGCCGAAGAACTTGCGGCCATTGCCGATACAAGCTCCAAGAGCTTTAAGACCCTTGTGGGTGCAAAGCCCATCATCGCAATGCTTTCTCATTCCACCAAGGGAAGTGCAAAGCATCCCCTTGTTGATAAGATAGTTGAGGCTACCAGGATCGCTCATGAGCAGTATCCCAGCCTTACCATTGACGGCGAACTTCAGCCCGATGCGGCTTTGGTTCCTTCCGTAGCAAAATCCAAAGCTCCCGGAAGTGAAGTTGCGGGTCATGCCAATGTCCTTATCTTCCCCAACCTCGATGCCGGAAACATCGGTTACAAACTGGTACAGAGACTGGGCAAGGCCGAAGCTTACGGCCCCATGCTCCAGGGTATCGCAAAGCCCGTTAACGATCTTTCCCGCGGCTGCTCCTGGGAGGATATCGTAGGCGTTGTAGCCCTTACCGCAGTACAGGCCCAGCTTGTTTAAAATTTTCTTGACAAACGGGATTTCCACGTCTATAATCACTTAAGTGTGGATAGGAGTGGCAAAATGCTTGTTAATCTCACTGAGTATTTTGATGTTCAGGGCAAAGCACATTTAAGCATTCCTTACGAGTCCGAGAAGTTCTTCGACGGTTTTGAAGACCGGGAGATCCTGGACAGAACACCCATTGAACTGGACATTGTCCCTGTGGGTGACGGAAAGCTTGAAATATCGGGCAGTTTGAGCATTACCCTTAAGGATAAGTGCAGCAGGTGTCTCGATGATGTTAATGTTACGGTGCCCGCTTCCTTTACTTATACGGTCGTTAAACCCGACGGCTATCATGAGTTGAGCGAAGAAGAACAGCTTTTCATGGATGGTTACTCGCTGGATGCGGATGCTCTTGTTTACAATGAATTGCTTATGAGTCTGCCGATGAAAGTTCTGTGCAGGGATGACTGCAAGGGATTGTGTCCTGTGTGCTTCATCAACAGAAATCACGGTGAATGCGGTTGCGACACATTTGTTCCCGACCCCCGTATGGCAGCAATAATGGATATTTTTAATGCGAATAAGGAGGTGTAAAGATGTCTATTTGTCCCAAGAACAAATCTTCAAAAGGTAGAAGAGATAAAAGAAGAGCAAACTGGAAAATGAGCGCTCCTACGCTCGTTAAGTGCCCTAAGTGCGGCGCACTCATGATGCCTCACAGAGTTTGCAAGGCTTGCGGTTCCTACAACAAGAAAGAAATCGTAGCAGTAGATTGATATTAGCACTTTCATGAAGGACTCTCCGAATCGGAGGGTCCTTTTTTTCATTCTTAATAAAGTCTTACGAAGCCAACTCTTTCTTGCTTTTTCCGGGAGCCCTTGTTATATTATTTATTGGTGGTATTGTGCCATAAAAACATAAAGGAAGTACCTTTGATGAGCGAACTTGTTAATGTATGCGTCGACGCAATGGGCGGTGACAATGCTCCTTATGAGATAGTCAAAGGCGCCATTGAGGCAGTCAACGGATCGGATAAGATAAACCTGGTCCTTGTGGGGCAGGAGACCGCCGTCAACGCTGAATTGTCAAAATATGAATATCCCAAGGACCGGGTGAGAGTGGTCAATGCCGAAGAGGTCATCGATCCCAACGAGCCGCCTGTCCTTGCCATCCGCAAGAAGAAAGACTCCTCCATTGTGGTAGGTCTTAATATGGTCAAGAACGGAGAATGCGATGCTTTTGTTTCCGCCGGAAGCTCGGGAGCGATCCTGGTTGGCGGACAGGTCATCGTGGGGCGTATCAAGGGCGTTGATAGACCGCCTCTTGCGCCTCTTATTCCCACCACGCAAGGAATGTCACTCCTTATTGACTGCGGAGCCAATGTAGATGCCAGAGCAGCCCACCTTGTTCAGTTTGCCAAGATGGGTTCCATATACATGGAAAATATCATCGGTGTCAAGAATCCCAGAGTTGCCATTGTCAACATCGGTGCCGAGGAAGAAAAGGGCAATGCCCTTGTTAAAGAGACCTATCCCCTTTTGAAGAGCAGTCCCGATATCAACTTTGTGGGAAGTATCGAGGCCAGGGATATTCCTGCGGGATTTGCGGACATTGTTGTATGTGAAGCCTTTGTGGGTAATGTTATCCTTAAGATGTACGAAGGCGTTGCGGCAGCACTTATCTCCACCATCAAGAAGGGCCTTATGTCAAGCCTTCGCAGCAAGATCGGAGGCCTTATGATCAAGCCTGCCCTCAAGAAGACTCTCAAGGGCTTTTCCCTTGAAGATTACGGCGGTGCGCCCCTGCTTGGATTAAACGGACTTGTGATCAAGACTCACGGAAGTTCCAAGGCAATAGAGGTCAAGAATTCCGTCCTTCAGGCCATTACCTTCAAGGAACAGAACATAAGCGGCAAGATCGCCGAAAAAATCAACAGTCCGGAATGATTGGAGTTAAAATGGAATTTGATATAATGCGGCATATCGTCGCCGATGTTTTGCAGGTGGATCCCAACGAAGTAAACCCCGATACCACCTTTGTGGACGATCTGGGAGCGGATTCTCTGGATCTTATGCGTATTCTTATTCTCATGCAGGAAAAGTTTAACATTGTTCTTCAAAAAAGCAGCATTTACCGCCTCGTTAAGATACAGGATGCAGTGGACATGATAAAGGATGCTAAGAGCAATTAAGCCCCTCAAGGGGCTTTTACTACGAGGTAAAGCCTAAGTGGATATAAGCGAAGTTATTGACAAGGTTGAAAAGAATATAGGATATACCTTCAAAGACAGGGAACTTTTACTTGAAGCCGTAACCCACAGCTCCTTTAGCAATGAGATGCGGATCAACAAAAGAAATCACTACGAAAGACTGGAATTTCTTGGCGATGCTGTGCTGGAACTGATCTCCAGCGAGTATCTTTTTGAAAAGTATCCTTCGGTTCCGGAGGGTGGACTTTCCAAAAAGCGTGCTTCTTTGGTCTGCGAGCCTTCTCTGGCCATCTGCGCCAGAAGGATGCATCTCGGGGAAGTCATCTTCTTCGGCAAAGGTGAAGAGGCTGCCGGCGGAAGAGAGAAGGATTCGATCCTTTCCGACGTAACGGAGGCCATTCTCGGTGCGATCTATCTTGACAGCGATCTTGAATGCGCCAGGAAATACGTGAATGAAAAGATCCTTTCCACCCTTACGGAAAATGAACTTTTTGTAGACAGCAAGACTCTGCTCCAGGAGGCTGTACAGAAGCATTTCGGAGCAGATACCATAGATTATGAGATAGTTGGTGAATCCGGTCCCGAGCACGACAAGACCTTCAGGGTCGAAGTGAGTGTATCCGGGGAGATCCTTGCGGAAGGAACGGGAAAGACCAAGAAGAGCGCCCAGCAGCAGGCTGCCCATACCGCGCTTTGCATTCTCAAAGAAAAATTTAAAGATATCTAGGAAACGTCAATGTATTTAAAAAGTATCGAAGTACACGGATTTAAATCTTTCGCAAATAAGATCACCTTTAAATTCGAAGAAGGTATCACGGGTATCGTGGGCCCCAACGGCAGCGGTAAGAGTAATGTAGCCGACGCCGTCCGCTGGGTTCTGGGTGAACAGAGGATCAAGCAGCTGCGTGGAGCTTCCATGCAGGATGTCATCTTCTCGGGAACCGAGATGAGAAAGCCCTTAAGTTATGCCTTCGTGGCCATCACTCTTGATAATTCCGACAGACAGCTTCCCATCGATTATTCCGAAGTTACCATAGCAAGGCGTCTTTATCGCTCGGGTGAGAGCGAATATCTTATCAACGGTACTCCCTGCAGATTAAAGGATGTAAATGAGCTTTTCTACGATACTGGTATCGGTAAAGAGGGTTATTCCATCATCGGACAGGGCCAGATCGACAAGATCTTAAGCGGCCGTCCCGAGGAACGAAGAGAACTCTTTGACGAGGCAGCCGGTATCGTTAAGTTTAAGCGCCGTAAAGCTGCTGCGCAGCAGAAACTGGAATCGGAAGAAGCAAATCTCCTTCGTGTGGGTGATATCCTCAAGGAACTTGAGAAACAGGTGGGTCCCCTTGAGAAACAGGCTGAAGTCGCAAAGACCTATTTAAAGCACAAGGAAGAGTTAAAGACCCTTGATGTCAATGTTTTTCTTCTTGAGAACGGAAGACTGAAAAAACAGCTTGAAGATGTTGAAGAGCGCCGCAAGATAGCCGAAGACGATTTTGCGGACACCAATGCTTCTTTTGAAAAGATAAAGGACGAGTATTCGGAGATCGAAGAACGTATCGCCGAACTGAACCAAAGCATTGAGGAATCCCGGGGAAAACTAACCGATTCCAGCGTGCTTAAAGAAAAACTGGAAGGAGAGATCCTTCTTCTTAAAGAACAGATCAAATCCTTCAAGACCAACGAGACGACCCTCAGGGATCGTCTTCTTGAGGTTAATACGGATAAAGACAAGAGGGTTGCCGACAGGGACAAGGTACTGGCAGAGAAACAGTCCAATGACGAGGCTGTGAAGAAACTGGCCGAAAGCAAGGACGAAGCCAAGGAACTCCTTTCAAAGGTCCAGACCACCATCCGCGAACTTACGGAGACCATCGAGAACGATAAGAACAGGATCATCGAGGAACTTAACAAAAGAGCCACCGTTAAGTCACAGTTGGGCCGTTTTGATACCCTCAGGGAAGAGATCAACATCCGAAAGGCTGAGCTCAATTCAAAGATCTTAAGTGTCAAGTCCGACGAGGAAAAGCACGATTCCGAGATCAAGCGTCTTAAAGAAGAAAGCGCCAAGATCAACAAAGATATCGAGGACATGAACGCCCTTCTTCTCAAGCAGGACGAAGCAGTTGAGAAGATCAGGGATGAGATCGCAGCCAAGGACAAGGAAATGCGGGACATGCAGGTCCTTTATCACAAGGACAAGTCCACCCTGGATGCACTCACAAACCTTACTGAACGCTACGAAGGTTACGGCGGCAGCGTTAAAAAGGTCATGGAGCAGAAGGAGTCCGAGAAGGGTATCATCGGTGTTGTTGCGGATATCATCAAGGTTGACGAGAAGTATGAGACCGCCATCGAGACCGCTCTCGGAGGCAATATCCAGAATATCGTTACGGACAACGAATCCACCGCCAAGAAGATGATCGGCTTCCTTAAAAAGAACAGACTTGGGCGTGCCACCTTCCTTCCTCTTACAAGTCTTACAAATCCCCAGGAATTCAAGGCCAAGGAAGTGCTTTCGGAACCCGGAGTCCTTGGTATGGCCGATGAACTTGTCCATATCGAGAAGAAATATGCCGATGTTGCCAAGGCGATGCTCGGCAGGATTGTTGTGGTCGACAATGTGGACAACGCATTGAAGATCGCCAGAAAGTTTGAATTCTCCGTAAGGATGGTAACTCTCGAGGGTGAACTTCTGGTTCCCGGCGGTGCCATCAGCGGCGGTGCCTTTAAGAACAATTCCAATCTTTTGAGCCGTCGTCGTGAGATCGAAGAACTTGAGAAGAAGACCAAAGAGGCCCTTAAGAAGATCGACGTTTTACTGGATGAGATCGAGAAGAAAAAGTCCGAGCGCAACTCCATGCGCATGGAGATCGAGGAATTAAAGGCCAAATTACAGCGTAAATACATTGAGCAGAATACCGCAAATCTTAATGTTGCCAAGGCCGAAGAAAGAAAACGTGAGGCAGTGGCGGGCTCCAAGGCATTGGCCGGCGAAGAGAGCGACATTGAGATCAAGTTAAAAGAGATCGAGACCGGCAAGCAGGAGACCATCAAATCCCTGTCCGATTCCGAAACTTTGGAAAAACAGCTCAACGAAGAGATCGAGACCCTTCAGGAAAAACTTCACAACGAGCGGGACAAGGAAGCCGACAGTTCGGCGGAACTTGCAAAGAGGGATCTGGAAGTTAACAAGATGATGCAGACTCAGGATTTCGTAAACCAGAATCTGCAGCGTATAGAGGATGAAATCAGCCGTTTCGAGATCGATGCCAAAGAACTCATGCGCAAGATCTCCGAGGGCGAGGAAGAGGTTAAGAACAAGGAACATAACATTTCCGAGATTGAAAAAACCCTGCTCCTCAGTGCCACCAGTCAGGATGAGACCCAGAGCAAGTTAAGCGAGGATATCAAATCCAGAGATCTTCTCACCGAACAGCAGAAGGGCTTCTTCAAAAAGCGTGAAGAGATCTCCGAGCGTATCTCGGCTCTGGATAAGGAACTTTTCCGCCTGAATTCCCAGAAGGAAAAGTACGAGGAAGCCATCGAAGCCCAGATCAATTACATGTGGGAAGAATACGAAGTTACTCTTTCCGATGCCTCGGGTCTTCGGGATGAATCCATGACGGACTTAGGCGGCATGAAGAAACGTATCTCCGCCGTAAAGGATGCCATCAAGAAACTGGGTGACGTCAATGTCAACGCCATCGAAGACTACAAGAACCTTATGGAAAGGTACACCTTCCTTAAGACTCAGCACGACGATCTTGTAGAGGCAAAGAAAAACCTGGAGGATATCATCAAAGACCTTGATGAATCCATGAGGAAACAGTTTGCCGAGAACTTTAAGAACATAAATTCCGAGTTTGACAAGGTATTCAAGGAACTCTTCGGAGGCGGTAAGGGTACCCTGGAACTCATTGAGGACGAGGACATCCTGGAGGCTGGCATCAGGATCATAGCACAGCCCCCCGGAAAGAAGCTTCAGAACATGATGCAGCTTTCCGGCGGTGAGAAGGCTCTTACGGCAATAGCCCTTCTTTTTGCCATTCAGAACCTTAAACCCTCACCTTTCTGTTTACTGGACGAGATCGAGGCGGCCCTTGACGAGAGTAACGTTGACCGTTTCGCAAGATATCTGCACAAACTTACCAAACACACTCAGTTCATAGTCATCACACACAGGCGCGGAACCATGAACAGAGCGGACAGACTTTACGGTATCACCATGCAGGAAAAGGGTGTATCCGCACTTGTAAGCGTTAACCTTATCGATAAGGATCTGGATGACTGATATGGCCGAAGGCGAAAAGATAGGATTTTTTGAAAAATTAAAAAACGGATTGTCGAAGACCCGCCGGAACATGGTCTCGGGACTCAATGCCGTATTCAAGGCATCTGAGATCGACGACGATTTCTATGAGGAGCTAGAAGAGATCCTTGTAATGGGTGATGTGGGAGTTAAGACCGCACTGGAGCTTACAGAGGAACTCAAGGCTTCCGTCAAGGAGAACCATATAAAAGAAGCGGCTTTATGCAAAGATCTTTTCATGGACATGATCAGGGAAAAGATGATCGTGCCTGAGGATGCCTACGATTTTTTAAACAAACGCTCCGTCATCATGGTGGTTGGAGTCAACGGTGTGGGAAAGACCACCACTGTGGGCAAGATAGCGGGACGGTTGAAAGAAAACGGAAAGAAGGTCCTTGTGGCCGCAGCCGATACTTTCAGGGCCGCCGCCAATGAACAGCTGTCAGCATGGGCAAAACGGGCCGGTGTCGACATGATCACATCCGGCGAAGGAACGGATCCCGCCAGCGTGGTGTTTGATGCGGTCAATGCCGCCAAAGCACGAAATACCGACGTTCTTCTTTGCGATACCGCGGGGAGACTTCATAACAAGAAGAATCTCATGGAAGAACTTAAGAAAATGAACCGTGTTGTGGACAGGGAATTTCCCGATGCCCACAGGGAAACCTGGGTGGTACTGGATGCCACAACAGGCCAGAATGCACTTAATCAGGCAAGAGAGTTCAACGAAGCAGCCAATCTTAACGGCATAGTTCTTACCAAGATGGATGGCACCGCCAAGGGCGGCATTGCCATAGCCGTTTTGAACGAACTTAAGATACCCGTTAAATATATAGGTGTAGGCGAGGGCATAGACGATCTTCAGAGGTTCGATGCCGATGAATTTGTAAAAGCTCTGTTTACGGAAGGGGAATGATATGGAAGAACTTACTCTTAACAAATTTGAAGAGGCCTCCGAAAAGGTCAAGGAGGTCATTCTCGACACAAAGCTTGTTTACAGTGATTACTTCAGTAATCAGACCGGAAACAAGGTTTATCTTAAGCCTGAGAACATGCAGTTTACCGGAGCATACAAGGTTCGCGGCGCTTATTACAAGATGAGCACACTTTCCGATGAAGAGAGAAAGAAAGGTATCATCACGGCATCCGCGGGAAATCACGCCCAGGGTGTTGCCTATGCCGCAAAATGTTACGGAGTCAAGGCTACCATCGTTATGCCCACCACCACTCCCTTGATAAAGGTCAACCGGACCAAGAGCTACGGCGCCGAGGTTGTCCTCTGGGGAGATGTTTACGACGAAGCCTGTGAAAAGGCCTATGAACTTGCCGCAGAGCACGGATACACCTTTATCCATCCCTTCAACGATTTCGGCGTTGCCACAGGACAGGGAACCATCGCCATGGAGATCATCAAGGAACTTCCACTGGTTGACTATATCCTTGTTCCCGTTGGCGGAGGCGGACTTGCCACCGGCGTTTCCACTCTTGCAAAACTCCTTAATCCCAAGATCAAAGTTATCGGTGTTGAGCCTGAAGGTGCTGCCTGCCTCAAAGAGTCCATCAAAGCAGGTAAGGTACTGACCCTTGAGCACGTTAACACCATTGCTGACGGTACCGCCGTAAAGACCCCCGGGGATAAGCTTTTCCCTTATCTCAAAGAAAACCTTGATGACATCATTACGGTTCCCGATGCGGATCTTGTGGTCTCTTTTCTTGATATGGTGGAGAATCACAAGATGGTTGTGGAGAATTCCGGACTTCTTACCGTTGCGGCATTAAAATATCTTGACTGTAAGGGAAAGAAGATCGTATCCATCTTAAGCGGCGGCAACATGGACGTTATCACCATGTCAAGCGTGGTATCCCAGGGCCTTATCTTAAGAGACAGGATCTTCACCGTTTCCGTTCTTCTTCCCGATAAGCCCGGTGAACTTATGAAGGTTTCCGGTATCATCGCCAAGGACAGCGGCAACGTTATCAAACTTGAGCATAACCAGTTTGTATCCATCAACAGAAGCGCTGCAGTGGAATTAAGGATCACTCTTGAAGCCTTCGGTACGGCTCACAAAGAGGAGATCATAAAGCATCTCGAGGATGAAGGATACAAACCCAAGCTTGTAAGAACCAATATTTGATGAATTCCTACGAAAAGAAGGGTTATTTATCGACCCATTTTAAACTGTTTCATATAGCGGACCGGCAGGATAAAAAGTTTCAATTCCATTATCATGACTTTTATAAGATCGTTTTCTTTTTAAAGGGTAATGTGACTTACTGCGTGGAAGGAAAGACTTACGACCTATCGCCCTACGATATAGTGCTGGTGGGAAAGGACGAGATCCACAGACCCATAGTGGATCCGGACACTGAATACGAAAGGATTGTGCTTTATCTGTCGCAATCCTTTTTAAATATGTCTTTGTTTCTTTCCGATTCCTTTAAGGTTGCAAAGGAGCAGCATGTCAGCGTCATGAGACTGTCCGCCGGGGATTTTACAAAAGTTTACGGCCTGTTAAAAGAAGCGGAGGAGATCCTTAAGGCCGGAGAATACGCCTGTGACGGTTTCGCGGGATTAAAGATCTCGGAAACTCTCATGATACTTGGAAGATCCGCAAGACTAAACGGTCCCGGTTATCTTGGAAATGTGCGTTTTAACAGAAAGATAATCGAAGTTTGCGAATACATAAATTCACATCTGTCGGAAGATCTTACTGTGGATATGCTTTCTTCAAGGTTTTACGAGAGCAAATACAACTTTATGCGTCGTTTCAAGGAATGTACAGGATATTCCATTCATAAATATATTCTTGAAAAGCGACTTCTTTACACCGAAAAGCTGGTCAGCGAGGGCGACAAGGTGACCTTTGCCTGCATCAAAGCCGGTTTTTCAAATTATTCCACATACTTAAGGGCAAAAAAGCGGGCAGAATCGGTAAAAGAAAAGAATCAGACGGATATTTGAGGTTGTAAAGTAAAAATACTTGACAACCCCGGCGCACTTGTGTATCATTGCAAGGGTGACGCAAAATGGACAATCTTATCGAGCGCGGACTTTTATACGATTTTTATGGAGATCTTCTGACTGATCATCAACAGAAGATATACAGTGCGGTGGTCTTTGATGACCTTTCCCTCGGGGAGATATCCGAGGAGGAAGGGATCTCGAGACAGGGCATCTATGACCTTATAAAGCGTTGTGACAGGATACTTTCCGGTTACGAGGAAAAACTTAAACTCATTGAACGCTTTAAGGCCATAAAGGTCAAGATATCCGCCATAGACGGCCTGGTGGAGGGTGAAAAGACCATTCCCGCCGCTGTTAAGGACAGGATCAAATCCGAACTTAAAGAGATCGTAAGGGAGCTTTAAAATGGCTTTTGAAAGCTTAACGGAAAAACTTCAAAATGTTTTCAAAGCTCTCAGAGGCAAGGGCCGCCTTACCGAAGAGGATGTCAAAGCCGCTTTGAAGGATGTCAAGATGGCGCTTCTTGAGGCCGACGTCAACTTTAAGGTGGTCAAGCAGTTCATCGGCAACGTTTCCGAGCGGGCAGTGGGACAGGATGTCATGGAAGGCCTGAATCCCGGCCAGATGATCGTAAAGATCGTCAATGAAGAGCTTACTTCCATCATGGGAAGCGAAGTTACGGATCTTACCTTCAGACCCGGCAAGGAAGTTACGGTTTTCATGCTGTGCGGTCTTCAGGGTGCAGGTAAGACAACTGCCGCAGCCAAGCTTGCCAAGCGTCTCAAATTAAAGAGCAAGAAAACACTCCTTGCGGCCTGCGACGTTTACAGGCCCGCAGCCATAGATCAGTTAAAAAGAAACGGTGAGAAGGTGGAGACCGAGGTTTTCTCTTTGGGAACCGATGTAAAGCCTTCTAAGATCGCCAAAGAAGCTTACGATTATGCCGTTAAGAACGGATTTAACGTCCTTATCCTTGATACGGCGGGTCGTCTTCATATAGATGAATCCATGATGGACGAGCTTATTGAGATCAAGTCCTGTGTGGATGTCCATGAAACACTTCTTGTGGTTGATGCCATGACCGGTCAGGATGCCGTGAATGTGGCTTCCGAGTTCAATGAAAAGGTGGGCCTTGACGGCGTTATCCTTTCAAAGACCGACGGTGACACCAGAGGCGGTGCGGCTCTTTCCGTTAAAGCTGTTACGGGCAAGCCCATCATCTTTTCTTCCAACGGTGAGAAGCTTGATGAACTGGAGCCTTTTTACCCCGACAGAATGGCAAGCAGGATCCTTGGCATGGGAGATGTGCTTTCTCTCATCGATAAGGTCCAGGCGGCCAACGAAGAAAGGGATGCATCCAAGGATGCCGAAATGGCCAAGCGCCTTAAGAAAGGCAAGTTTGACTTTAACGACTACCTTGAGAGCATGAAACAGATGCGTAAGCTGGGAGGTCTTTCCTCTATCCTTTCCATGATGCCCGGCATGGGGATCAAATCCTCGGATATCGATTCCGACGATGCGGAAAAGAAATTAAAGAGAACGGAAGCCATAGTTCTTTCAATGACTCCCGAGGAAAGAGAAAATCCCAAACTCATGAATCCCAAGCGCAAATTCCGTATCGCGAAGGGCTCGGGACTGGATATAAGTGAAGTAAACCGTTTCATCAAGCAGTTTGAGCAGTCTCAGAAGATGATGAAACAGCTTCCCGGTATGATGGGAAGATTCGGAGGCAAAAAAGGGAGATTTCCGTTTTAAGAATGTTCCTTTTTGAATATATTATTTTTTATCATATTAGCCGGAGGTGAATAACATGGCAGTTAAGATCAGATTAAAGAGAATGGGTCAGAAGAAAGCTCCTTTCTACAGAGTAGTTGTAGCAGATTCCAGATCCCCCAGAGACGGAAGATTTATCGCTGAGATCGGTACCTACGATCCTTCCACAGAACCCAGCACCATCAAGTTCAACGAAGAAGAGACCAAGAAGTGGCTCGCAAACGGTGCTCAGCCTACAGAAGTTGTAGGAAAACTCCTTAAGCATGCGGGTATTACAAAATAATCTTTTTAAATCCGCAGACACTTATGGAGGTATGTATGAGAGAACTGGTTGAAGTAATCGCAAAGGCTCTTGTAGATAATCCCGATGAAGTGGTTGTCAGTGAACGCAAAGAAGGAAAAAATACGATTATCGAGCTTCACGTGGCTCAGTCCGATATGGGCAAGGTTATCGGTAAGCAGGGACGTATAGCAAAGTCTATACGTACGGTTGTCAAGGCAGCCGGTTCCGGCGATAATTCAAGAGTTGATGTGGAAATTTTATAAGTGAGAGGGTATCCTATGGATACCCTTTACTTAACATTTTAGTCTATGAACATTGATGAATTGCTTATGGTGGGTGTGGTTACCACAACTCACGGGGTCCGGGGTGAAGTCAAGGTGTTTCCCACCACAGACGATGCGGACCGCTTTAAAAAACTGAAGAAGGTGATCCTTTTTAACGAAAAGGAGTACAAACCTTTAAAGATACAGTCTGTCAAGCGCTTCAAACAGTTTGTTATCCTTAAGCTCGAAGGGTGCGATACAATGGACGATGCCCTTTTGTTGAAGAATGCACAACTGTTCGTTACCAGAGAAGATGCGGTGAAGTGTGAGGAAGACGAGTACTTTATCGCGGATCTTATAGGAATGCGCGTCACGGACGAAGAGGGTAAGGATCTTGGCACCGTAGCTGATGTCATCACCACGGGAGCCAATGATGTTTACGAGATAAAACAGGATAACGGCAATTCTTTTCTTATTCCCGCCATTAAGGAATGTGTGCTTTCCGTTAATGTCAGGGGAAAGAAAATGACCATACACCTGATGGATGGGCTGCTTTAATGAATTTTCATGTTTTGACCCTGTTTCCCGAAATGGTCACTTCGGGACTTAACACAAGTATCATAGGCAGAGCCGTGGAAAACGGGATAATAACCCTTGAGGCGGTACAGATAAGGGATTATACCCTTGACCGTCACAAGAAGGTGGACGATTATACCTACGGAGGCGGAGCGGGAATGCTAATGCAGGCACAGCCCGTTTATGACGCCTGCAAGGCCGTTCAAGATGCTATTACGGCTTCCGGCAGAAAACCCGCCAGAGTGATCTTTATGACACCCAGAGGCCACGTTTTCAATCAGAAAATGGCGGAAGAGTTTTCCAAAGAGGAGGATCTTATCTTTCTTTGCGGTCACTATGAAGGTATAGACGAAAGAGTACTGGAGGAAGTTGTTACAGACCCTGTATCCATAGGGGATTATGTCCTTACGGGAGGTGAGCTTCCCGCCATGGTCGCCATCGACTGTATCTCAAGGCTGGTTCCCGGAGTCTTAAGTAACGCAGAATCCGCCAACACCGAATCCTTCCAGAACGGACTTCTTGAATATCCGCAGTATTCAAGACCCGAAGAATGGATGGGAAAGAAGGTTCCCGAGGTACTTTTGAGCGGCCATCATGCCAATGTGGAAAAATGGAGACTTGAAAAGTCTCTTGAAGAAACCCTTAAATATCGACCGGATCTTTACGAGAAATATATGGCGGAGCATCCGCCGAAACCTGCGAAAAAGCCCCGCAGGAAAAAAGTTCTTGCAAAGCCCGAAGATATATGTTAAAATCTCACCGTTGTCAATATGGGATGGTCCTCTGTTACGAAGTGTATTAAGAACATCCGTCAGTTTTAGGAGGATAAAATGAACGACATTATCAAGAACATCGAAGCAGAGCAGTTGAAGGAAACCGTTCCCGAGTTTGGCGTTGGTGATACCGTTAAGGTATATGCCATAATCAAGGAAGGTGAAAAGGAAAGAATTCAGGTATTTGAAGGCACCGTTATCAAGAGACAGGGCGGCAGCGTTCGTGAGACCTTCACCGTAAGAAAGACTTCAAACGGCGTAGGCGTAGAAAAGACCTGGCCCCTTCACTCCCCTCACGTAGACAAGGTCGAAGTTGTTCGTAAGGGTAAAGTTCGCAGAGCTAAGCTTAACTACTTAAGAAAGCGCGTAGGTAAGGCTGCGAAGGTTAAAGAAATCGTTAGATAATGCATTTAAAGAAGAGGCTTGTGCCTCTTCTTTTTTTGCTCAAAATATAATATAATGTTATTTATGAGAAAACGGGGTCTGGATTTTAGAAAGAAACGCAAAAAAACCAATCACGCCAAGATCATCAGGGAGTTTTCAAGCTGGGCTTTCTGGATATTCTTACCGATATTTGCGGCCGTTGCCCTTATGTATGCCTTCGGCTTTCGTACCAACGTCATCGGTAATGCAATGGAGCCGGGGCTTTACTCCAATCAGCAGATCATGATCAATCGCCTTGTTTATCAGATCTCGGAACCCAAGCGCGGGGATGTCATTGCTTTTCTCCCAAACGGTAACGATAATTCTCATTATTACATTAAGCGTGTCGTTGCTATGCCCGGAGAGACCGTCCGCATAACCGACGGCCAGATCTATATAGACGGCGAGCGTTTTGTGGAAGATGGCGATTATGACAAGATCGCGGTCCCCGGCATAGCGGAGAATGAGATCAAATTATCCGACGACGAATACTTTGTGTTGGGTGACAACCGTAATTTCAGCGAAGATTCCAGGTCCGGAAATATCGGACCCGTCAAGGAAAGTTACATTATCGGAAAGGTATGGTTCAAGCTCTCAAAGAAACTTGAGAATATGGGCTTTGTAAAGTGATATATGAGTGATAATCCGGGGAGAAACACCATAAACTGGTATCCCGGGCACATGAACAAGGCCCGGATCATGATGGAAGAGAGCATGCGGCTGGTGGATCTGTGCGTTGAGATAGTCGATGCCAGGGCTCCCCTATCAAGCCGCAATCCCGATATAGACAGAATGGCCAAAGGAAAGGGCAGGGTCATAGTCCTAAACAAGTCGGATCTGGCTGATAATAATGCAAACAGTCTGTGGACTTCATATTTCAGCGACAAAGGTTTTCAGGTCTGTTTAACGGATTCAAAGAACAAGTCGGGGCTTAAGGATGTTAACGTAGCCCTGATGGCCGCGGCCGGTGAAAAACTTCAAAGAGACGCAAAGAGAGGCATTAAGAATTCTTCCGTCAAAGCTATGATAGTCGGGATACCCAATGTGGGGAAATCCACTTTTATAAATGCCGTTGTGGGTAAGAACACGGCCAAGACCGGCAATAAGCCCGGTGTCACCAAGGGCAAGCAATGGATATCGGTGGGCAAGAATCTTGAATTTCTGGATACTCCCGGCATCCTCTGGCCAAAGTTCGAGGATCCTGAGGTTGGAAGGAAACTTGCATACCTTGGATCCATCAACGATGAGATACTTGTTACAGAGGAGTTGGCAGGGGATCTTCTTTTAAAGCTTAAAGAGGATTATCCGAAGCTTTTGCTCGAGAGATACAAAATAGATGACAAAGCATTGTCGGAAGCTGAAGAGGATTCTTTTTCCACTCCTCAGTCAAGGATGCTTGATATAATAGCAAGGCAGCGGGGCTGCTTAAAAAAAGGAGGAGAGATCGACTATTTCAAGACCGCCGGGATCGTTCTGGACGATTTCAGGAGCGGCAGGATCGGCCGGATCTCGCTTGAAAAGCCATGAACAGTAAAGCCAAAGAAGTATTGAGTACAAGTATATTTATCCTTTGCGTTTTGATCTTTTCTTTTTTGATCGTTAAATTTGTGGGGCAGCGCACCGAGGTTATCGGGCCCTCCATGAATCCCACTCTTGTGGACGGGGACAATCTTATCTTAGACAAGATCAGTTATCGTTTTCACGATCCCGAGCGTTTCGATATCGTGGTATTTCCCTTCAGAAACGGCGAGAGCAAGAATTACATCAAGCGTATCATCGGCCTTCCCGGTGAAAAGGTCCGCATCAGCGAAGAGGGTGAGATCTATATAAACGGCGAAGTTCTTCATGAGTCTTATGGTCTTGAAGTCATAAAGAACCCGGGCACCGTCATAGAAGAGATGACCCTGGGTGAAGGAGAATACTTCGTTCTCGGCGACAACAGGAACAATTCCGAGGATTCCAGATTTGCCGTTGTGGGAGCCGTCAAGAGAGAGGAGATCATAGGCCGGGCCTGGCTCAGGGTATGGCCTTTGAACAGCTTTGGTTTTGTAAAGCACAGATAAAGATCATGACTGTTATAAATCAGGACAAAAAGTACGATAAATATCTTAAAGAGGTTGAACGCACCGAGGGACTCAAGGTCTATGAGAGACAATATGAGTCTCTTGGATTTGTTTGCGGTATCGACGAGGTCGGAAGGGGGCCTCTGGCCGGTCCTGTGGTGGCAGGCGCGGTGGTCCTTCCCAAAGATTGTAAGATCCTTTATTTAAATGATTCCAAGAAGCTTTCCGAGAAGAAACGTGAGGAACTTTATGAGGTCATTAAAGAGGGAGCCGTCAGTGTCGGTATCGGTATCGTGGGACCGGAGATCATTGAAGAGATCAACATTCTCAACGCCACCTATGAAGCCATGAGAAGAGCGGTGGCAGAGCTTACGGTGGTACCGGATGTTCTTCTTAACGATGCGGTTACTATTCCGGGACTTCCCATGAAGCAGGTTCCCATAATCAAAGGTGATGCTAAGAGTGTATCCATTGCGGCCGCCAGTATCATGGCCAAGGTCACCAGAGACCGTATGATGGAAGAATACGCGAAGATCTACCCCGAGTATGACTTTGCTTCCAACAAAGGATATGGCACCGCAAAGCACATGGAAGCCCTTCGCAAGTACGGCCTCACACCCATCCACAGAAAATCCTTTATCCATCTGTAGGTAATAAAATGGCTGGCTTTCCCATATCCTTTTTGTCGGATCTTGTCAACAGACAGTCCGTCGACAGCTCAATATATTCCCTGAACAAAGCCGCAAATATCGCGGATTCCAATCAGGCTGCCCTTATGTCGCTTTTGGACGGCCTTTCAAACGGTGAGACCATTATCGGAAAGATCATGGCATCTTCCGAAGGCTCCATTCAGATCCTTACCGGCGACAATGTACTTATCAATGCTGAAATATCCGAGGGTGTGTCCCTTAAGACCGGACAGACCGCATTGTTCGAAGTAAACAAAAGCGCCGATAACCATGTTTCCTTAAGACCACTTTATCAGAATACCGCAAGTGAAGAGACCGCAGCCTCCGCCCTTAAGCAGGCCGGACTTCCGGTCAACGAGCGTACCATGGAATTTGTGGCCAGGAGCATGGAATACGGCAATCCCATCGACAGAAATTCTCTGGTTTCGGCTTACCGGGATGTTGCCCTGTTTCCCGAGGCCCCCGTTAAATACATAGTAGATCTTAAACAGATGAACATCCCCGTTAATGAGGCTAACATTGAGCAGTACAGGGCTTATCTCAATATGGAAAATTCTGTTTCCGAAGCTTTTACCGATATAAGCGGTTCAGTTTCCGAGGAATTTGCTGCCTTTACGGAGGAAGCCCTTTCTTCTTTGGTATCGGGTGAAGAAAATACCGTAAATCCCGGCTTTTCCAAGGCTCTTGAGTTTCTCGGATCCCTTTCCGAATTTGCGGGATCCATGGAAGAGATCCCGGGAGACAGATCCCTGATCGATCCCGAAAGACTTGCATCTCTTAAGGAAAACCTTGTAAAGTTTACGGAAACCTCCGCTCTTGATGAACTGACAGCCTCCGACGGATCCGTGGATTTAAGCCCCGCCAAGGTTTTTAAGGCCTTTTTAACCGATACGGGCAATATGTTACAAAAACTGTCCGAAAACGGCGGCAAACTGCCTGAGGGCACGGACATACAGGCTCTTAAGTCTCTTTTAACGGAGAACCTTAAGGATCTTCTGACACATACTTTTACCTCACAATGGTCCTTAGACAAGGACAAGATCGGGGACAAGAAGGAGATAAGGGATCTTTACGAGCGTCTTTTTGACCAGTCGGGGAAACTGCTTTCGGGTCTTACGGAGAATCTTGGCAAGGATTCACCGGTAACCGCAAGAGTCCAGACACTGTCGGATAACCTGCAGTTCATGAATTCCCTTAACAATTTTGTTCCTTACGTGCAGATACCTTTCCGCAGCGAAAACGGAAACAATGCAAGCGAGCTTTATGTTTATAAAAACAAGAAATCCTTATCCGACGGAGATGGGGAGATAAGTGCTTTTATCCATCTTGACATGGAATCTTTAGGCCCCACGGATGTATATGTAAAACTTAAGGATCAGGCCGTTTCCACAAAGTTTACCCTTAAGGACGATGAAACATTGACCTTGGTCCACGAACATATCGATTTTCTCAATAAGCGTCTTAATGAAAAGGGTTATTCTTTTTCCAGCGAGATGATCACCATGAAGGATCCGGTGCCGCCCATTACGGATATGCTCCTTAATAAGACGGACAGGATCATGGTGGCAAAGACCAAATTTGATGCAAGAGTTTAGGAGACGGGATGGAAGGGAAGGATAAGTTAAAACCTAAACAGGCCATAGCCCTTGAGTACGATCCCGAGGACATAGCCCCCAGAGTCATAGCCACCGGAAGCGGGCATCTGGCGGACAAGATCATCGAGGCCGCAAAGAAGGAGGAAATCCCCGTTCATGCGGATGAGAAGCTGGCAGCCACTCTTTCAAAACTGGAAGTGGGGGAAGCCATACCGCCGGAACTATACGAGGTCGTGGCGGAGATCCTGGTATTTGTGGATTCCATGGATAAGATCAAGGGTAAAATGGGTAAGTAGGATTTGAACAAAAGAAAAATAGGCTCTGTGGCCGAGTCAACTGCCGCAGAGTATCTTAAAAAGAAGGGTGTTGTGATCTTGGACCGGAATTTTTATTCAAGGTCCGGTGAGATCGATATCGTGGGGATCGACGGAGAGTATCTTGTATTCTTCGAAGTCAAATACAGAGAGGACGATTCCTGCGGCGATCCCGGTGAAGCCGTTACACCCGCAAAGATCAAGAGAATCATCAAAGCCGCAAGGTTTTATATGCTTAAGAACGGGATAAGCGAAGATTCTTTTATAAGATTTGACGTGATTGCCATGACACAGGATTCCGTAAACTGGATAAAGAACGCCTTTGAGGGATCTTAACGGATTAAAAAAAGATTAAGAATTATTGTTTCGGGGTTTAAAAATTTGCTGATAACATCTTTTTGGATATTATGAGGAGGTGCATTGTGGCTAACATACTGGTTTGCGACGACGACAGAGAGATAGTTGACGCTATCGAGATCTATCTTCAGCAGGAGGGTTTTGATGTTTTCAAGGCTTATGACGGCATCGAGGCGCTGGAGATACTTAAGAACAACGACATTCAGCTTCTGGTGATCGATGTCATGATGCCGAGACTGGACGGCATCCATGCGATAATGAAGATCCGTGAATCTTCCAGTATTCCCATTATCGTTCTTTC
>JAEEGL016821676.1_pt1 | contig 21654 bp, 21 predicted proteins | sample 9134231 | NCBI WGS metagenome assembly JAEEGL01 (sample SAMN16246548, study PRJNA631951) | gut metagenome | biome: gut microbiome; feature: rumen; material: fiber-attached | host: Bos | place: Iran: Karaj | collected 2018-10
ATTTTTTCTCTTCTCTTCACTCTTTAATTAATTTTCCTATTTTAATTTGATTCATAAATACCTCCGTATAGTAAGAGTATATTATTATTTAATTATATTATAACAGGAACTAGAAAGAGAATTAACACATTTTTATATAAAAAAAGACTAGTAAAACTAGTCTCATAATTATTCTATATTTACTCCTCTATTTAATAGTTTCTTACATACTATACTCGTAATTATAATTATTAATGCATACAATGCTATTGCTACTAATAACAGAACCTTTGCTTCCTCAGTAAATATAGTAACTATAGAGCCAGGTATTCCTACCATAGTTTGTGTTACCATGTATGCTACAAAACCAAATACTACAGAATGAAGTATTTGAGCATTATTTTTTCCATACCCTAGTATGAGTCCAAAGAAACCACACTGAATAGCATTAAATATTTCTAAGAATATTATTACTATTAAACTTATTAGCAATATGACTGGATTAATATTTGTGAACTGAGAAATTGATTTAAATGTTTCTTTAACTAATAACCATCTTTCTTCTGTATAAAATGTAATTAATATACTAACTATTACAACGATAAAACTAATTAGGAAAAATATTAATGTTTGAATTAGTTTTGAATTATAGATATCATTTTTTGTTACTGGTAAAGTATGAGTTAAATAAGCTTCATCTTTATATACTGAATCTCTAAATCTTACCCAACTTCTCATTACAACATTAATTAAGATACTTGCAGCCATAGAGAACATACATCCTACTGATATGTTAGCAAATATAGTAATAATAGTTGATTGTTCAACTGAAAGTATTATTCTTGATATTACGGCAAATATAAGTGCTAATACATAAAATGGTGCCATATTTTTAATCATATATTTTAAATCATATTTTAATAATTTAGTTAACATTTAAACATCCTCCTAAAGATTTCATCAATAGATCCTTTTTCTTTAGTCCTTAATTTATCAGCATCACTTTGGAGTACTACTTTTCCTTTATCGATAAATATAACTTCATCAAGTATTCTTTCAATGTCAGATATTAAATGTGTAGAAATAATTACACTAGCATTTTCACTGAAGTTAGAAAGAATAGTATCAAGTATATAATCTCTAGTAGCAGGGTCTACTCCTCCTAGTGGTTCATCTAAAATATATAAATCAGCATTTCTCGACATTACTAGAACAAGTTGTACTTTCTCTTGCATACCTTTACTCATCTTAGATAATTTTTGATCTATATCAAGATCTAAATCTTTTAATAGTTTTTCAGCTTTTTCTCTATCAAAGTTCTCATAGAAATCACTAAAGTAATCTAGTACTTCAGATACTTTCATTTGTTTATTTAAATACGTTCTCTCAGGTAGATAAGATATTACTTTTTTAGTTTCTACTCCTATTTTATTTCCATTAACTAGTATCTCTCCACTTGTTGGAGTTAATAAATCATTTATTAACTTTATTAATGTAGATTTACCTGCTCCATTTTTTCCTAAGAGACCTACTATCTTACCATTTGGAATACTTATGTTAATATCTTTTAGTATTTCTTTATTATCAAATGATTTATTTACATGTTTTACTTCTAATAATTTCATATTAATCATCTAGCTCCTTTAAATATTTAATTGAATCAGCTTTGCCTAAACCAATTCTCTTCATGCCACTTATATAACTTTTAGCAAGAGTAATTGCATATTCATCTTTTAATTTGTCTATCAATTCTTTATCTTGCGTTACATATTTACCATTAGTTCTTTCAGTATAGATAAGATTCATCTCTTCTAGTTCCCCTAATGCTTTTTGCATCGTATTAGGATTAACTTTAAATGTTGTAGCAAAATCTCTTACTGATGGAAGCTTATCACCTGGCTTAAATACTCCAGATATTAAATATATCTTCAGATACTCTAGAAGCTGAATATATATAGGTATATTATTATCAAATGTAAATTCCATGATATCACCTCATCACTGTATTACTTGATTAATACAATAATATTGTATACGCACTTATCTATTTATGTCAATATAAAAAGGCTAGATTTTCTAGTCTTTACTTTCATACATATCTTTTTTAATAATTAACTCTTTTATAATTGTATCTTCATCAAATACTTTTTCTACTGTTTCTTTACCACTATATATGAATCCTGCTTTCATAAGTAAATTAATTGAATTAGTTCTAGTTATTGGAAGCATATCAGTTAATTCATCTATATTATTATAATTAAATGCTCTTTCTTCCAAGAGTTTAAGTGCTGGATAAGAATAGCCTTTACCTCTATATTTATCATATATTAATATTCCAATTCTATGAGTATCATCTTCAGGATAGTAGTAGACTTCTCCTACTGGTTCATATTCTTCTTTAGAATAAATATATGCATAGTATTTATCAGGCTCTTTATCTATCCATTTAGAGTACCACTCTTTCATTTCTTCATCTGTCTTAGTAAATGTTCCATCACTTTTATTGTATCCTTTTATATCTAAATCAAAGCCTTTGTTATAATCCATAGTCTTAGGATCTTCTATCCACATCTTTCTATATTTAAGATCTTCTATAGTTGGTTTTTTTAAATAAATGTTACCCATATTATCACTTCCTATATTTATTATAAATAAAAGACTAGAATTATCTAGTCTTTATTTATACTTACTCATAAATTCTTGTATTGATTAAACATATTTTCCTTTAATATCTTGTCTAGCTGATTCTCTAACTTTCTTAAGTGCTGTGCCTAGAATAGAAGATTCATATACATCAAATAACTTTAAGCTGTCAGTAGTAGAATCAAGGTATCTCTCAGTTAGATAAAAACAATATCTTACACCATCAACGTAAGATCTAACCCTCTCAAAATTTTCTCTATCAGATTCTGCAGTAGCACTAAAATTATTAGAGTTATTTGATTCTGCTACTATTTGCACATCAAAATGAGCTTGTTCCTCTTTTGTGGCGCGTTTACTTCCATCGAAATTTTCAACATCACGGATGATATCAACATTATTTCTTAAAAAAACAAGTGATTTTGAAAGAACAGAAACGAGTTCAAGAAAATTTTTATTATTATCTAAAGATGTTAGAAATTCACGTTTATCTTTAGATGATTCATGGTAAAATTTATTAATTTTTATTGTCACATCAGAAATAAGCCTAGTAAGCATTACTATAATATCCAATTGTTGCGTTTTGGTATATTCTTTTAGATTGATATTATCTAAATCATTTTTAGTAATCTGATAATATACAAAAGGCATGAATGTATCTCTTGCTTCAATTTCATAATTTGTACTATAATCTTCAGCTAGTTCAGCAATATTTTTCATTCTCTTTTGATCTATATTATAGTAATGTTTAAAAACTGGAAAATACTTAATATAATATTCATTTTTTTGTAATGCTTTTTCAACCATTTTAGGCATATATACACTTAACGTTGCTTTATCGCCTTCTCGGCTTCTCATTCCTCCATCAACAACAGATGAAGCATATCTTTTTGATAAATCAGTATGTTTTTCTTTATTAACTATTGGTAATCCATAATAGGCCATAACAATCAAATAGTCTCTAGCAGCCATTGTGTTAGCGTAATACTCTATTGGATGATTTCTATAATTTGTTTGATATTCATCAAAAGAATTATCGGTATATTCGTTATTCATTAAATCGACAAAAGAACTATATAAAGAAGAATCGTTTAATATATCATTCTCTCTACAATAACGTTGGTAATAGTGTTCATATTCATGTAAAACTGTATATGGAATTGTTTCTGGTGTTTTTATTGAATTTGAATTTATAAAAACTCTGTTGCCATTAGGCATGTAGACACCTCTAATAGGCTTCAATTTATAATGAACTAATCCTTTATTACCAAAATAACACTTTATATATGGTATTTCTTTCATTTTACATTTTTCTTTTGAAAGAAAGTTGCATAAATATTCCCCTTCATAGTTTTTTACTTTCTTTCCTAAGTCAAATTTACTTAGTAAAATTGTATTGATGTCCTTAATCTTTTTTTCATATTTTTTATCAAAGATTCCAGACTCCAGTGCTCTAAATAATAGTAATCTATCTTTATTACTTAGATCTCCTTCTGTATATTCGATGGCAAATGTAATACTATGTCTAATTGGTTTTTTAGAAGTAATTTTATATTGGTCTAATATAGTATCTAGTTTTTCCATTTGCTTCGTTAGGTAGCTATTGGCAATCCTTATTTCTTCTTTTGTTTGAAAAAATGTTTTATAGTAATGGTTATTATCAAAAAGTATTGTTCCTAATAACAATGAATTATCTTTTTTCATTTCTTCAATTATTTCTTGTTTTATAGAACAATAAAATTTGTCATATGTTTTAGTTTGACTTCGTTTAATCGCACATGCAAGTAGAAAGTCAATCGCTATTTGGCTGTCAATATTCATATCACCATCACTTAACAACTCACTTTTATATGTTTTAAAAGCATTTGACAAAGAAATATTAATATTTTTAACCGATACTTTTCCAGTATCTAAAATAGTCATAAATCTATTATTTTCAAGCCTCTTAGCTTTTGCAAGAGAAATAATTCTCTTTAAAGATTCATAATAAGGTTCATATCTAAAACTATCCTTCACTATATCATCACCATTTTAATTATATGTTCTTTTTACGATTAAAACAATAAATCATTTAAATCTATATTATCTTTTGGCAACAAAAAAACATCTCACTATTTTGAGATGTTATTTATTTTTTTTCTAAGAGATTTAGCATCTCCAATAATATCTTTAGATGCAACTAACTGCCTATTCCATTTCTCATTTTCTTCAAAGCTCGAAACAACAACTTTCCCTACTCTATTAGTCGCATGTATGAATTGCCCATCAGATAAATATATTCCACAGTGTCCTGGATATTTATTATCCTCTTTTGGCATATCATCATCTAAAGACTGAGTATGAAATAATAAGACATCACCTTCTTTAATAAGGTTTATGTCTTTATCTAATAACTCTTCTTTATATAGTCTTAAATTACCGTAGAAACCAGTCATAATTTTGGTAGTTGTGGATTTACCAATTCCTTTATAGAAAATACTAATATCTAGTAAACTCTTATAAACGAACCATGCAAAACCTGCACAATCAAATTCATCTGGTCCTTGTTTTCCATGAACATATGGATTTCCATACTTAGATAGAGCTAGTTCAATTACATATTTTCTTAGCTCTTTTTCATTATAAATATCTGTTTTAATCACCTCAACAAGATAGTATTATAAAACATGTATTTAACTAAATCAAATCTATCTTCTTTTATATATTATTAGTTCTGGATTAGTACCATTTTCACCATATTCACATACTATTATGAAACTCATATTGGCTACTATTCCAAAACACTTTTGATTTTCTTCATCATTAAATTCACATTCTAACTGATTACCTAAATATAATTCATCATCCATTAGTAATTTAGTTTTATTTCCATTTGGAAGAGTATATTCTAAATTAACAAAACTTCCATGAAGTGGATATAGATCACTCAATTTAGGCATTCCTTCAATTTGTAATGAGTTGATCTCATCTACTAGAACCTTTTTCAATTCATTGAAGCTATCTTTTCCACCTACTTCTATATATTTAGCTATCCAACATTTTTTACCAAATGGGCATCCTTTAGTTTCTTTGCATCCTTTACATTTAGTATTATATAAACTACAATCTTCACAATTTGCTCCACATAAACCTTTCATATCAACACCTCTTATAAACGTAATTATAGCATATAAAAAATGAATTAAAAAAGACTAGATTATTCTAGCCTTTTATGCTTATTATTTTTCTTTTATTATATTTTTACTACATATATATGTAATTACAAAATATATACCATAAATAATAATTAAGAATATGAATGTCATAATTGATCCATTTAATATATCTGTTACTCCTAGAGAACTTAGTATAAATCTACAGAACTCTAATCCTACTAAAGTATGCACTATAGCTAAAGCTAAAGGCATCATAAAGAATATTAAAGTTTGTTTAAATAAAGCTCTATTAATTTCTTTTTCATCTGCTCCTATTTGTCTTAATACTCTATATTTATTTTTATCATCAATACAGTCTGATAATGATTTAAGAGCAAGTATTGCTGAAGCTGATATTAAGAATATTATTCCTAAATATAATCCTATAAATGTTACTATTGCAGATAATCCTACTGATGCATCTTTAATATCCACTTTAGAATCTTTCATAACACCAAATGTTGGCTTATAATCATAAAGTTTTTTCTCGATACTATCTATTACTTTTTTATCATCAGTTGAATAATTACATATTAACATTTTTGCAGATTTTTGATTTTCTTTAACAACATCATCATTTACTACGAAAAATCCTAAATTAGATGGATTACCACTTATAACTAAGTAACCTTCAGTTATTTTATTATATGGTTTTAAATCTTTACCAAATATAGTGATTATACTATTTCTATTAATTGTCTCTTGATATAGCTGTTGTTCATAGTTTGATACTATTGCATACTCTCCTTCTTTTAAATCTATTGATTCAAAATGATACATTTTAGATAATTTATTATAATCACTAATACTTATTATATTTACTGTTTCATTAAATTCTATATATGGGTATTTACTTTTAACAATTTCATAATAATTTCCTAGAGACTTTCCATATGTAAACTCTATATCTTCATAAAATTCCACTATAGTATAATCTTTAGTATTATCTTTTATTAACTTATCACTATTAATAAATTCCATAATATCGATATTTGGGGTTAGATCAGTATAGAAACCTACTATTTCTATATCTACTGGGGCAAATTTCTTAATTGAATCATTAAAGAAATTTTTAATAGTTAATGCACTGGATAATAAACATAATGTTACAAATAGCATTAAACATATTATAGACATAGATACAATCATCGTATTAATTTTGCTATTAATTTGTTTAAATACAAATGCATTTAATTTACTGTAATATAACTTTGGCATTCTTGTTAATACTTTTAATATCACTCCAGAAAGTGAATAGAAGAATAATACTGTTCCTAATACTCCCATGCCTATTGGAATTAATAGAATACTTACATCGTGCTTAAGTAATTCGTTTACTCCACCTGTTACTAAATAATATGCTACTCCAAGAAGTATTACAGATAAAATAAATAAGATTATACATACAATAGGTTTCTTAACTTTAATATTTTCTCCTCTTTTACTTGCCTGTAATAGATTAATTAATTTATTTTTATTAACTATAACTGTATTAAAGATCATTACTATAAAATAGATAATTCCAAAATATAGTATTGTTTTAATAATAGCGCTTTTAGAAATATTGAAGGTGAACTGTGTCATATTAGCTTCAAACATATTGGCAATAAATATACTTGTTATTTGAGATACTACTATTCCTAGTAGTAATCCTACTCCTAATGATAGTAAGCCAATTATGAATGTTTCAATTAATAGTATTAATGATATTTTTCTTTTACTCATTCCAAGAGTCATATATATACCAAATTCTTTATTTCTTTTCTTTATTAAGAATCTAGAAGCATATATAATTAGAAATCCAAGTATAAGTGATACAAATACTGATACTGCAGATAATATCTGAATTAGTAAGTCAATTATTTCACTTTGTCTTGATGAAACTGCAAGCATTGCTGTCTGTGAATCCATCGAATTAAATATATAGAATATACACACACCTAGTATTAACGTTGTGAAATATATTGCATAGTCTTTAATACTCTTTTTTATATTAGCAAATGATAGTTTATAAAGCATCGTTCATTTCACCACCTAGAAGTGTGACTACATCGATGATACTATCAAAGAATTCACGTCTTGAACTATCGCCTTTTTGAATTTCATTAAATATTTTTCCATCTTTAATAAAGATAACACGATTTGCATAACTTGCTGTAAAAGCATCGTGAGTAACCATAAGTATAGTTGAACTTAATTCTTTATTTAGATATTCAAAACTATTTAATAATTGTTTAGATGATTTAGAATCAAGTGCTCCAGTTGGTTCATCTGCAAGTATTATACTTGGATTAGTTATTATTGCTCTTGCACTAGCAATCCTTTGTTTTTCTCCTCCACTCATTTGATATGGATACTTATTTAATATTTTTGTAATACTTAATTTATTTGCTATATCATCTATTCTTTTCTTTTGTTCTTGATAAGGAACATTTTGAATAGATAATGATAGAGCTATATTTTCGAATCCAGTTAAAGTATCTAATAAGTTAAAATCTTGAAAGATAAATCCTAATTTATCTCTTCTAAATTTATTTAACTTATTACCTTTTAACTTTGTAATATTTTCTCCATCAACATATATCTCTCCTGCTGTTACTTTATCTATAGTAGATATTAGATTTAATAATGTTGTTTTACCACTTCCACTAGCTCCCATTATTGCAACAAACTCACCTTTTTCTACATCGAAAGAAATATCATTAATTGCTTTAGTTAAACTAGATTTACTACCATAGTATTTTTCAACATTTTTAACTTTTAATATTTTTTCCATAATTTCTCTCCTTACATCTACCATTTTATTAGAAAGAAGTAAAACTGTCTTTCGAGTAATATTACAGTACATTACAATTTTGTAATATTAAAATTTATACATTTCATTTTTACCGAACTCTATTATTACTTTAGTATATTCTTTTTCTTTACTTTCTATTTTTATGTTATGTCCTAGTTTATCACATAACTTTTTTATTATGTATAATCCCATACCAGTAGATTTAACTTTACTTCGTCCATTAGATCCAGTAAATGATTTTTCAAATACTCTAGATATATCTTTAGATGGTATTCCTATACCATTATCACATATTTCTAAAATAGTTTTATCTTTTTCTTCTTTAGCATTTATGCTTATTAAAGAATCTTTATCTTTTTTATATTTAATACTATTATTAATTATTTGATTAATTATAAATTCTAACCATTTCTTATCAGTATGTATAATAGTTTTACCTACTTTAGATTCAAAGTTAATATTATTTTCTAATAAGTCATCTTTATTTTTAATTCCAACATTTCTTATTACTTCTTTCAAATCCACTTCATTTATTGCAAAATCTTTTTCAGTATTTTCGCTTCTTACATAATATAATATTTCATCGATATTATTATCTAATCTTCTAATTAAACTTAAGAAAGATTTATCATATTTTTCTTTGTTATTATGACATTTTAAAACCATACTAGAAATAGGTATTTTAACTTCATGTATCCATATTTCTACAAATTCTTTAAATTCTATTACGCTTCTTTGGTATTCATTTAAATTCTCTAACATAGATTTATTTATTTCATATAAAGAATTAACCATTAATTTCTCTTCATATGTAACTGGTTCTGGAATAGTTTCTAATATTAAATACTTTTTAGATAACTTATCTAAATTAGTAATATATAGTTTATAAAATTTATTCTTTCTATAATAATTAATTGTTACTATTGAAATACCACATATTAAAAGAATAATAATTGTTATTATATTTACTGATATATCTAATTTAAATGCATTTAGCATTAGAAATATAAGAAGTAAAGTACTTAAATATATAATTATACTTATAATATTATCTATTAAATAGTCTTTATATTTCATATAATTCTGTATCCTATCCCTTTCCTTGTTTCAATGATATTAGGGTATCCTAATTCATCTAGTTTAGCTCTTAGTCTACTAATATTAACGGTAAGAGCATTTTCATTAATGTACTCATCATTATTCCAAAGCTCAGTCATTAATTCGTCTTTAGATACTATTCTATCCTTGTTAGATAAAAGCATATTAAATATTATTATTTCATTCTTTGTTAATACTATTTCATTAGTATTATTTTTTACTATTCCTTTACCTATATCAAAAGTTAAATCTTTATAATTAATTGTTGTTTTATTTATCTCGCATCTTTTTAATAAAGCATTTATTTTTAATAATAAAATAGTAGGATTATAAGGTTTAGTTATATAATCATCTGCTCCATATGAATATGAGATTACTTCATCAGATTCACTTGATTTACTTGTTACCATTATTACAGGAATATGAGATTCTTTTCTAATTTCTTTTAATAGTAATTCTCCATTTAGAAATGGAATATTTATATCAAGTAATAATAAATCATAATTACTACTTAATATTTTTTCTTTTGCATGTTCAAAGTCTTCTAATATATATGCATCGTAGTTTGAATTTTTTAATAAATAGAAAAGTTCTTCTGCAATTGTCTTATCATCTTCTACAATAATAATTTTTTTCATAAGAATCACCTGGTTATATTATAACATTTAAATAATCACTTATATATTACAGTTTTGTAATATAAAAAAAGCTAGAATTATCTAGCTTTATATTTTTTTGTTAATACTTTTTCATTTAGTTTCTTGTATATTGGTTTCATCTTAGGCTCTGTTGATAGTTCTACTGCTTTATCTATGTCTATCCATTTAACTCCACTATTTTCGTCATCTTTTATTCTAAGAGGTTCTTTTTCATCAGCTTCTAGTAAAAAGCAGCAATCAAGATGAACGTGTGATGCGACAAACTTACCTCTTTTTATGTGACTATCTACAGTAAGTATTTGTATTCCTAGTGGTCCATCACTTAATACTTTTAAATTTTCTAATCCTGTTTCTTCATTTGCTTCTTTAAGTGCGACATGTTCTAAGTTTCCATCTCCATCAGCATGACCTCCAGTCCAAGCCCAAGAATTATAAATATTATGATAGATCATAATTACTTTTGTTCTATCTTTATTTACAATCCAGTTTGATGCAGTAAAATGACACATCTCGTTATTTCTTGTTAAAACGTCATCAAATGTATCAATATATTTTAGCATCAATTCTTTGTCTTTTTCTTCTTGTTCATTAAATGGTTCATATTTTTTCACTAAATCAACATAATTCATAAATATCACCCTCAAACACATTGTTATTATAACATAATTATCCTATTTTTACTTTGATAGTATCATTTGATAGAACAGGTAAATTATCAATATGACCTATTTTAGTGTAGCTATATGGTGTATCAAATGACTTATAAAAGATAACTAAACAGTTATTACCATAAAGCATTACATCACCAGCATTTATCCTCTTTGGATTATAGGAATTTGTTGGTAATGTTGTATCTAAATAATAATATTTTTCATTACCATTTAGTTCAGACATATTAAGCTCTAATGGTATCAATTTAGAAAAACTTTTGGCTGTTTCATTGTCTTCCAAATTAATGGTATATTCATTATCATTTATTATTATTTTCACGTTTTTTATCTCCTCGTTATTACTTTCTATAGTTTCTTCTTTGTTATCTACTTTATCATCCACATTACTTTTTGAGCATCCAGTTAATGTGATTAAAAATATAACTACAAATATACTTAATAATAATTTTTTCATATTTATCACCATTATATCTTTTTTATAGTAGTAAGCATTCTAGCATGATAACCTTGTTTAAAATAGAACTTTAAAGCTGGATCGTTGTATCCAAAAACATCTACTAATATGTATTCACAATTAATACTTTTTAAATACTCTTCCATCTTCTTCATTAGCTTTTGGCCTATTCCTGTACCTCTTATTTTTTTAGATACTACTAGCTCAGTTATTATTCCACGCTTTGGACATTTATAATCTAAATAGTCATATTCACTATAAGTATCTACTATTCCCATGATGAGTGCTACTGCCTTATTATTATCTACTGCAATAAAACATTTACCATTATTATCTTTTACTTTATCAAGTTCTAGAATTGCCATTTTATCACGATAATCTTCATGTATTATATTTAATTTATCTTGATCAATAGAAACAATATATTCTTTTAATTCTACTAATAAATCTTTAACGTCTTCTAAATATTTATCTTCATATTCAGTTATCTTCATATTTATCTCCACTTATTTATTATTATTTCTTAATCTTAAAGAATTAAATACTACAGTTAAACTACTTATTGTCATAGATATACTTGCTATCATAGGACTTATAGTTATTCCAATTGGTTTTAAAAATCCTACTGCTATAGGAATCATTATAACATTATAGACAAAAGCCCAAAATAAGTTTTGTTTAATAATTCGTATTGTCTTTTTACTAATTTCAAATAATGATACTATCTTATATAAATTATCTTGAACTAGTATTACATCAGCAGAATCTCCTGCTATATCGGTAGCGCCACTTAAAGATACTCCTATATCACTACTAGCTAGTGCTGGAGCATCGTTAATTCCATCTCCAACCATCATCACCTTGTGATTGTTATCTTTAAATTCTTTTAATACTTTTTCTTTTTCTTGTGGTATTACATTTGAAATTACTTTCTTTATTCCCAATTCTTTTGCTATTACATTTGACGTTTCTTCATTATCACCTGACAGCATTACTACTTCTTTATTCATATCTAATATTTTTTCAATAGTATCTTTAGCATTATCTCTAACAACATCTTTTACACCTAATAGTGCTATTATTTTCTTATCTTCAATTACATATAAAATACTATTTCCATTTTTAGTTAATAGTTTTTCCTCTTTTTCATAATTATTTTTTATTTTTAATTCTTTAATTATTTTATTATTACCAATATAGATCTTTTTATTGTTTACTTCTCCATAAATACCTATACCAGAAAGATTTTTAAAATTGTTAACTTTAACATTTTGATCACAATATTCCTTAAATGCTGTTCCAATTGGATGAGTAGAATTATTTTCTATACTTGCAATTAATTTTAATAATTCATTGTCATTATATTTAGAATAATTATTTATTTTAGATATAGATAACTTACCATAAGTTAAAGTTCCTGTTTTATCAAATATTACTGTATCTATATCTTTTGCAGTTTCTAATATTTCACCTTTTTTTATCAAGATTCCATTTTTACCACTAGTTCCTATACTAGTTACAATTGCAAGTGGTGTTGCTAGTCCTAATGCACATGGACATGCAACAACTAGAACAGTAACAAACGAAATAATACTATCATTAAAACTCTTTCCTAAAATCAAATAAATAATAAATGTTAATAATGCAATTATCATAATACTTGGTACAAATATACCTGATACTTTATCTGCAATTCTTCCGATAGGAAGTTTTGTATTAGTTGCTTCAACTACTAATTTTACCATTTCTGATATTGTAGAGTCAGGACCTATTCTTTCTGCTTTATATTCTATATATCCATCAATATTAATTGCACCTGCTATTACTTTATCATCTATTGTCTTTTTTGATGGTATTGATTCACCAGTTATGAAAGCTTCATTGAAGTGAGATTCTCCTTTTACTATTATTCCATCTACTGCTACTTTCATTCCAGGCTTACATATTAAAATATCTCCTTTTTTAACTTCATCTATAGTTACTTCTTTTTCACCATAATCTTTTTTTATAAGTGCACTTTTAGGAGTTATTTGAACTAATTCTTTAATTGATTCTTTTGCTTTTTCTTTAGAATTTTTATCAATATATCTACCAAGTTTTATAAAATATATAATCATTGCAGAAGACTCAAAATATAAGTTTTCTACTAAGGAATTATTACCATTAATAATTAATAATAAGTTAACAAAACTATATATAAAACTTGATAGTACTCCAATTGTTACTAAGGTATCCATATTAGGTGATCGATGTAATAGTTTCTTAATTCCACTTATTAATATATCAATTCCAAATATTAGAAATGGAATAGTAAGTATTAATAATGCTACTCCATAGTTTACTGGATGTTTAATCATATGTAAAAATGGGATAACTGGAAGTCCAATCATATGAGACATTGAAACATACATTAATAATAGTCCTACAAAAGCAAGTATTATTAAATATATTTTTGTATAGTCTTTTTTCTCTTCTTTCTTTTCGTTGTAGACACCTAAGCTTTTGTATCCTGCTTCTTTAATAAATCTCTCTAAATCAGAAAGAGTTACTTTCTTATTATCGTAATTTATTAAAGCTTGAGCCATAACTAAATTAACAGTTGCTTCTACACCATCTTGTTTATTTAAATATTTTTCTACTCTATTTTGGCAAGCACTGCAACTCATACCTTCAATTTTTATTATTACTTTCTTCATTATTATCACCATTTATTATTTTATATTAATACTTTAAAAATGTTTTTCTATATGATACTTCATATATTTAACTCCAACAATTAAATTATAGCATATAAAAAGCTAGATTACTCTAGCCTTATTCACTTCTTAATGCTTCTACTGGGTCTTTCTTAGATGCTGCTCTTGCTGGTATTAATCCACCAATTATAGTTAGAATAATTGCAAGAATTACTAATCTTGTTGCATCCGCTATTGGTAAAGTTGCAGCAAGTGGAATATCTCCTGTGTAATGATGAAGTATCGCATTAATTATTGGTATTAATGAATATGATATTCCTATTCCAAACATTCCTGATAGTAATCCAATAATAAATGTTTCTGCATTGAATATAGAAGAAATATTTCCTTTGGATGCTCCTATTGCTCTTAATATACCAATCTCTTTAGTTCTTTCATATACTGAAATATATGTAATTACACCGATCATTATACTTGATACTACAAGTGAAATTGATACGAATGCAATTAATACATAACTAACTGCATTTACTATAGTCTTAACTGATGACATTAATATTCCTGTCGTATCAGAATAGTGAATTTCTTTTTCTTCTCCGGCTTCTTCATTATATTTATCTATGAATGACATAAAATGTTCTTTTCCATCGAAACTTGTAAAATAGAATGACATAAATGTAGGTTCATTTAAGTCTTGGTATCCTAGTGATATCAAGTTAGTTTTTTGTGTTTTCTTAGTTGGATTCATCATAGCATTTACTACTCTTGCTAGTTCTTGTTCACTGAAGTTTAGAGTAAATGCTGATGCTATTTTATCTTGATCTACATTAAATGCTGTTGCAAAAGTTTTACTTAGGTAAGCAGTTAATTCTCCTACTTTAGTTAATATAGTCTTTTGCATTAATGCTTCTGTCATACCTCTAGCTAATGTTTCACTTGTTCCTATGATAGGAGCACTAGTCATAAATGTTGATACTATTGGAGTTTTAAAATCTTCTATGATCATAGCTTTAGGATTTTCTGCATCTGGCTGATACTCTGGATTCATTGCACTCATATAAGTATTGTATCCAGATATATATGCCTGTAATAAACTCTTTATTATTCCACTATAAGTTGCTTTAAATGTATCTTTTGGTATTACATATCTTTTTTCCATATCAGATAATAGTTTCCCAGATTCATAATTTCCAAGATAGTTATCTACTATACTATCGACATCTTTTAAAGCAAATTCTCCTTCGATACTATCAAATACTCCATTAACAAATGTATTCATATTATTATTAAATAATTCTTTTGCAGGATTTATATCAGCAGTAATTGAGCTTGATATATCTTTCATATATTTTTGAACTTCTTTTTCAATTTGTTTTTGATCTATTTTAACATTAAATGCTTCTTGTAATTTCTTACCATCTACTTTTACTAAATCTTTAAATTCGAAATCGAAGTCATTTTTCTTACTATCAAATCTGTTACCTGAGAATACATCTATTTCATTTTCTTCAAGTTGTTTTTTTACAATCTCTTTATCTTTTGAATAATTAATTATATATTTTACTAAGTCAGAAGTGTATGACACTCCAGGATTTAATGATGAAGATGATACTCCATCTTTAAGACATACAATACCTACTATTTTAAGTTTAATTGCATTATCATATAACTTTTTCATATATGCTTCATCTTCAGTCATATCTTCATAAACGTCATATTTAGTATTATATCTATATGTATCTGAAGGCATTATTAATCTTAAATCTACATTCATTAGCTCATCGTATGTTAATGTTAATGGTTCATTTTTAGTAGTTACTGTTTCACCGCTCATGATGCTTGTAATCATCTTAGTTAATTCTTCTGTATCACGAAGACCTAATGTATAAATTAATAAGTCTGATATAGCATTTGGTTCTGATAATACTATCATCATTTCATTATATTTTTCTGGCCATCTTCCTGCAAGTACTTCATAATCTTTCTTAATCTCTTCTCTATTATCTACCATTTGGGTAAATATTGAAGCCATACTAGAATATGAACTCATTATCGTATTTCCACCCATCATAGAGCTAAACATGTTAGATGGATTTATTTTTGCTAATTTATTAGTAGCATCTATAGTATAAATATTAGGATCTACACTATAAGTGTACTGAATATTAGCAATATCATCTTCTATTTCACTATAATTTTTCTCTATATATCTCTTAAATCTCTTTAAGTCATTTGCTTTTATATTCGAAAGAATAGATGTTATATATTGTTGTTCTTTTACTTCGTTTGAATTAGTCTTTCCACCTTTACCTTCTCTCATAGATAGAAGTGCTCCAGTTATATCTGTTGATTCTTGTTGAATTATAAGTGGATAAGATGTTAAGGTACTTTCTTGTATTGAATCCACATAGTTTTGGAATCCAGTTGATACAGCAAGAATAAGAGCAATTCCTATGATACCGATTGATCCAGCGACAGATACTAATATAGTTCTTCCTTTTTTAGTCATTAAGTTATTAAATGATAGAGAAAGTGCAGTGAAGAAAGACATCTTTGTTCTTTTTCTTTTTCTACTTGCCTCTTCTTCAAGTTCTCTAGTATCTATATTTCCATCATATGGATTAGAATCTGATATTATCTTTCCATCTTTAATATTGATTATTCTACTAGAATATTCTTCTGCTAACTCTGGATTGTGAGTTACCATGATAACTAATTTACCTTTAGATATTTTCTTTAATATATCCATAATTTGAACACTTGTATCTGAATCAAGTGCTCCAGTTGGTTCATCTGCTAAGATTATCTCTGGATTGTTAACAAGTGCTCTTGCAATAGCAACTCTTTGCATTTGACCACCAGATAACTGATTTGGTTTTTTATTTACGTGTTGTTCTAGTCCAACTTCTTTTAAAGCTTTTAATGCTCTTTTCTTTCTTTCATTTTTAGAAATACCTGATAGAGTTAATGCTAGTTCAACATTTCTAAGTACAGTTTGGTGGCTAATCAAATTATAACTTTGGAATATGAAACCTACTCTATGATTACGATAAGAATCCCAATCTCTATCTTTAAAATCTTTAGTACTTACTTCATTGATAATTAAATCTCCAGAAGTGTATTCATCTAATCCACCTAGGATATTTAATAAAGTTGTTTTTCCTGAACCAGAAGGACCTAGTATGCTAGCAAATTCGTGCTCACGAAAATTAACACTTACTTCATCAAGTGCCTTTTGTTCGAACCCTTCCGTCTTATAAATTTTACTAATATTTCTAATCTCTAGCATCTAATTAAATCCTATCTCTCATTTTTTGGTATTCTAGTAAAAAACACCACTAATAATTTTATACAATTTATGCCTGTAATTCAACAATTTTTTAAATTAATTTATCATTGTTATCATACACTATTTATTATAACTTAAAACATATTATTTCAGTATAAAAACTTTGCATTTTTTATAAAAAAATAAACTAGATTTTTCTAGTTTATTTTGATTCATAAGTACCTATTAAGAGATATCCATCTGTGCAATTAAACATATTAACATTGGAAACGTAATAGTCACCAATACTAACGAAACGATCAGAGTTAGTAAATCCCCTTGATTTACAATAATAAATTGTTCCTAATTGCTTATATTTTTTATAAGCATTTTCATTCAAATATACGTATGTAAGTGGACTGTCTCCTAAACTAAATGAATAAAGTATTTTTTTAGGTTTTTGGTATTCCATCTCATAGATTTTTTCCATATCTGAATCTGAAATTTTTGTTTTTTCATAGTTATCAATGCTATATATTTTTTTTGTTGCATGATCTTCTATAACTAATATCAGATCATTTTCATTTATATCTACTTTATAATAAAATAGTTTTTTCTCGAATCCTTGATAAACGTAATAGCCTTTCATATGAATTGCGTTACTACTTATACTAATCATATTATTTTTAATTGCCGGATATTGTTCAAATGCTTTCTTCGACTTATAGTTATAAATCTTTACATGGTTATCTCCAAGTAGAGTTTCTAGTTGTTGATGATTATAACTGTCTAATTCTTTTGCATTAATAATTGAGGCATCAAACTCTGTAACAAATAACTCTAAATTAGATCCATCAAAATACTTACTATTATATACAATTCCCCCACCATATCTACCAACAGTATTATATTCAACTGGTGATTTGAATTCTACAATTTTACTATTGAAAATGTCTTCAAGCTTCTCAAGTAAAGCTTTTTTTATCTCATCATTTTGATATGAATCTGCTATTTCATCATAGTCATCACCAGCTACAGGTACTCTAACATAAAACTTTTTCTTATTATGACTCATCTCTACATATACATTTCCAGTCAAGAATAATGGTCCTAAACTAACTCTATTTGTTTCTGCTTTCGAAGATAATACCTTGGCATCAAAACCATATTTTTCTTTAATATAGTTAACTGCCATTTCCTTTCCTTGAGCTTCATATTTTTTTGCTTTTTCTTTATTTTCTTCACTTAAACCTAAAGTATCACAGCCAGTGAGTATGATTATAAAGAATAACATTATCCCAACAAATATATATTTTTTCATAATTTTCCCTCCACTGTCTTTATACTTTTTTATACTTTAATTCAAAATTATTATCTTTCAAAATTAGATATTTACTTCCATCTACTTCATTAAATTCATAATTATAAATAATTACACCATACGAATTAAAATAGAAATATATTTTGTTATCTTTTATTACATATTTATTTCCTTCTTCGTAACCTGTGCATTCCCAGATACTACATTTTAAATCTTCTTTCTTACCTAAATTCCAATCATACAAATTAAGAGTTAAATTATCTAAATATTCTCCCTCTACTAATTTGTATGTTCCAATGTAATCTTTATAACTCGTATATCTAATTAAGAATATACTTCCTATAGTAATTAAGATTAACAATAATATTATTGAAATCGCAATTATTATTTTTTTCTTCATAGTTTAATTACCTAGATCTTCCAGAATATGAATGCATAGGAGATAACTCTAGTATTCTTACTTTATCTTTTGCAGCAGCAAATAATAAGCACATTATTCCTTCTGCTCTTTCTAATCTATTCATGTGTAATGCATCTGCTTCTTCTGGAGTCATTGTTCTCATTGCTTGTTTTTCTTCAGCTGTTTCTAATTCTCCAGTTTCAAGTCTATCTTGAATAGCCATTGCTCGATCAAATAGTTCGTCAGCAGGTTCGTCCATACATTCTTCAAAATATTCACGAATATAACTATCTGCTAATAAACGTTCAAAATATTCTCTTTCAGCTTCCATATAAGTATTACGTAAATCTGCTAATTCACCACTTATATTTCCATGATTTGAACCCATAGGCATAAAACTACCATCTTCATCATATAGAATTCCTTCTAAATCAACTCTTCCTTCATTCATAATTTATAATTCCTTTCGTTTTTTCCTTACATTTTAAGTGTATCATCTAGTAATTATTATTTCAACAAAGAACAATTTGTAGATATTCCTAAATTTACACTTAATTAAGCTTGTTACTAATATTTTTAGTTATCTTTCTTGGACCTCTAATTGCTCTTATTCCTAATTTATTTAAATATTCAAATGTATAGTTTTTATCTTCTAATTTTTTTAATAACTCAATTCTCATTACATGTTTCATAGATAAATTATTATCTTTATACTCATATGGGATATTAACTTCTAATGCCTTACATTTATACATTACTTTTGAGTATGGGCTTCCAACATAGATGTATACTATATCTCCAACGTTAATATCACTTGATTGTTTCCACATTATTTCGTTATTTTCATTAAATGCTTTTACTAAATCGTAATATTTTGGATTAGCTGGAATTAGCCAGTCTACTTGTTCATTAACTAAGTTATATGAAATATCTATCATCCTTGTAACATCATCATCAGATAAAGTATCATCGAGTACTATAGTTATCCAGTTTCTTTTATTCATGTGATATGCTGCGTAGTATCCGTCTTTAGAGATTATTTCATCTATTTGTTCTTCTGGTACTTTAAGATTAATTATTTCTACTTTATCTTTAATATCAGATTTTTTATCTAGTTTATTAAACTCTACACTTCCAATAAGTGCAAACCACTTCTTTGTTTGTCTATATACTGCATAGTCTGGAGTTACATCCCATAAAAACTCTGGATTAACATTATATTTATTTATCATATAATCATTTATTCTTCTAGTTTGATTCATTTTAAATGCATGTTTAGTAAAACATTTATTTCTAATATCTTTTAATACATCTATAAATGCTTCTTTAATTTTTGCACTGAATTCTCCGACTTCTTCTCTTCTAAAGTTAGTATATTCTTCATCAAATTCTACTTCTATTACTCTACCTTTAATTTCTTTGTCATATTCCACAACAACAGTAAATTTATCATCTAAGATATTCTTTTTATAAACCAGTTTTTTACCTTCTTTTTTAAAACCATATTTATTAAGTTTATCTATATTAGCTTCATATCTTTCAAACAATTCATTTTCTATTTGCATTATTACCACCCTATGTAAATTATATCATATAAAAAGACTAGAAATTTCTAGTCTTTATTTTCTCTTTTTAATTCTTCTCTTAATTTCATCCATAGTTTACCTAATTCATTATTACCATCTCTATTAGGTCCCCATCCCCAAAAAGAATCTTTAGGAGAATCTTCTACTATTAGGTAGTCTTTAGTTTGTAATAGTTTAGTTTTTACATATGGATTTTGTTCTAACTTTAATCTAAGTAATTCTTCCATAATTCCTAGTTTTACTTTATGCCAATCTTTTCTTTGTTTATCTCTATTTGCGTATGCTATTTTTTGTGCTTCGTGAGCTGAATGAGAGTGTTTTACTTTTTCAACTAGTTCTTCATCACTCCCCATAAAACTTGCTGCTTGATAAGCTTCTTCTACTGATGAATACAAGTAACCATTCCATTCCACCTTAAATGAAGAAAAATTATCTAGTACATAAAATTCTCTTGGATAAAATCCAATAACATCATCAAACTTTTGAGATAACCAAGTATCTCTATACTGATCTAACTTAATCATATATTTACCTTCTTTCAAAAATAAATATATGACTAAAGTAGGAACTATTTATGTCACATTAAAATTTTTCTTCTAGTTCTTTTATTTCTATTATTCTATTTAAATAGAAGTGTCTTATTTCTTGTTTATTTTCACAGTAGGCTGCGACTCCCCATTCATTTTCTAATATCATTAAATTATATGGTCTTATTACTCTTTTTGATATTTTATCATGCTCTTTAGAATAATATTCTATATAACATTTAGTATGATTATTAATACATTTGCTTAGTAAATTATAATAATCTCTATTATCTAGTTTAATATTCTCTGGTTTAATAAACTTCTCTGGTATTTTTATATCTTGATTTAATACATATCCACCATA
>JAEEGL011606294.1_pt1 | contig 21653 bp, 14 predicted proteins | sample 9134231 | NCBI WGS metagenome assembly JAEEGL01 (sample SAMN16246548, study PRJNA631951) | gut metagenome | biome: gut microbiome; feature: rumen; material: fiber-attached | host: Bos | place: Iran: Karaj | collected 2018-10
CCCATAGAGACCGTTGGGTCACCATGTTCTACTTTAGAGACTGTCAGCCGTGTCACCGTTGCCCTGTCTGCTACGTCCTGCATTGAAAGATGCCTGCGTTTGCGTGCCAGCATGATCTGTTCGCCCATGATCTTCATGTTCTTGTCCAATGCCTTTGGCATCATCTTCCCAAATGTGTTCTTTCCCATAATTGTATATTATTGGGTGCAAAGATAAGTAAAAATGTTTATTATATCAAACATTTCATTGTTCCCCTCAAATCCTTGGTGGTTTGATTAGAAATACCTATTTTTGCTTGCTAAGTTCTCTACAGTTCTATTGTCTTGCCTGGCTCAAAGCTGTTTTTCAAGTGCTCTTCTAAGAAGATGTAGCCCAGTTGATTGCTTGTTATTTTCGTATTTCCGATAGTCTTATCAATATTCGTATGCGAATGGCCATATATCCATACATCAATGCGACTGTCTGCAATAAATTTTCCAAGTTCAGTTGCGAACGCTCCGTTCAATTTGCTGCCCATATGATGCTGAGCCAACACTTTAAATGTAGGCAGATGGTGTGAGACCACGACGATGTGCTCTGCCTCGCTCGCTTTTACTGCCTGCTGCAAGAATCTGAGGCATTTCTCATGCTCCAGATTGAAGTCCTCTGGAGTAAACCTACGGCCATTGTACATGATCTGACGAAAATCGTTCATCCCGCTGTGAACGTAGTACATTTCTTGCCTTGGAATTTTCGACCACAGCGTAGTGAGAATGAAATCTGTGTCGTCAATATGCACCACATTGTTATAATAAATCCCCACGTTTTTGCAGAACATCCATTTCCAACAGTCACCACGCTCAGTAACATCACTGTTTCCATAGAACTCATGGTTGCCTGGCACCAATAACACCTGTTGGAAGTTTTCAGAAGCCCACTTCCAGAATCTCATATGGGGCGCGTTAGTGTCTCGTAGGTAGAATGAGTCTCCTGCGAGCACCAACACATCCCCCTTCGCAACAAACTCTATTGTTTTGATGTATCGCATATTATCTGTCATCTCCATGTGGAGGTCACTCATGTACTGGATTTTCATTTCAATTCTTTTTGATAGGTCTGACTTCTCTAATTGGTTCCCACTCTGTGGCTGCAATAACATCGGCCACTTGCTGGGGCGTTATACCGTCTTCAACTTCCGGAAGTCGTATCGTGTTTCCAACCTCCTTATTGGTGTACTTAATGTTCCTTGGGCTTATACCCACATAATCTTCTTCTCTTGCATTTCGGAGCATTCGCTCAGACTCATGACAAACCACTCCGATTCCTTCATCACACAATGCCTCAAGCAAATCAACCATCATGTCAGAAAAAACATAGACGTCGAATGACAAGGTAAGATACCATTGTCCGTCTGCGACAGCGACATCATCCTCATCCCATCCTTCACCCTTTTTACGAGGGATGAAGTGGACTATTGCGTATACAATATCCATACTGTGACTATGGCAGTTCTCCTCTTGCCACTTCAAAAAATCAGGCTCACTATCCAGACTGAGGTCTTCTGTTGCTCTTCCCTTATGATTGAATATTTTAAAGAACTCCTCATCCGTCTTGTCTGCAACATCAGTCTTCGAAAAGCGAGAGTTTTTTCTGTGCGTGTTATAAGTCTGAAAGAGTAGCCGCCAAAAGTGCATATATGTCCTGAGTGTCATTTTGCTGGCCGACCAAAGAGGCAAGGCCTCCATCCTTTTCAAAATCCCGACTACACGCTCAGGGTTCTTAAAAGTCCTGTAGACAGGACAGATGCGATTCAGGTCTGCCCGTTTGATGATCCCGTCACGCTTAGAGTAGGGGAGGCACTTTTCTAAATATGCATGATATTCGATGGGGTTCTCACAGATACGATCAACTAAGGCGGTGATATACGCTTCGAGATTTGAAAGAGGCTTCGACAGATCGTAATAGTTGTTGTCAGGTTTCCTTTCTTCCCCAGCGTAACTGGCACTCCTCAGGTCAACATAGGCCCATTGTCGGTTAGTGATAATCATATAGTGAAAACCCTCATATTGAGCAGTTGCGACTTGATACCAGTAGTAGCCGTTCTCATCAGCCTCTTCCATGCGCCGCCGTTTGGCTGGAGCCTTGATTTCTATCCAGAGAATGCGTTTCTCATCCTCCCCCATCACCTCTAGCCTTTGCATGGTATTCTCTATGCGGAGCATGACCTCTAGCGTAGCGTCGTCTACAACCAGACCATTCAGATGGCATCTGTGGTCGAGGTACATCATTGGGGCTAGATCAATGTACTTCAGAATTTGCCTTTTCTTCATTTTACCATTCATTTTAGTTTCAAGTTGTTTATATGGTTATAACACCAAATCAGCGACAAAGATAAAAAAATAATAATTGTTGTTATAACTTTATAGTAGATTTTGATATATATTTAAACTTTCTAATTAAAAATTAACTAAATTGGATATATTTGAGTCTGATTATCACTTTGTTTGCTATTTTAATATTACAATCCAAAATTTGTCAGTTCTACTTTTTTTTCCTACCTTTGTCCCAAAATCTACGAGATGGACATTACTGACAATATCAAACAAGCCATCAAACTTCACGGCTTTACAAGCACTGAGGTGGCGAATAAACTGGGCATCGTTCAGCCTCAGTTCAGTCGTCTGATCAATAATCCAAACATCAGGATTTCCGATTTGGAGAAGATAGCAAATGCTATCGACTGTAGTGTCGTAGATCTCATAGATCCTTCCGTCAATTCAGATAATTTGCAGAAATACTGTCCCTTCTGTGGCAAGAAGATCAGATAGTCATCACAACACCCCTGGCTCATACTGTCTGAGTCAGGGGTGCTTTTTAGAACGGTCCGTAGCCCATGCACGAGGTGGTGCCGATGGCCGTCAGGAAGGCTGTGAGCGCGGCTACTATCACCTTCACCGCTAACTCGATGATGCGTTGCTTTTTCATACGCCTTATCCGTTACCGCCTTCGCCGCCTTCGCCGCCGGAAGCCTCAGGCTGCATGCTGGTGTCATACGTCTCCTCAAACACCACGTCCTTCACCAGCGACTTGGCCACGACATACTTCTGGGTGATTTTGCCCTGCTTGTTCACCTTCTGGCCGACGACCACTCGCTCCGTCTCAGGCTGGAACAGCACCCTTCGCGTGGTGATGGTCTGCGCGCCGCAGTCCTCCTTCTCGGTGGTGCCGATGCTCGAGAAGCCGACCTTGAAGATGCCGATGCCGTCGAGTTTCACCTTCTGACCCAGTTCGAAGAAGTGCTTCATGGCGCTGCCCAGTTCGTCGAGCACGGCCTTGATGTCCGACTTCTTGACTGATGCCTGCGTCTGGATGAAGTTGGCCAGTTCCTCGGTCTCGATGAAGTGCTGGTCGTAGACCGCCGTGGCGAACCACTTGCCGTAGGCCGTCGACTCATCGTTCTTGTTCTGAATTTTCTTGAATTTTTGACTCATTGTGTTTTCCTTTCTTATCTTCGACGGTGCAAAGGTACGAAGAATTTTTGAAACCACCAAAAGAATTTACAAAAAGTTTTGAGATTTTTTTTCGAGGAAGGAGGAAGGAGAAACGAGGAAGGAGATTACACTCGGGAGTGCGGGGGCGCGAGATTACTCAGGAGGTGGAGGGTCTGTGCTTAGAGTAATCTCTTCCCCTCCTGAGTCAGGAGGGGAGCCCGGTAGGGCGGGGTGGTCTGAACGAGCGCTATAACTACCGCGGATTGTTGCATTGGCCGTTCTTCAGACCACCCCTAACCCCTCCTAACTCAGGAGGGGAAATAATTACTACCGTAGGCTGTCCTGATGCGATGCATGGCGTGCGGCGTGCTGAAGCCTGGCGTGGGTCGACGCGATGCCTGGCGTGCGGCGTGCTGATGCCTGGCGCTATAAAGCGGGAAGCATCTGCGCGAGACACGGGAGATATTCCGTCGGGCCTTGCCCGGCATTGCGATCGTATCAGAGTCGGGGTAGTCGTGTTTGCCCGGCATTGCTATCGTAGGTGACCAGGTGCAGTCATGATAGTCATTAGTCATTAGTCATTAAGCACTTTGCATAATTTTATTAGACTCTCCTAAATCTCTTCTTAGACTCTTCTTATTTTTATATTATTATATATATTATAATATATATAATAATATAATCTAAAATCATCTTTTCCTTTACTCCTTAATGACTAATGACTAATGACTTTAATGACTACCAGATGTGTATGCGATTCTGATCAAAAAAAAAGTAAAATCGTCTCTGTTTACAGGATTTTTATCTATTTTTGTAGCCGTATTACAAAAGCGAAGCAATATAATGAAAATGAATTTTAAGTTTTGGATGCTGCTGGTGCCCGTGGTGTTCGGTGTGGCGTCATGTTCAGACAGTAGTGACAATCCTGCACCGGTAGCAGATGAAAAGGTGTGGAAAGCCGATGGGAACAAGGATACGAGTGTCCGTCCTGGCGATGACTTCTATATGTACTGCAACGGCGGCTACTGGAACAGCACCACGGTGGACGAAGCCAATCCGTTCAAGAAACTGTTCTTGGGTGAAGTGGGCGACGTGATGGAGAAACGCGAGGCTGCCCTGACCTTACCCTCGAAGGTGAAACTACTGGCTGATGCCGACAAGACTGACGCGGCAACGATAGCCGCTCAGAAGGCGAGACTGCAGCGTGCCATCGACCGCGTGAATGCCCTCACCACAAAGGAAGAGGCTTGGAAACTGATCGGACAACTCATGAAAGAGGGCTACTCTGCTCCTCTTGACCTGGCTGTATTCTCAGCAGGCGGCAAGATGGGCGCCATGCTTCAAGCACGTACAGGCAATGACCACACGCCCAACAGTCTGATGAAGGAAACCTTGTCGTGGCAGTTGGCCAATAATCCCGACCTGCGGGCCAAGGTACGCCCGTTGACAGGCGCCTCCACTCGTGGCTTCGACACGGGGAAATACCCGATGCTGGTCACCATCTTCGAGGAACTCGGCATTCCGCTCGACCACGCATACCTGCCCGATGCTCATCCCGATGTGATAGAAGCCGGATTAGTAGAGCAGAACATGCAAGCGACGCTGATGATGCAAAATACATCTGTTGAGGAATGGAAAAAGGGTCTGTTAGAGATCCTGAACCAGGACGCCGTCTATTTTGACGCCGAAGCCCTGCAAGCCGTGAACACGGCCGAAGGCTCTTCGCTTACCCACAAGCAGGCAGCGGAAAACTTCGCAGGGAATTACCTGGACTACGAGAAGTCGCATGAGTTTGCAAAGGCTTATGTCTCTGACGCCCAGAAGCAGTTGATGAAAGGCTATGCCGAGGAGTTACGCCAGACTTTCCGTGAGCGCATCCAGAACAATGTGTGGATGAGCGATGCCTCCAAGCAGAATGCCATCGAAAAACTCGATGCGATGCAGTTTAACATCGGCGCACCCGACGAGTGGTTCGAGGAAGGCCTGGCCGACCTCAGTCAGGAGCAGACCACGCTCGACGACGTGCTGGCTCTCCGCCGTGCAAAAATCAGGCTGAAATGTAAGTTCGTGGGTATGCCTAACCAGAAAGCCGCTTTCCATTTGATCATGATGGACGGAAGGCCACTGACGACGTTCAACTCATTCTATGTCGGCAACTACAATGCGATGTTTGTCTATCCTGCTTTCATGCTGGCTCCTACTTACAGTCCGGAGGTGAACGATGCCCACAACTATGCCAACATGACGCCTTGTGGCCACGAAATCACTCATGGCTTCGACACCGATGGCGCCAGATGGAACAAGGCAGGCGACCTTGAGGACATCTGGGCCAGTGATGCCGACCGGCAGGAGTTCCGGAAGCGTTCCCAGCAACTCATCGACTACTACAGTACGTTCGACGTGATGCCCTTTGAGACGGGGCTGAAAAACGACGGCGCCTATACCGTGGCAGAGAACGTGGCCGACCTTGGCGGCTTCTTCCTGGCCTACGACAGTTACATGAAGAATCTGAAGAGACAGGGATTCAAGGGAGAGCAGTTCCGCCTGCAGCAGCAGCGCTTCTACGAGGCCTACGCCTATTTGTGGTGTGGCAAGTGGAATGTGACCCACGCCAAGGGCCGCACCATGGGCGATGAGTCGAACGGCATTATAAAGGACGAGCACTCCTTGTTCCGCGAGCGCGTCAACGGCGTCGTAACGAACACCGACGACTGGTACGACCTCTTCGGCGTGAAGCCCGGCGACAAACTCTACCTCGCACCTGCCGACCGCATACATATCTGGTGAGGCCGTACGAAACATACGGTCATAACCATGGGGTAACGATTCGTGACGTCATGAATCATCCTCGCAGCTTTCACAGGCCGCGAGGATTTTTTTCGATTTATTTTGCCGTTCGCAAAATATTCACTATCTTTGCACCCAGATCAACAATCCTCGACAATTAAAACCAAATAAATATGAAGAAACTAACCCGAATTCTGATGATGATGCTGGTGCTGTCTGTCGGCACGGGCATCACGAGTTGTGACGAGATTGAAAACATGATCGACAATCCCGTAGTACCAGAACCCACGCCGACACCCACACCGGAGCCGACACCCCAGCCGACGCCAGAGGAAATTGAAAACCAGCGCATCGCCGAGGCCCAGGCCCTGCTTGAGGAATCACGCCAGGAGGGAGCTCTCGTCAATCTCACCTACACCGTCAACGGCGTAGAGCGGGTGGCCTCCTTCAAGCGGGTGGGCGACAAGTATGTGCTCCAGAACCCCAGCGCCACCCGTGCCGACGGTGCTGAAGGCGACGAGTATGTGCCCTATCTCATGGATTATGACACCGACGAAGATCCGGAAAACGACCAAGACCTTGACGATGCCGACTTGGACAAGGACATCGAGGAAGAGTTTGAATACGAAGACGGTGACGATAGTGATGACGATGATCTGGATGACGACGATGATGAAGACTTGGACAACGACGCCATCGCAGACCAGCTGGACTGGGAGGACTTCGGCGACGATGATGACGATGCTGCTGACGGCGACGATGATGACGAGGTTACTGCTGTCACCAGAGCGCTGAAGTCTGGAAAGGTCTATAAATTCCATAATATGTTGGCCGGATTTTCAAGTAATCTCACTTATGCAGATTGTACTCAGGCCCTCTTGATGACGGGAAAAGCCACCTTTACCCAGTGCTTTGCTCAGGTTGAGTATTATAAAACACGTAGTCAAGATGCCGTTATGGCCTTCACCGGTAAAATCGAAGTGAACGGCAAGACCTTCACTTATAAACCGTCTGAGGCAAGCACCAGGGCCAGCAATGTGAAGGTAAATGGGAATATGAGAATAAAGAAAGTAGTATTAAAAACGAAAAGAAAACTCACTTATAATAAAGAAAATAAAATGCAGGTGCAAGTGCTGCCAAACAATGCAAAGGTCACTAAAGTTACGTGGATAGTAAAATCAGACAAGTTTTCTATTAAGAACGTCAAAGCCAAGAGGTTAAAAAATAAGATTATCTCAACTTGCAGTGTGACTCCTCTTATGGTTTTAAGTAGTGGCAAAATACAATGTCGCGTAAAGGGAAAGAATACAAAAAAGAAGTCCTATAAAGTGATAGTGGTCTATGCTACTGTTAAAGGAGTGACGATCAGCCCGTCTTCGCTCACTTTCACTGAAGGCGATCAACCCAAGCAACTGAAGGCTACTGTCACGCCAAGTAATGCGAATCCGTCTGTCATATGGAAATCGGATAAAGAAGACGTGGCCATCGTCGATAAAAATGGCAATGTGACACCCAAGGGAGTAGGCACAGCCACCATCACCTGCACATCCGTAGATAATCCAAAAAAAACGGCCACCTGCACAGTCACCGTCAATGCAGCTGAGGTGCCCATCTCAAGCCTGAAGCTCAGTCAGACCTCATTGTCACTCTTTGTGGGCGGTACGGCAACACTCACGGCCGAGGTGAACAGCAACGCTACGTCAAAGACCGTCACGTGGTCAGTTTCTGAAGGCACTGCGGTGACCGTTGACCAGACGGGTAAGGTAACCGCTGTTGCTGCCGGTGATGCCACCATCACCGCCAAGGCTGGCGAGAAGACGGCCACCTGTACTGTCACCGTCAGCAAGAAGGCGGGCAGCATTTCATTCAAGGAATCGACAGTGAATGTAGATAATACAGCCTCGCCGTTCACCAACACGCTGACGAATACGGGCGACGGCGCAGTGACCTATAAGTCTTCGGACGACAGCGTGGCCAAAGTCGATGCCGACGGCAAGGTGACCCTCAAGGGTGTAGGCACTGCCACGATTATCGCCACCGTTGCCGACAGCGACACCTACCACTACGACAAGAACGAAGTCAGCTATACGATCAACGTCAGCGCCCTGCCGTCGAACATCGCCGAACCGATCGACTACGGTCATGAAGACAGCCCGTTCTGAGAACCATCAACCACAAAGTACAATTTATATTGATGATATATATGAAGACGATTAAGATCATGAGTATAGCAGTGCTGGCCCTCGCAATGGCCGCCTGCAGCAACGATACGGAGCAGCCTGCAGCAGTTCAGGCCTCCTGCCCCGGAGGTGGAATACCCTTCAGCGCCACCATCACCACAGGCTCACAGACACGATCCCTGACGGAGAACCCCTCCGACAACACCCTCGATGCAGCCTGGGCTACGGGCGAGAAGGTAGCACTGGTTCACGGCGAGACGTTAGACGAGGTGGAAGTGACCAAGAACGACGACGGTACCGCTACCATTACGGGCTCCCTCACAGGCAGTCCCCAACAGGGCGAAGCCGTCACTGTTATCTATCCTGCCTCCGCCGTCGATGCCACTACGAAGGCCGTAAAGACCGATCTCCTCAGCACTCAGGACGGCAAGCTGGCCACCATCGCCACCAGCCTCGACCTGCGTCAGTCTGATGGTGCCACACTAACAGTAGGTGCTGACCATGCCTCGCTCAACGGTACGGTGACCCTGTCCAACCAACTGGCCATCGTGAAGTTCTCACTCTCTTACGGCTCTAATCCCCTCGCTGCCAAGACGTTTGTGATCAAGGATGGTGACGGCAATGTGCTTTCCACCGTCACGCCCACAGCCACCGGCGGTGCCAGCGACCTCTATGTCGCCATGGCTCCCGCCACCGCCAGCGATTTCAAGTTTGATGCTTCTGAAGGGGACTTCACCTATAACTATGAGAAGTCCGGCGTCACCCTCGAAGCAGGCAAGTACTACCAGTCGCCCATCACCATGGCAGTTGATGAACACGCTATAGTTGCATCTGCGAGCGGATTCTCCGGCACTTACGATGGCCAGCCCCACGGTATCTCCGTGACTGTCACCTCGCCCACAGGCGCAGTCGTGATGTATGGCAAGACGGATGGCACGTACAACCTCACCGACAGTCCCACTTACACCGATGCCGGCGATTACACCGTCTATTACCAGGTGACCAAGGATAAATACACCACCGTCACTGGCTCTGCCGAAGTCAAGATATCTAAGGCAGACATGACCGTCAGCGCCACTGACTATACCGGCACCTACGATGAGAAAGCCCACGGCATCACCGTGATCGCCCCCACAGGCGCCACCGTCAAATACGGAACCTCTGCAAGCAGCTGCACGGAGGCCTCCCTGACCTATACCGATGCCGATACTTATACCGTCTATTACGAAGTGACGAAAGACAATTATAATACCGTCACCGGCTCTGCCACCGTTAAGATCAACAAGGCTGCTGGCAGCATCAGCTATGGCAATGATAAAGTTGAAAAGAAGGTGAGTGACTCTGCCTTCAAAAACGAAACGCTGACGATGACAAGCGACGCCACCGCCACTGTCAGTTATTCATCTGATAATATTAATGTAGCTACGGTAGCTGCTGACGGCACGGTGACCATTATAGCCATAGGCACAGCCACGATCACCGCCACTGTCACCAGTAGTACGAACTACTCCTACTCGCCTGACTACGCCCAATACACTCTTACGGTCAAATCACCCAACTCCGTAGGCGAGTCTGGCGGCTATACGAATGCTGGAGATCCCATTAGCAACAATTAAAAGATTACGATTATGAAAATCAAACATATATTCAGTCTTGCAGTGCTGGCCGTCATGACGGCTGCCTGCAGCAGCGAAGACATCACCCAGCAGCCCGCCTCCCAGATCGGCCAGACGCTGCCCTTCAAGGCCACCATCAGTAACTCAGCAGGTACCCGAGTCCTCACAGCCCCCTCTACGGAAAATCCTGACATCACCGCCGCATGGGTTGTAGACGAGCAGATAGCCCTCATTCATGGCGCAACCATCGACGTGGTCAAGGTAGAGAGCGTAGAGGATGCCACCAGTGCCACCCCCGGTGTCGCCACCCTTTCGGGCGACATCACCAACTATGTCGAAAACGAGAAAGTCTATCTCGTATATGTAGGCTGCCAATCGGGCGCCATGGACGACTTCAAGACAGCCCTGGTTCAGACCTTCGATGCTGAAAAGAGCGCTGATGCAACCATCACGGCCATCACGGAGGACATGATCAAGGCGAACTTCGACTTGTTCCATCAAGACGGCACGCTGACGACCATCAACAACGGCAATGACTATCGCCTCGCTACGAGTACGCTCACGAAGAACAACGGCTGGGTGACGCTAAGCGACAGTCCCAAACTCAATTCGCAGTTCGCTATCTGGAAACTCACGCTCAAGAATGCCTCTGGTGCAGCCTTAGCCGCTACGCAACTCGACGTCATCGGTGTGGAAGCCGTAGCCTCCGTCTCGATTGATGCAACCACAGCCGCTGCCGATCCCGAAGAGGTCTATGTCATGCTGCCTGCTGGCACCGCCGACTATAAATTCGATGCCACCGTCGGCACCGAAGTTGGCACCTATAGTGTCACTCACAGCGGTGTCAGTCTCACCGCTGGCAAGTTCTATCAGTCTACGCTGACGATGACAAAAACAGTCAACCTCGCCAGGTTAGAAGCCGCATACGAAGCTCAGGACGGCGACATTCTGACAGGCACGCTCGACGCGACGCAGAAGTACAAACTATCCATTGCCGACAATGCGACCATCACGCTTATGGATGTGACAATCGTTGGTGGAGATGATTTTGACTGCCAATGGGCAGGCATTAACTGCGTTGGCAGTGCCACCATTATTCTGAAAGGCACCAACTCTGTGAAGGGATGCTTTTACGGTTATCCAGGCATCCATGTTCCTGAGAATAAGACACTCACTATCAAAGGCACCGATTCTGACAAACTCACCGCCATCGGCGATGATAATGGTGCTGGTATTGGTAGTGGTAATTTTGCCGGTTTTCCTATCTCCTGTGGTAATATCGTGATTAATGGAGGCGATATCACAGCTACAGGCGAGAAAAATTCTGCTGGCATTGGTTGCGGTGGAAAATCTGACTGTGGTGATATCACTATTAACGGTGGTATTGTTACTGCTACAGGCAAAGGCAATGCTGCAGGAATTGGCAGCGGAGATGAATCGAGTACCTGTGGGAAGATTATTATTAGCGGTGGTACCGTCACAGCCGAAGGAGGATCTTCATCTGCTGGTATCGGCAGCGGACCTTCTTCTGTGTGTGGTGATATTACCATCAGCGGTGGTACTATCACCAGCGCCAAAGGTGGGCTTTGGGCTGCTGGCATCGGCAGTGGATCGGGACTTTCGACTAATAATTCCATCTGTGGTGATATCACCATCAGCGGTGGCATTATCACCAGCGCTATGGGCGGAGATGGTGGCGCTGGCATCGGTAGTGGATTTGGTGATTCAAGATGTGGTAAAATCAACATTAGCGGTGGTACTATCATCAGCACCACGGGCGGCTCAGAAGCCGCGGGCATCGGTAGTGGATTGAGTAGCAGTTCAATCTGCAATGGTATCACCATCAGCGGTGGCACTATCACCAGCGCCAAAGGTGGAGATATGGCTGCTGGCATCGGCAACTGCAAGAGTGGTATCTGCGGCAAAATTACAATCACTACTGAGATAATCCAGGTGGTTGCCACGAAGGGCAATGATGCACTCAATAGCATTGGCATTGGAACTGATGGTGGTACTTGTGGAGAAATTCAATTTGGCTCTGTGCAGGTTTTCGATGGTACGAGTTGGTCTCCATCGACGATGGTAGCAGGAAACTATGGTGGCTTAAATCTCACCATCTCAACTACCGACACATGGACGCTGACTCCAGTCCCCTAAAAGGACAGGGTGCTCACAGAGGGTCTGACCCTTTGTGAGTTAGTCAGATGGCCGTACGAAACAAATGGTCATAACCATGGGGTAACGATTCGTGACGCCATGAATTAGATCACAAGGAAACTGTATTCTGTATTCTGAGCGCACAGCACTCCTGTCCCGACGTGACACGGCTTTCACGATGTCAATCGGAATTTCGATTTACATGTTTCTCCAGCGCTCGACGGTAAAAACTTTTTCCTGTAAAAGGTTGCATGGTATGTGTTTTTTTCGTATCTTTGCCGCAGATAATTATTAACTAAACAATTACGCTCATGAAAAAGATCTACCTTTCGCTCCTCGGAGCAATGATGGCGCTCACAGTCGGCGCTCAGCCACAACGCATAGTCAGTGGGACAGGCGCATGGGTATAATGCCCCAATCACCTGTCCCACCGGCTACCTAAAAAATTTTGATATGGCAATGATTCCTTATGTTATTTTTTGTTTCATGTGGTCATAATTACAAAATTATTCGTATATTTGCAACCGAAACCTAAACATATGTTTATTTATGAAGAAATTACTGTTTCTACTAACTGTTATGGCAGTTGTAGGCTGTAGCAAGAGTGATGACACGGAAAAGCCATCCCCTCCATCACCCACGCCTACACCCCAACCGACACCGACATCTTTGTATTGTAACACCATCCCCGACGAGGTGGTGATGGGATGTCGTGAGCGTACCGCCCGCATCTATTTGGACAGCAACGTGCCCGTGAAGGACTTTGTAGTCAGCTCAGATGCCGCATGGTGCGATGCAAAGGTGTTGGACGAACAGGGTGCCGAGAACACCGTGACGCTACAACTGACGTGTGAGGACTACTCACGCATGGACGGCGAGGGCCAGGCAATGTACGATCCCCCCCGTATGGCCAGTGTCAGCATCAAGGCTGGCAACGTGAAGAGTGCCACGATGAAGGTGGTGCAGGAGAGTGACATCAAACTTGTAACCGATGTCAACTACCTGCCCGGCGAGGTGCTACGCCTGTCGCCAATGGGTGCGACGGCTGACGTGAAGGTGCTGACGAACTGCTACCGCTGGACGGTGTCGACAGATGCCGACTGGTTAACCGTTGAGAAGAAGAACGAGGGTACCATCAGCGTGACCTCAAAGGCGCGTCAGGCTAGTGTGACAGCTCCAAGAACGGCCAAGGTGACGGTGATGAGCACCCACTTTATTGAGGGGCTAAGCCCGACGATGGTGTATTTCACCGTAGCCGACACCGATGCCGACCTGAACGGCGAAACCTACAGCTACGATGACGAGACGACCCCATGGGACTAACAAAAAACAGAAAGCACAACGACCTATGAAGAGAATAAGAATTTATAAGGTATACGCCCTGCTGCTGGTGACTATCGTAACCGTTTTCACAGCGTGTACGCAGGACCTCACTGAGACAAAAAACATAGAGAGTGACGAGGGACTGACAGTGACCATCGACGACGATGAACAGGCCACACGAGCCATCGTCATCGACAATCCAGGCATACGTCTGGAGACTACTTGGACAGCCGGTGACCAACTGGGCATCTTCGGAGCGGGCCAATCCAACGAACCTTACACCATCAACGCCTCGACCATCTCGGACGACGGGCGCACGGCAGCGTTCACGTCGACGGCATCGATACCGTCGGGCGACCTGTTGGCATACTACCCCTACAATGCTAACGCCACACAATCAGACGACCAACTGCACCTGACGTTCCCCAAGACGCAGCACTACACGGTGGCAGGCAGTGTGCCGCTACCTGACCCGGAGGCCTGTGTGATGGCAGGCAAGGGCTCGGAGGCAACAGGTGTCAATATGCGCAACGTGATGGCGGTGTTGAAGGTGGGACAGGTGTTTGCGACACCGACGACGGTGAAGAGCGTCGAGTTCCGCGACCTCAGTGGCAAATCCGTGTGTGGCGACTACACGGTGACGATGACCGGCGGCATTCCGCAGACGACATTTGACGGCACGGGCGACGTGCTGACACTAGACATGGGCGAGGGGGTGAAGGCTGAAGATGGGTCGGCATTCATCGTATTCCTCGTGGTGCCTGCACGCGACTATCCGAAAGGCTTCGAGATAACCTTCGTCGACACAGAAGGTCAGCGCACCGTCAGGACTGCTGGTACCAAAAATGGCAAGACACTGAACCGCAGTGTGGTACATCCTGTGGGCGACATCGGCACCTACCAGAACGTGGAGGGCATGAGTTACGAACTGATGCCAACGGCTCACATCATAAAGCCCGACGACCTGGAACTGGTTAAGATACTGAGATTGACGACAGACGCCTACGCCTTGGACGAGGATGGCATGGTCATTACGGCCGAGGACGGCTACATACAGCATGCACCTGCCATCGAGGCCTTCGTTCACCGCGACCTGAACCCACAGGTAGGCGGATGGCTCATCTTCAACCTGCCTACACCCGAACTGCCCCAGGGCGGCATGTTCCGCATCAAGAAGTGCAGGGCGCTGCCCGATGGCGAAAACTACGAGGTGGAAGCCGTCTCGGAGTGTAACATTGCGGCACCCTTCAAGTCGTTTGTAGTGGGAGAGGAACCGACGTTCGACGAGAACGGTAATCTGTTGGAAGACCGCGGACAGGAGTTTGACATCACGCCATACGTGAAGGAAATCGTCGAGAAGGATGATAATGACAATATCCTGAGTCGCAGTGCGATTTATCCGCAGGCGAGCTACGAGATGAACGCCGGTGAGCAGTTGACGCGAGCCACGTCACGCAGTTTCACCACACCACCGATGACGCTGACGATGGATGACAATAAACACTGTGCCTGCGAAGTGTCGACAAAAGCGAAAATCAACACCCGTCTGGCCGTGCGTGCGATGGATGGCAAGCTGCAGTACATCTATCTGACGGTGAGCCCGACGTTTGATCTGAAGACCACCTTCACCCTCTATGCGAAGATGGAAAAAAAGAAGCAGAAACGCCTTTATACTCTCTATTGCTTGGGCATCGCCGTTGGTCCCATTGTCGTGGTGCCCGAGATAAGCTTCAACGGCTCCATCGGTGCCGGCTGCGAGGCGAAGATGTCGGCATCGACGACGTTCCACTACGATCTGGGAACCTACGGTGTGTCGTATAACGCGGGGCAGGGACTGTTGTTCCGTCACCAAGACCCGGCGCCGCCTGCCAAGGACGACAGCTTCATGCCCGAACTGGGTGCCGGTGCCGAAGCCAATGTCTATGCCTTCGGTTCGCTCGGCATGAGCTTTGGTGCATCCATCTATGCCATGTGTTCGCTGGGTGTCAATGCCGACCTGAAGTTGACCTTCGGCGTGAAAAAGTCCATTGACCATGGAAGTTATCAAGAGCCCGCCAAACTCCACCTGACACCCGAACTGGACTTCGCACCCTATACCGCCTTCCTCGGCGGCAAGTATCTGCACGTGGCCGACGGACTGGGTGCTAAGATTGAGTTCGACCCCATTTGGGAAAGACATCTGGTACCTGAATATGTTACTGGTGGCTATTGGTTTAGAAAGACCTATACAAATTCCGCCAAAGACCTGATAAAATTTAAATTGACTAAAGAACAGAATATCGGTCTCTTTGATTTATGTATAGGCTGTACAGGCGCAGGTTACGACATCACTTGGAAAGGGAAAACGCTGTTTAGTTACGACTTGTATATTGATGTTTATGAGGGTTCTGGCGTGGAGTTTGCACACGACGATAACTCCATAGCACTCCCTGGATGGGATATCAACGACCCGAAATATGGCCTTGAGGCTTTCCGCAGTGCGGGACTGTTGCATCTTGCGCCCACCTTCGTCAAGTGCAAATACTGGTTTACCGGGCTGACGTTGACGCATCGGTACAAAATCGGTACATTCGAAGCCGGTAAAGAAGAGGAGCAAAGGTTCGTAGGAACAGTCGACTTTACAATTCCTTCAGGTAATCCTTCTTACTTGGGTGGGAATAGGGTGCGTATTGGTGGCACCCCCGAGGACTTATACGGCCCAGAATGGTCGAATTCACCTTATGCAGGTAATGCTGCCCAATACGTTTGGTTCTACTGGCCCAACAGCTCTAATGGCGGGCCATACCCTTGGGCTGAAGGAGCCGGAATAGGCGTCATCAAGCAAGAATAGCCTCTGTGAACTCCCAATTAAAGGGCGCAAAGGGACCCGTTCCCTTTGCGCCCAGGCTTATCTGCCCATGATGATATTGACGATAGCGTCGATCTCAGTCTTAGAAGGGATACTAATGATTAAAATCTATTGTCACATCAATATAGCTCTTTGTATTACCTTTATCTAAAATATAAGAGGTGGGTCTTTCTATATAGACGAAAGAAAAATCTGATAGATTAAGACCTGTTTCTACTGTTGAATACCAATAGTATTTATACGTACCCATTTGATACGTAGCATCCGATTTGATATTGCTGGCCTTTAACGCCGTTTTCGTATGTACAATACCGGTCCACTCAACATCCAGATTCAGATCGGATATCTCCAGATAGCCCAAAGAGTTATACTTGATGGTCATTGAAAGTGACCTGACCACATTCGTTCCTGCCTGATGGCCTTTTTCCACCGCATTCTCAGCAGTTATCTTGATTGTGTTGGCTGTCTTTGTCACTTTCAACTCATCACCATCGAATGTCCATGATTCCTGCATATAGTCTTTAGAGGTGGTAGAATAGTCCGTATGATCGCAGTAAATAGTATAATGGATTTTCAACTTCTCAATATCTGTTCTTGGAGTGAATCCCACATCATGGAACTCCACCTTGACATCAGATGGCAGAGAACTATAGTCATCCTTGTTCGTGACACGTGTTGTAGCGATGTATAGACGTGCGCTTCCTGTCGGTTGGGCAGCCGACAGATTTATACCGCTTTTATTACTGAAGTCTTCGACGGTAATGCTAACAGTATCACCCTTCATACACTGGCCGATGAATTCCAGCTTCTTACCCTTTCCATAATAGACACGAGTTAGTACATCCTCTTTGTTCTGAGTGACAATGATAGCCGAATCCTTGAACTCCTTTAACTTCGAGGCCGTGAAATACAAGCGGTTTACCAGAACTCCATAGTTATAGACATCACGCTTATAGGAGAACTCCCTATCGGTCATCTTGTCAGTTGTTGGCAAACCTTTTTCGTCAGGCGTTACAGTATCATCGGCATCAATCTCGGAGTCAAACGTGTTGTTCATCACGCTAAACGCGAAATCATAATAATCCTTGGTAGTGAAGAATTGGATGTTGTTGTCTGATAGGAACTTCTTGAGCACTGCCCGGAAGTCACTGTTTCCATTCTTAAAAGCCTCGAAGATTGTCACGATACTCTGGTCGCTGGTTTTACGTGCCAGGAACTCAATAAAGGTGCCCATTCCGTAACCACAGTTCTTGCAAGGCTCCTGATCCCGTACATGAGGATAGAACTCATAAATAAAACAGTTTTGCCATTTGACAGTGTTTTCACTTAGTTTCTTGTCGCCGATGACTTTCTCTACCCAACAGCCCAGGCCCTCGTCAAACTGAGCCCAGTCGTCGCCTTTCTCTCCGGCTTTGCAAATCGTCCAACCCCAACGTGGATCATAGTCATTTGTTGTTACAGAGTGTAATGTCTCGTGAATCAGGGTTGCCTTTAGCTGATTTAGCATATCCGGCGTCGGATTGTTTACATAATTCATAAAGTAATCCCTATTAAGAGATACCATGCTCCATTCTTTACCATACCAAGCTGGTTTGAATATTCCCCAACAATTCTTTACATCTTCATTATCTGTAGAAGATACGAGCCTGTAGATTACTGTACTCTTAATATTAAAATTCAGCGACTTTAGCAAATCAGACACTTCTGGAAGGGTCTTCTTAATAAGGGCTCGTATTTCCAAATAGGATGCCTTGTTTTTGTTGTATTCATTTAAAGGAACGCCCACTCTGTACTGATAATTGAAGGTTGTAGCTCTGGTCTGGACGTCTTCTTCTTCCGAAGGACATTCAGCAAGGCCAATCGTAAAGTATGGATTTTCGCTTCCATCAGACGCTAAGATGGGAATTGTAGCGACAACTTCCCCATTAGACACGGTTGCATCAATATCAAACACGACAAAAGTTGTCTTACCCGTATGCTTATTCCATGCAATGGTCTTCACAACAGGACGGACATTGTCGGTAGAACCATTACATTTCAATCGTACGGTAAACGGCTTTGTAGTGCCCGATTCCGGTAATGTTATCTGATAGAATTTCGAACGGGCATCTTCTGAAGCGACACTCGCATTGGCTTCTGAAACAGCCACTTTAACATCATTTGTGAATGTAGACGCGGCAAACTGAAGGGTGAGATCATCCTTCTCGATAGTACCGCCTGCAGTAGAAACGGTCTGCCAGTCTCCTTCAGCAACAGGCACGTCCGGCTTGGGTTTGTCAGGTTCGTTATCAGATTCTTCTGATGAATCGCAGGCAGTAAGGCCTGCTAAAAGGAAGGCCACGCTCATCAGGCGTAACATCCATCCGTAAGTTTTTGTCTTTTTATACATAATCTCTCGTTTTAAGTTTATTGTATTGATTCCGCTGCAAAGATACGAATAATTTCGGAAAGTTGTATCGTTTAAATATAAAAATGCGACAAATTTAAAGCCAGTATAACACGGGGACAGGCACGGTGTGAGGTCTGACTCCCTAAAACAGGGATCCACTTCCAAAGCACCATCGCGATTTGCGACGGTGCTTTTTGGTAGATGGCCGTACGAAACATACGGTCATAACCATGGGGTAACGAAAACACAGAACTCCTGACCCCGTGTGCGCTTGCTCGGCTTTCACGATGTCAATCGGAATTTCGATTTACATGTTTCCTCCAGCGCACATCACTGTCCCCGCGTGACCAGACTCAGAAATCGCGGTTGATCATCAGACGATAGTCAACAGGACTCATGCCGATGGCATCCTGGATGCGGCGCTGAAGCGTGCGGACATTGGCAAAGCCTGCCTCCTCGGCAATGACGGCAATGGTGTAGTTGGGCTTTTCGCGCAACAATCGCAGGGCGGCCAGCGTGCGCAGGTTGTCGATATAGGCTTCGGGTGTGCGATGGATGGTCTGATGACGGAAGAGTTGGTAAAGTCTGGTCATAGAGACCCCCAGCATGTCGGCCAGTTGGGTAGGACCGAAATCGGGGCGCAGATGCGGGCGATCCTTCTCTACGTGTATCTCGATGAGTGCCATCAGTTGTCCGTCGTCCTGCAGGTCGGCATTACGCTGCCGTTCCACGCGAGCCTCCATGATCTCTCGGGCCGCCTGTGTGCGACGGCGCAGGTCTACATCCCATTCCAGCCGTTCCGACAAGTCGAGGTTGCGACTTACCATGCGCACCAGTTCGTCCTTCAAGCGTTCTACCTCGCCTTTCAGAAAAGCAACCTCATCCTGGAGTTTTTTAATATCCTCTGCCATCTCTATCTTCATTTATCAATCTTCAATGACAAACAACTGCAGGAATCCACTGAGATCAAAGACCTCCTTCACATCCTCCGACAGATTCTTCAGAATAGCCTTGTGGCCGTTACTGCGTGCATGTTTGAAGATGTTGAGGATGATACGCAGACCACTACTGGAGATGTAATTCAGTTCCGTACAATCGATCACCATATCGCAGTCTGTACGTTCAAATACTGGTGCGAGACCGCGTTCTGCCTGGCTGCTGGCAGCATTATCAAGGTCTCCGACGAGGGCCGCTACGAGCCTTCCTGCCTGTTCGTTAATCGTGATGTTCAACATGTTTTTATTTGACTATTTGACAATTTACTATTTGACAATTTCACTATTTTCAGTATGTTGTGTCCGTCGAGGCGTTGATATTCCAAGCCATCGGTCATCTGGTGGAGGAACATGATGCCCAAACCTCCGGGAGGGCGTTGGTCGGCAGGCACAGAAAAGTCCGTGGAAGAGTCGGCAGTCGGATCGAAGGGCTGTCCGTCGTCATCGATGATCAGCACCAGTTGGTGGTCATCCATCGTTGCCTGTAGATTGATGGTAGTGGCCTGCCCGTGATTGATGATATTAGCCACAGCCTCTTCTACGGCCAGTCGCAGGCGTTTGACCTCCCTTCCTTCCAGCCCTGTCTCTTTGGCGACATGGGCGATGAAGGGTTCGATACAAGAGATCTCATCCATGGAGGCACGCATCGAAAGGTGAGAGGTGAGAGGTGAGAGGTGAGAGGTTGGTTGCCACTTGATGGCCAGCATCGTGATGTCGTCGTTCTGTTCGGTGTCGCCCGCATGACGGTGCACCTCTGCCTCCATCAGCTCTACCAGTTGCCGTGCCGTATCCGTGCTTTGCTCGCTGGCGAGTTGCTGTACGCGCTTTCTGCCCAACAACTCTTCCTTGCTGTTCTTAGCCTCGCTAAGTCCGTCGGTATAGAGGAACAGCATGTCGCCAGGCTTCAACTGAGTCTGCTGACCCTCATAGTCCCAATCCGATAGTGCCCCAACGGGCAGGTTGGGCATGACATCCAGCGGCTGACCTCCAACGAGAGGCGCCTCATGACCTGCATTACAATAGTCCAGTCGGCTCGAATTGAGGTCGAGGATCCCCACGAACATGGTGACAAAATCGCCACCTGTATATTCCTCGCAGAGGTTACGATTCATAGTTTCAACCATCTCAGCAGCACTATCGGCACGGCGTGCTTCACTGCGGAACATCGATCTCATGACAGCCATGAGCAGGGCGGCTGGTACGCCTTTGCCACTGACATCGCCGATACAGAACACGAGGCGGCCATTATGCACGAAGAAGTCGTAGAGGTCACCACCCACATCGCGGGCCGGTGTCTGCGTAGCGTAGAGATCGAGGTCGGAATGTTCGGGGAATGATTGGGGCAGCAGGGCCATTTGGATATTGTGGGCAATGGTCAGCTCACGGTCTACTGCAGCCTTCTGTGCCGCAAAGGGGTCGGCAATCTCTTTGATCTGCCGGCGACAGAACAGATAGATGGCCAGCAGACCTAAGACCATCACCAGAAGTATGATGATGTTCAGTACCCGAGCATTAGCCAGAATCACGTCTAAGGGCGACACGATGACCATCGTCCAATTCACGTATTTAAGGGAACGATAGTAGAGCAACGACTTCACGCCGTCGACCTCGGTCACACAGGTGCCTCGGTGGGCCGCCATCGCTTTGCCAACCTTCTCGTCGAAAGGTGTCAGCATGCGCTGTTTGTCTGGATGTACGACATAGGCGCCTTCCCGATCAATGATAAAGAAGTAGGATTGGTGCTTGTGTCCTTTCTCGTATTGACTATTAATCTCCTCGATGTCGTCCATAAGTTGGTTTCTCAACCACTCCAGCGATAGGTCGGCACAAAGTAAAGCCACAGGGTGGCCGTTGTGGTCGTGGATGGGAACGGCGTAGGTGGTCAGCA
>JAEEGL016191323.1_pt1 | contig 21653 bp, 19 predicted proteins | sample 9134231 | NCBI WGS metagenome assembly JAEEGL01 (sample SAMN16246548, study PRJNA631951) | gut metagenome | biome: gut microbiome; feature: rumen; material: fiber-attached | host: Bos | place: Iran: Karaj | collected 2018-10
AAAATGTGTTTAAAATGGTTGAAGTTTTTCACAGGGAACACCTCCGTTATTTTATGGATTAAGTTTATCACTGCGAAATGAAGGGTGCTTTTGAATTTTTGCTCCATGCTTTCACTTTTCTGCTGTCATGTCAGCCACACATTGAAAAAAACGGGACCATGCCTTATTCTTTGAAAAAGAAAGCGGAGCCTTTTAAAAAGGCCCCGTGAATATTAAAGCAATGGGAAGAAAGATATTATCGGATGTTATTTCTTTACACTGCGAATATAATCACTCGGAGATTCACCGGTTATTTTTTTAAATAGTGTGGAGAAATAGGACAGATTATCGAAACCGGCTTCGCTCGCGGCTTCAGTAACATTTTTTCCGCGGTCGAGCTCATCTCTGGCTTTCCCTATTCTCTTGCGGTTAATATATTCAGGGATTGTGACACCATACCGGGAACTGAAAGCATGGGAAAGATAATCCTGACTTAAAAAGAACCTGGATGCAAGCTCGCTCCTGGAGATCCTTTCTGTGTAATGACTGTCCAGATAACTCCTTATCTGCTCAATGACGGGTGCGCTTCCTCCTGCCTCGGCAAGTTCCCGAACGGTGGCACTAAGAGAATAGTCAGCCCACTGCAGCATATGAAACGGCGAATCGAGGGCAACGCTGAACAATCGTACAGCTGCCCCATCACCGAAGATGACATTGGCGGCTATACCATTTTGTTCCAGAACCGAAACAAGCATGTGGAGATAAGCATGGCTGAAGCGCAAAAGTCCTATACGATCGGCACAGCCTGCTGCGTCCAGTTTGTTCAGATAGGTTTGGATCGATTTAAACAGCGGACCTTTTTCCCCTTCCCTCAGAAGCGCCATCCAGCCCTCCTCCGGAAATTCGGGTAGTTCATTTATGCGAGGAGGTGCAGCATTGCTTTCTTGTTCCGCCTTTTCTTCGAATGCCTGCAGGCGGTTTTTTACTGAGACCCGGTTTATCGCACGTCGAACCGCTTTTTCAACGTCGGATATCGGGGACATTTTCAGGATATATTCAACGCAGTCCAGCTTTATTGCTTCGCTGGCAAATGCAAAAGAATCGTAATTAGTCAGAAAAATGTTTTCAGTGCTGTAGCCGTTCTCCCGAACCCAGCGCAGCAGATCAAGGCCTGTCCCGCCCGGTGCTTCTATATCACATACCATTACGTCAGCCGGACCGTTTTCAATGAAATCGTTTTTTGCCTGTGCAACGGAGTACACGGCAGCAAAATCATCAAAACCGAGCGATGCCCAGTCAATTGTGCTCAGGAGCATATCAACTGTGCTTTTATCGTCGTCAAACAGAAGGATCTTCATCAGGAATAATCCTTTCTTCAATTTCAAATGGAATAGTCAATTCTACCCGTGTTCCTCCAAGAAGGGATTCGGATATCTCTATACCGGCTCTGTCTCCGTACAGAAGCCTGAGAGTCTGTCTTGTATTCCAGACTCCGATGCTCTGCCCGGCGCGCGGTTTGTAGTCCGGGTTGTTGATCTGGCGAAGCTCTTCCTCCGTCATGCCCGGTCCGTTATCTTCGACCGCTATATAGAGTGCATCGTTTTTGATTCGGGCCTGCAGGTAGAGTGTCACATGATCCTGTTCAGACATAGCGTGCTTGATGACATTCTCAGCAAAATTATGCACTGAGAATGGCGGCAGCATAACAGTATATGTATCTTCCGGAGTGTCGAAAACATGGCTCAGAGTACCGCTAAAACGCAGTTCCTGCATGGACAGATATGTCTCTATGTGTGCCAGTTCTTCCTTAAATGTGACAAGAGTCAGATTGGACCTGAACATGTAGCGCAGATATGAAGCCAGATATCCGATAAAGTTGTCAAGCTCGGTCTGTTTGCCCAGACGCGCAAAGTTTGATACTGTTGTCAGGGCATTCATAAAAAAATGTGGCCGGATCTGCATCTGTAAATAACTCAGCCGAAGTTTCTGCTTCTCGATAACATCCTCATATGCGTGTATCTTTGCCTCATGCAGCTGACGTGTCATGTTATTGAAGGCCTTGTCAACGCGCACAAATTCCTCCGGGTCATCCCGAGGAGGGATCTGATACAGTGCATCTCCGGAATTGATCTCTTCGATAGCGGTGTCCAGTACTCTTAGCGGCTCGACTACATCTTTTCGTATAAGTCGGGTGAGCAGCGGGATCAGGGCAATTGCCGAAATCGATACCAACAGGAGAGTTATCAGAAAAAAACCACCCGGCCCTGTAAGAAAAGTGCGCGGGAGCAAAAGACACAGATTATATGGAGCTGCATCTGACCGGTCTGTGCGAACATAATAATTGCTTCGCATGCCGGTGAGATAAAAATCCGAACTTGCCCGCAGTTCAATGCCATTTTCATCAATAAAAGTACGATGGCTGGCAGGAGTCATCTTATCGTCCGTTACCACGGAAATGAAATTACGTTCTGAGCTGAGCTGCTGTAGCGGTTCTTCAAAGTCTGCCATACGCACTAAAGCGCCGAGATATACCTTCTTTGACTCCAGAATGCTGAGCAGGCAGCTTTCACCGTCTATAGAGATAACTTCCCAGCGGCCCGATACCGGTTCTCCTGTAAAAAGATCACTTTCGAGATATGTGCGGATAGCTTTGCGCATCTGCTGTGTACTGCCCGGTCCGTAAGCGTATAGCAGTTCACCGCTTTGAGCATCATATGCAAAGAGATAGTCCAGGAGTGAGAAGCCGCTGACGGTAGTCTCAAGGCTTTTCTGAAGATCCAGCTTTGCGCGCATACGTGTCCACTCATCTTCTGACCGGATCGTATCAAATGAATCCTCTTTACGCTGCAACAGGAACAGATATTCTTGAATCAGCCGGAGGCTTTTGTCAGTCTCAGCAACATAAAGATGGTTCAGTTCCGCAGCGGTTTTTGCGGCACGTCTGTCATTCTGATATAAAACTGTAAAGCTGGCTATATTGACAAGTATCACAAGGAGAATAACCGGGATGATCACAGCCGGCGTGAAGCGGTTGTATATGGACTTTTTGTTCATAGCTTCCGCTCTCCTTCTTTGAAAGTAAAATGGTATCACTGACAGTAATAAAATTATTATATCACTCGCAGAAAAGTGATTCAATCTGAATGAAACGAGGCCTAGTTAGATGAAAAAGGAACAGCTTATGGAACTTCTGAACAGCATGAGTCTGAAAGAGAAGGTTTTTCAGCTTGTTCAGATACCCGGTCAATACTTCCTGTCGGGTATAGCCGATACCGGCACGAAAACAGATAACAGCTTGACAGGGGAGGAGCTTGCGCTTATCGGCAGCACTCTTGGCATCTATGGCTTAGAGACCACAGCGGAGATACAGAAGCGCCATATGGAGGAACACCCTCACCACATCCCGCTTCTGTTCATGCATGATGTTGTCCACGGTCTTCGAACCGCCTTTCCGATTCCGCTTGCCCTTGGAGCTGCTTTTTCACCTGACCTGGTAAAGATGTGTACCTCTGCAGCAGCGGACGAAAGCGCAGCGTCCGGTCTTCATGTAACATTTGCACCGATGCTTGATCTTGTGCGTGATCCGAGATGGGGACGTGTAATGGAGTCATTCGGAGAAGATCCTTTCCTCAACGCAATGCTTGGAAGAGCTTCTGTTGAAGGATTTAGAGGAGGAAACGGGGAAACACCGGAAAAATGGCGTGTTGCATCCTGCATTAAACATTTTGCGGCTTACGGTGCCGCAGAAGCCGGACGGGATTATACAGGAGCAGATATGAGCAGCAGAATTCTAAGGGAATGCTATCTTCCAGCCTATATAGAGGGAGTCAGAGCCGGAGCGGATATGGTGATGAGCTCGTTCAATGCTATAGACGGTGTCCCGGCCACGGGGAATGAGAAGTTGCTCAAAGAAACACTGCGCGGTGCCTGGAATTTTGACGGCGTGCTGATTTCCGACTGGGACTCCGTCGGTGAACTTGTAAAGCGGGGAGTTTGCAGTGATCTGCGCGAGGCCGCAAGGCTTGCACTGAACTGCGGCATAGATATAGATATGTGCTCCTTTGCGTACGCACGTCACTTGGAGGCACTCGTCCGCGAAGGAGAGGTCGCAAAAGAACAGGTAGATCGTGCCGCATTCAGAGTGCTGGAGCTGAAGAACCGGCTTGGCCTGTTTGAAGATCCGTTCCGTGGAGCGACGAGTACCGTAGAAAGGAAAAAGATACTCTCAACTGCCAACCGGGCGCTTGCAAGGAAGGCTGTATGTGAATGCTCAGTACTGCTGAAAAATGCCGGTGAGCAACCGCTTCTTCCGTTGGCATCGGAAAGTAAAGTGGCATTTACAGGGCCTTATGTTGAGAGCAAAGAACTCCACAGCGCATGGGCAGTCTCAACTGATCCGGAAGACACAGTCAGCATCAGGGAGGCAGCGGAGGAATTGGCGCTGTCTCAAGGCAGAAGCTTTATCTTTGCAGAAGGCTGCACCATGACGTGCCGTGAAGATCTCGGACCAAAGTCAGAAGAGAGGATGGTAAAGTATTACCGAGAGGATACGATACCTATGCAGAGCGTGACCACAGATGTCAATATGTTAAAAGAAGCGGTTGCGGCGGCGGAGAATGCGGACACAGTTGTAGTTTGTCTGGGTGAACACCGCCTTATGAGCGGAGAAGGAGCAAGCAGAGGTGAATTGACATTGCCGAAGCAACAGCTTGAGCTTTTAAAATCGCTTCATTCTGCCAATAAAAACATAGTTAGTGTGATTTTCACAGGCAGGCCGCTGGATCTGAGGGAGGTTTGCGAGCTGAGCAGGTCAGTACTTCTGGTATGGATGCCGGGTACGGAAGGCGGGAATGGAATACTAGATCTTCTCATCGGTGTTGCCGAACCGGGCGGAAGGCTGTCCATGAGCTTTCCATATTGCGTAGGACAGGTTCCAGTGTATTACAACCATTTCAACACGGGACGGCCGAAACCAAAAAATACAAAAGTGCCTTATTATGTCTCGGCATATATAGACATTCCGAACTCCCCTCTATTCCCGTTCGGTTACGGCCTGAGTTATACCTCCTTTTCGGTTTCAGGTATAAGACTAAGTGCTGAGAAAACAGCACTCCATGACAGTGGGAGTTTCGGAGAGATCAAAGCATTTGCCTCAGTGAAGAATACAGGTCTGCGCCGCGGTCAGACATTGATACAGTTATATGTGAGCCGGCCTTTTGCAGAGGCATTGGCTCCGGTAAAGGAACTGAAGGCTTTCCGGAAGCTGGCACTGGATCCCGGAGAGGAGAAAATGATCGAGTTTACAATAGGCAATGAAGAACTTGGCCATATGGGTTCCGATGGGAAGATGCATGTGGTGAAAGGTGAATACCGCATCGCCATAGGTCTGGATTCAGAGACGGAAGAATGGATATCACTGAAGATCGTCTGAAATCTTTATTATGATGAGGGGTTTATATGGAACTGCCTGCCAGAAATGCTGTTCCCGTTTTTGAAACATGGGATCTGACCCTGCTTTACAGGGAAGAGGCGGAATTTTATGCCGATGTTGAAAAAGTAAAGAAACTTGCCGAAAACATAGTTTCAGATTTCAAAGGAAAACTGAATGAACCGGATTTGATCGCGGAGTGTCTTGATGAGTATGAGCAATATTGCGTTTTGCTGCAGCAGTTAACGGCTTATGCCGAATTGGCACTGTCCGTGGATTATACGGATCCAGAGCATCAAGACCGCAACGGCAAAATGACTGCTCTGCGTGCAGAGCTTCAGAGCAAACTATCCTTTATTGAGAGCGAGATTGCCGCGGCAGATGACATCGTGATCAATGCTGCGATAGAAAAAGTGGACCGCAGCCGCCATTATCTGGCGGAGATATTGCGCAGCAAGCCACACAGGCTCCATCCGGAGGCGGAAAAAGTACTGGCTGCATTTTCTCCGGTGCTTGCTGCCCCTTATGAGATATATCAGACAAGCAAACTCGCCGATATGGATTTCGGGTCTTTTGCAGTGAACGGCAGAGAGTATCCTCTGGGTTATTCACTTTTTGAGGACGACTATGAATTTGAGGCTGAAACTGCCGTCCGCCGTGCTGCCTTCCGCACCTTTTCCGATAAACTGCGACAATATGAGAATACTACTGCAGCTTGTTATAACGCCTTCCTTACTCGCTGTCGGATCGAGGCGCATCAGCGAGGGTTCGGCTCAATAACAGAGGCAGATCTTTTCCGCCAACATGTAAGTCAGGAAATGTATGACAGACAGATCGACCTTATCACCAGGCTTCTGGCTCCCTCAATGCGGAAATATACCCGCCTCTCAGCAAAAATGCACGGACTGGACAGAATGACTTTTGCAGATTTGAAGCTTCCGTTGGACAGTGACTATGATCCCCGGGTAACTATTGAGGAATCCAGAAAATATGTTCGAAATGCACTTTCAGTTCTCGGTGAGGACTATGTGAGGATGGTTGATGAAGCCTATGATCAGCGCTGGTTTGACTTTGCAAAAAACAAAGGCAAGGATACCGGCGGCAACTGTGAATCTGTTTATGGAAAAAATTCTTTTATCCTGCTTACATGGAACAGCCGGATGGCGGATGTTTTCACCATAGCCCATGAACTCGGACATGCAGCACACGATCGCTTCAGCAGTGCGGCACAGTCCTTTTACGACAGAGAGTGCTCTCTATATCTGGTGGAAGCACCTTCTACTCTGAACGAGCTGCTTCTGGGCCAGTATCTGTTGGAGACCGGCGGTGATAAGCGTTTCAGACGATGGGTACTCTCTGCGCTGGTAGGCAATACTTATTATCATAACTTTGTCACTCACCTGCTCGAAGCATGGTATCAGCGCGAGGTGCTGAGAATAATTGATGCGGGAGGTTCTGTCAACGCTAATATACTCAACAGGATATTCAAGAAAAATCTGAAAACCTTCTGGGGAGACACTGTAGAACTGACAGAAGGCTGTGAACTCACATGGATGCGGCAGATGCATTACTATGTGGGGCTTTATCCTTATACCTACAGCGCCGGCCTTACTCTTGCCACTCAGATAGCGCTGGATATCCGGCGTGAAGGCACCCCTGCCGTTGAACGATTGAAAAGAATGCTCTCTGCAGGAGGCACGCTCGATCCAGTTGGACTGGCTGACCTGGCAGGCGTGAATATCACTTCTGATCAGCCGCTGCGCAACGCCACAAGCTATGTCAGCGATATGGTCGATGAAATTTGTGTACTCACTAAGGAGCTGGATGGCATCAGTATAGATTGATACTCAGCATGTGAAACGCAGCAACATGTTTGATTAAACAGCAAAAGCGCGGTTCCGTTATACGGAACCGCGCTTTGCTGTTTCTGTTCGATCTATCTTCAGATAAAAATATATTTCTTAAAGCTAAAAATTGCTCAGGTCACCTTTAATACCGAGCCGATGGTCGCAAGCAGCGACAAGGCAAGCACTATGATCTGAAAAGGCAGGGTCCCGAAGGATCCGAGCAGCTCAGATCTCCCTACGCGTTTTCTCGACCGGTTGTAGGCAAGGATGATACCGAGGCTGGTGACTACCATTATTATGCTCGCTATCCTCGAAAGCGTCACGAAGCTCGAAGCGGCGGCGATTGCCAGAAGGAGCGGCGGGAGCGAAGCTGCAAGCCAGCATATGTCGCGATTCCAGTGCAGCTGTTCGAATATTATATCCCTAAGGTTCAGCGTGTTGGTCCAGAAGGAAGTGGCAAGTGCCAGCAGAGTGAAGATATATCCTACTATGCTGACCCATCCGCCCATCTTTCTCGCCAGATCGACGAGAGCGCCGTCCTCTGTTATATCCTGACCGGTTCCCATGAGCGTTGTAAGAGTGACAAGGAAGATGACACAAGCGTTCAGTATGATGCCGAAGCTTATGGCCGCACGGATACGTCCCGGCTTCATAGCGAGACCTTTCACAACCTGCGGAGTAGACATTACTGCTGAAAGCGAGAAGGAGACCATACCGAAGAGCGCAAGAACATTGCTCCAGGTCCGAAACCGGGTGGGCATAGGGTATACGTTCCCGCGAAGAACAGCAAAAAGCAGGAGCAGAACCACTATCACCATCCCGCCGACAGCATATTTCTCACATATGCCAACGAGCTTTACTCCGAAGAAAACCACAGCGGCACAAAGCACATAGAATACCAGCATCCCGGCTATGCGGCTCACACCGAACCAGCTTTCGAACACCGCGGCAGCTCCTGTAAGATACGCGCCGACGTTGACTATCACGGAAAAACCCATCAGCGCGAAAGCAAGCCATGTGAAGATCTTTTTGAAAAGTCCGGAAAAAAGCTCTGCGTTGAAGCATTTTACGAATTGGGCACCTTTATTGTTAAGCGAAAGCTCAGCGATCAGCAGATGCAGAACTATGTTGAACAGAGTGCAGATCAGAAGGATTATAATAATGTCTCTTATGCTGTTTCGCGATGCAAGATAGGGCACGGAAAGAATCCCCGCGCCTATTCCGTGGCCGACTATAATGCTCGCAGCCTCCGGGAAGGACAGATCTGTCCGTTCTTTAAGCTTCATTGGACATGATCCTTTCATAAAAATATTGCGTGATCGAATAATCGGGATGTCCCGGGTAAGAGGACATCCCGATCGCTTTATTACTATGCTGTTCTGCAGCGGTTCAGCCTGCCGATGGCAGAGGCCGCTGCATGGCCCATTCGAAAAGCTCTTTCAGCGAACCCTGAGTGTTCTCAAATACGAACTCGGCTCCGCTGTTGGTACAGAAGCCCGCCCTTGAAAAGAGAAATTTCTTTTCGAACCGGTATTCCTTTACCGCACTGCGCTGGATGACGACAAAATCCTTGGCGGAGAGAGCTCCGGCGAAGATTACCATCAGGCGACGGTCGGTTATTGCTAGCATTTTGCGGTTGCCCTCGTGCACTCCGGTGAGGATGCAGTTGAGCGTTTCATCATCAGCGAGGACCTGGGCCAGAGCGTTCAGTTCCTTCCTGTGATAGAAATCACTGTATATCGAGAGCTCCTGCAGGCGTCTGTCCAATGCTTTTCTGTTCATGGATCACTGGAGAAGAACGGAATCGTCCTTGAGGAACTTGGTGCTCTTGGCTATGCAGCAGGTGCAGGTCAGGTCGCCGACGACGTTCAGAGCGGTACGGCCCATATCGAGTATGGCGTCGATACCGAGGATCATCGCGTATGCACCGGCGAGGACAGTGCCCTCTGCAATGGGCAGATTGATGCCCTGCATGACCATTGCCAGCATGATGGCGCCGGCTCCGGGAACACCTGCAGTGCCTATGGAGGCAAGAGTTGCAAGCAGAACGATCATTGCCATCTCACCGAAGGTAAGGCCACGGCCAAAGCAGCTCATTACGAGGAAGAACGCGCAGACGCCCTGATAGATAGCCGTGCCGTCCATATTGATCGTTGCGCCGAGAGGCAGTGAGAACGCATATACTTCCTTGTCTACGCCGAGGTTCTCTGCGGCTTCCATCGTGGTCGGAAGAGTACCGTTGGAGGAACGGGTGACAAATGCGGTGATGAAGGGGATCCTGGCTTCCTTGAAGAAGGGGCCGATCTTGATGCGGAATATCTTAAGCAGACCGCCGTATACAAGAACGATGTGTATAGCATATCCGAGGAAGCAGGCTATGGTAACTGTGAGCAGTGCACCTGCAACCTTGGCGCCGTTCTTGGCAAACACTTCGCAGATCAATACCGCGACGCCTATTGGTGCATACTGCATGATGCCGCGAACGACCTTCATCATGATCTCGGTCAGGCAGTCGAACACATTGTACATTGTGGTGGAGATGGTGCGGATCCTCTCGTCATCGGATACCTTCATGTATGACAGGCAGAGACCGAAGATCAGAGCGAAGAAGATGACCTGGAGCACAGTCTCATTGACAAGAGATGAAAGAACGCTTGTCGGGACTATGTCAGAGATGGTCTTCCATACGCTTACATCCGCTGTTTTTCCTGCTGCATCAGCAGCCATTTCGGTGACAGCAGCCAGCTCGGCATGGGGCTGGAAGATGTTGGCCATAATAAGGCCGATGATAACGCCGATGGCAGAGGTGACCAGATAGATGATGATCACGCGGATGCCGACTTTACCGACGTTCGCCGGAGAAACAGAAGATGCTCCGACTACCAGAGAACCGACTATCATCGGTATGATGATCATCTTCAGCAATCTGGTAAAGATCGTACCGAACATGCTGATCCATGCCGGAAGTGCCGTTACGCCATTGGCAGCAAGGATGATGCCGGCGACCGCACCGATTACGAGACCGATAAGGATCTTGTACAGTACGTTGAAGTTCAGGTATGCTCTAAAGATACCGCCCTTCTTGGGTGCTTCGTTTTCCATATTTTCCCTCCTATAAAAAATTTGCCTTTTCCCGCCTTGGCCGGCGGAGACAATCACTGCATCAATTATACTATATTTTTCAGATTTGGGTAGTGGTTTTCTGGTTATTATTTCAAAAAATCGTAAGAAAAACTCCTTCCGGCATTGCCGCCGGAAGGAGGGTTGATTATTGCTTATGTTCAGTCTCCGGACTGCTGTCTGACACGGTATCCGCAGTATTCTATGGCAGCTTTGGCGAGTTCCCTGGTAGGATCGATGAAGGGACCGGGCACAGCAAGGCGGTCCGAGAGTATTGGGAGTTCCGTGCAGGCGAGCAGGAACAGATCCGCACCTTTTTCACGAAGGCCGTCGAGAAGCGAACACCACAGATCCTTTACGGGATCCAGCGGTTCAGATGCTTTTACAACGTCGTAAATCAAGTGCATCAGGATACTCTGTTCCTCGTCGTCCGGCACTATATAAGAAACTCCGTATCCATCGAGCGCACGGGCGTATACTCCGGAAGCAAGAGTCCCGCGGGTGGCGAGAATGGCAGCCTTCATGCCCGGATACAAAACGGAGCACCTTTCGGCGGTGATCTTCGTCATATCCAGAATAGGAACGGATACCTGCGGCTGAAGTTCCGGAAGGAAGTAATGGGCGGTGTTGCAGGGCATAATTATGCACTCCGCTCCGCAGGATATGAGATTCCCGGCAGCAGAAAGCATCTCCGGAACAGGATCCGGTCCGCCGGATAGAATGGCGGAGGTCCTGTCAGGGATGGCGGTATTGCTGTCGATGATCACGCGAATATGATCATTATCGCAGCCGGCGTCTGTGAGTTCAACTATCTTTGTGTAAAGGTCGGCGGTCGCCATAGGACCCATACCGCCGAGTATACCGAGGCGTTTTTTCATTTTATCCTCCGATGAGTTCCGAAATTACCTTTACTGCCAGCAGCAGAAGTACTATTACTATCACTGGACGGACGATCTTTGAGCCGTCCTTTATGGCAAGCCCCGAGCCTATATAATGGCCGGCTATCGATGAGACGGCGCCTATCAGCCCGAGCACAATGAAGACCTTGCCGTTCATAAGGGAGGTGACCACAGCTCCGATGTTGCTTGAAAGATTGACGAGCTTCACATTGCCTGAAGCGGTGCGAAGATCCATCTTTGCCAGATTGCAGAAGATAAGTATGAGAAAGGTCCCCGTTCCCGGCCCGTAAAATCCGTCGTAAGCACCGACGATGAAAGAGGAAATAAGAACTATGGCAGTCTGCCGGGCGGGATCGATATCCCCTGCTTCCTCCGGTAGCTTTTTCTGCCGGAGCACTATAAAGGCCACCACGGGGAGCACTGCCAGAAGCAGCCATTTGAGATATCTCTCGTCTATTGCAAGCTGGAGCCGGGTACCGAGATGCGCGCCGATCAGGGCGAGAATTATAGAGGGGATACCGAGCTTCCAGTTAACAAAGCCGTTTTTTATGAACCGGGCTGTTGATACAGCCGTGCCGAGCCCGGATGAGAGTTTATTTGTTCCGAGAGCAAGATGGGCGGGAAGACCTGCAAGAAAATACGTAGGAACGGAAATGATCCCGCCGCCGCCTGCTATGCCGTCAACGAAGGATGCGAGGAAGACTCCGATGACGACTATTATTACCATACGTGCGGTCAGCCCGACCGGAAACAGCATCGCCTGCATCTGACGTGATCCTCCCTTCTCCGTTGTTTTATCTATAATAACACCGCGGTGAAAAAAGTAAAGGAAAGATAAACGGGAAAATAAAACGATAAAATACTTCGATATGTGTTGAAGACGGATGCTTAATGTGCTATGGTGGAGGAAGAAAAAACTGCTGTGGAAAATAGACAAACAGCAGGCGAAAATTAATAATTATTTATGCAGAAAGGAAAACCGCATGAAAAAATATCAGGAGATGACGGCTGCGGAACTTCAGGATGAACTTGCGGAAGTCACCGGTCTATATGAAGAGCTGAAGGGAAGAGGCCTGTCTCTCAACATGGCAAGAGGAAAGCCCGGAAAGGCACAGCTGGACATGGTAAGCGACATAATGGACGTGCTGAGGTCGGACAGCGATTTTATGTGCGACGGGATCGATGTCAGAAACTACGGCAATCTTGAAGGTCTGCCCTCCTGCAGAGCGCTGTTTGCGGATCTGCTCGGAGTAAAGCCGGAAAACGTTTTCATAGGCGGGTCAGCCTCGCTCCAGATGATGTATGATACCATTGCCAAAGCCTATACCCACGGAAGAGTAAACGGTGACGGACCCTGGGCAAAACTGGACAAAGTGAAATGGCTCTGCCCTGCTCCCGGATATGACAGGCACTTCGGCATATCTCAGAGCTTCGGCATGGAGATGATCGCCGTTCCGATGACTTCTGAAGGCCCGGATATGGACGTGGTGGAGGAGCTCATAAAAGATCCCGAGGTCAGGGGCATGTGGTGCGTTCCGAAATACTCCAATCCCGACGGCATCATCTACAGCGCGGAGACCATAAGAAGGATCGCCTCCATGAAACCGGCGGCCAAAGACTTCCTTATTATGTGGGACAATGCATACTGCGTTCATGAATTTTTCGGCGATTACGTTCCCTTCCCGGATATCCTGGGCGAATGCGCAAAATACGGCAATGAGGACATGGTGTTCGAATTTGCTTCAACTTCCAAGATTACGTTCCCGGGTGCCGGTATCTCGGTGTTCGTCTGCAGCGTTAACAATATGAACCATATGAAGAAACTGCTCAATGCCCAGATAATCTCCTACGACAAGGTAAATCAGCTAAGGCATGTGCGCTATTTCAAGGATAAAGAGGGTGTGCTGGCGCTGATGAAGAAGCATGCTGCCATTCTCGGACCGAAGTTCCGCTGCGTGCTTGACTGGCTCGACAGGGAGATCGCACCGAGAGGCATAGCAAGCTGGCAGCATCCGAACGGAGGCTATTTTGTAAGCGTCAATACTATGCCCGGCATTGCAAAAGCCACATGGCAGCTTTGCAAAGAGGCCGGACTTACCATGACTGACGCCGGAGCCACCTTCCCGTACAAAAACGATCCGAAGGACAGCAACATCAGAGTGGCACCTTCTCTTCCGCCTACGGAGCAGCTCGAACAGGCTATGGAGATATTCTGCGTGAGCATGAGGCTTGCAGCGCTTCGCAAGCTTTGCACGGAGTGATTTTCCTGACCGGAAAAGATAAAACAAGAGCGCCGCAGATCACTGCGGCGCTCTTTCACGTTATAACAGTCTTATTTTTTCTTTTCGCCCTTCTTGCAGCCGTTTTCAGCCTTGACATATTTCTGGACTACAGGACAGAAAGCAACGACGTTTTCACTGAAGCTCCATTCCTTGATCTTTGTGCATTCGCTGCATTTGACATTTTTTGCCGCCATTACAAGCCCCTCTCTCTTGCAGTTTATTGTGTTCGGTATAAAAAATTATATAACAGTTTGTCTCTGCGTGCAAGCAAAACCGTAAATTGCCGATTTTGAGGAAATAAAAGCCCATAATTTACAGTATTTTTGCATTATTTTTACGGAATTCGGATATATAATCAAATCGTGGCAGAATGTCTTTTCTGCTGCCGGCGTTTCTTACGGATAAAATACCCGGATAATGAAAGGGGGATTAATATGAAAAACACCAGGCGAATCTATCTCATACTGATTGCTGCCGTAGTCATGATAACGGCGGTGCTGGCACTTGTCTGGACGCTTAAGGATAATGATGTCAAAAGCGTGCCGGAACCTGCGATCACTACAGCGCCGGTGAAACAGACAAAAAAGATAGTAGAGGTCGAAAAGATCATAGAAGTGGAGAAAAAGATCTCCGGAGACATCATACAGGACGGCCTGAGAGATATGGGCTTTCTTGTAACGGAGGAATATTACTTCACTGAGGTGGTAAGCTATTCCAGCGTGAAGAAGCTTTTCAAGACCATAAAACTCGGTATAACGGAATCGAGCTATCTGGCAAGCTACGACGGAGTGATCTCCGCAGGGCTGGATTTTGAAAAGATAAGCGTGGAAAAGAACGACGAAGAGAGGATAATAACGATCCGACTGCCGAAATCGGAAGTGAAATACATGCAGATCGACCCGGAAAGCTTCGTGCTTTATTCCGAGAAGGAAGGCCTCGGAAACAAGATCTCCCTGAGTGATTATAACGATTCCCTTATAGAACTGGAGAAAAACGCCGAGAAGAAAGCGGTGGACAGAGGTCTTCTGAAGCGTGCGGATGATAATGCGAAGCTCGTTATCTCAAATTTCGTGAACAGCCTTGTGGATACATCTGACTATATGGTCAGATATATCGCAGACTGAGAAGGGAGGCAGAAACGATGAAAGACAATGCGGTTTTGAAAAAGGTTTTCATATGCGTGTTGCTGCTTCTGGCGGCAGTGATATCACTGCTGTATCTGGGCGACTGGGCTATGAAGATAGAGACACACAGCCACACGATCAACTCAATCGATGATAAGGTGGACATGGTGATGAAGCTGACGGCCGCCTCCACTGTGGCCTCAGCGGGCATCTCAGCCATTCCGGGAGACACTGCAACGCCGATCGCAGAAAAGCTTGCGGATTTCACCCAGTATTTTCTCCTGATAATGTGTGTGCTCTATGCCGAAAAATACTCCGTGACGATTATAGGCCTTGCCACCTTTAAGATCCTGCTGCCGCTGGCATGTGTTTTCATGGGAATATCCCTGTTCAGTGAAAACGCGCTCTGGCGGAGGCTTTCGGTGAAGTTTGCCGTGTTCGGACTCGCCATTTTCCTCATTATTCCGGCCAGCATAAGAGTCTCGGACATGATCTACACCACCTTTGATGATTCGATAAACAATACCATCAACACTGCGGAGCAGATCGCCGACGACACTGTAGAACTGACTGATGCGGGAGATAACAGCGGTCTCGTCCAGTCCATCCTGAACGGAATATCCGAGACAGCCTCAAGTCTTACCGAGAAGGCTGCAAATACCCTAAACCGCTTCGTGGAGACGCTTGCTGTTATGATAGTGACATCATGCGTGATCCCGATACTCGTTGTGATCTTCTTCGTATGGGTGGCCAAAATAATAACGGGAGTAAATTTCATTCCCGATCTGATGTCACCCGGCGGATTGAGCAAACTTTACAGGAGACGCCGCAAACCGGAACCCGAAGCCGAAGGAGCAGAATAACAAAACAACAGGAGACAGTCTGAATGACTGTCTCCTGTTGTTTTTTATCAGTTGTTTTACTGTTCTTTTTCTGTCGCCTTTTTCCTGATAATGGCCTTGTCGCAGAAGTCTATGCCTAAGCAGCTGACAATGCCGACAGCCGCGCAGATAAGTATCATGAAGAAAATGATGCGGAAGGAGCCTGAAGCATCGTAGAGCTTGGCGGCGATATTGCTGCCGAATGAGGCGATAAGCAGGTTGCAGTTAATGATGGAGAAGTTCAGAGGATAGTTCTTCATTCCGTAATAGGAACTTACAAAGGCGGAGTTCGTCGGGGTGACTCCGCCGTAGGCGGCGCCTCCGATAACAAAGCCGAGAACGAGCAGGACGAAGCTGCTCTTGAGCAGAGCAAGTATCAGGATAACAGATTCCAGAATAAACAGTGCGTTTACGATCTGCATGACAGCACTCCTGCCTATCCTGTCATACAGTCCACCGAATATGATCCTGGAGATCCCGTTGGCAATGGAAATAAGACCGACTACCGTAGCGACAGTCCCGCCGGTAACGCCTGCTTCCGTTGCTACGCCTTTTGCCTGTGAGATCAGGGCAAGACCTGCGGCTGACATGAATATGACCCAGAGGAGATACAGCCAGAAGGAAGGCTGCCGCAGCATAAGACCCGCGTTTGCTTCGATCGCAGCCGGATTCTCCCTGCGTTTTTTGCCATTGGCTGCGGGCTTGATATCAAAGTCAGGACCGGGCTTTTTGATGAAAAATCCGCAGACTGCCATGACCACGGCGATAATAATGCCGATCACGGTGAAGGATGTGCGCCAGGCACCGAAGGTCTTGGGCGTGAAGGCGTCATAGAGCTTGCCTATCACAAAGCTTGAGATGCCAAAACCCATAAGCAGGATACCGGATATCAGCCCCTGCTTATCCGGGAACCATTTGCCAACCGTGCTCATGACGGCACTGTAGGCAAGACCGGAGGCAAAGCCGCAGATAACGCCGAATCCGATGATCAGCATTATAAGACTGCTGATATTTGCAGAAATGAGAAAACCAGTAAGAAACAGCACGGCGGACACCCAAACATAGATTTTCGCAGGGATTTTTGAAGCAAGTGCACCACTCGCTACACAGCCAATGCAGAAAAAGATCATTACGACCGTATAAGGCCGAGTGATCTCATCCTGGTTCCAGCCAAAATCAGTCTTAATGGGACCGGACAGAACAGTCCAGGCATAGACAAGCCCTGCGAATAGGAGAATAATCACGCCTATTATCGCGTAAAGCCATCTTTTCTTTTCCATATCAGGCCTCCGATGATTATTTATGTTCCCATTATACCGACAAGGCAGTTCTCTTTCAACAAAAACACTTAAAAAAATAAGTATTGGAAGAGCAGGTCGATTATGATAATCTGATATGCATAAGATCGACACTGTTGTGGAGGAAAAAACATGAAATACTGCAATGTGATGCTGCCGGACGGGATACATCTTGCCGCGGAAAAAGACGGAAAGCTTTTTGACCTCTCGCCGCTGACGATGGAAGAACTGATCTGCGGAGCGGAACCGGGAGCATACGGGGATGAGATCAGAGAACCCATGTTTGCAAATGTGGTAAAGCCGGAGAAGCTGCTGTGCGTCGGCCTTAATTACAAATCACATGCGGACAGGGTGAGTGAAAACTTCGTCAGAGCGGAATCACCCATACTGTTTTCAAAATTCGGCAATGCACTTGTTCCTTCCGGAGCTGATGTGGAGCTGCCGGCCTGGGAGGACAGCTATGATTATGAAGCGGAACTTGTCATAGTGATAGGGAAGACCGCCTGGAACATAGATGTCACCGAGGCAAAGGAGCATATATTCGGATATACCTGCGGAAACGACCTCTCACTGAGACGTGCCCAGAAGATGACTTCCCAGTGGCTGATAGGCAAGAGCATGCCAGGATTCGGGCCATGCGGCCCCTTCATAGTTACGGCGGACGGCTTCGACCCGGAGGATGGTAAGAGGATAAGGAGCTATGTCAACGGAGAACTCAGACAGGACGGTTCCACCTCGGAAATGATATTCAGCTGTGCGGAGATAGTGGCTTTTGCATCGAAATACATAAAGCTGGAGCCGGGAGATCTGATCTACACAGGCACACCCTCGGGCGTTGCTTTGGAGCAGAAGGATGCAAAATGGCTGAAACCCGGCGATCTTGTGGAAGTGGATATTGAAGACATAGGCAGACTCGTAAACAGGATGGTCTGAAGAATCATAAAAAGAACGGCGTACCGCATGAAGAATGCAGTACGCCGTTTTGCCGGTTGTGATATCAGCCGAAGGCAAAGTCACCATGGTAGTAGGTGTATTGGGAGCCGTCATTGAGATAGACATAGACGAAACCGTCAATGGTCTCGGTCTTCCAAACATATTCGCTTCTCACGAAATAGAGGGAGCCCTTTGCTCTGCCGAAGCTCTTTATCCCTACGTTTTTACCGTCAACGGTGAAAAGGCCCATGCCGTAGAAGGTCGTCCTTGTCCCGTTTTTTAGATACAGTTCCACCTGTGCGCCGTCAGATCCTATATATGTCATGTCGGAGCCTTCATATTTGTTGACCGCGGCATAACAGGTCTGCCCGTTGTCGGCATAGTTTGCAGTGTCGCCCCATTCGTCAGTATAGGTGTAGATCTGATCAAAGGTGAAGTAATCGGCGACATTCTCCGCATTCAAATCTATTTTGACGAACATTTTATCTATCGTTGCCTGGCTGATCAGACAGCCTCTTCCCTCAGTGGAGGCAAGGCGCATCTCTCCCATGCTGTAATCCGGATATACAGTGCCGTAATCAGGAACATAGTATTCGCCGTTCCCAAGAGAATTGACATATTGTGTATCGTCGTAATAATAAGGTGTGGTAACGGTCCCGTCGGAGGAGATCTGCCAGAAGTTATAGTCCTTGTATATCACGGAAGAGGAATCATACCATGTACCGTTCAGCAGGGCTCCCGCCTCGGCAGTGCGCTTGTCATGGTCATAGGTTTCGCCCTGGGGAACATTCATTATATGGTTAAAATAATCATCGCTCGCTTTCCACATCGCACCGACGTTGTTCACCATGTTCATCTCGTCGTAGCTCAGCTGGAAATATGCGCTCTGGGCAGCTGTATATGCATCATAGACTTCTGATGCGTTGCTGCCGTCTTCCGCTATTTCCGGTATGCCGTCGATCATCGCTATCACATTCAGCGCAGCATCGGTAGGAGCAGTCGGGGAGGAAGGCCCGTTTACGCCGACAGCGCCGGCGGCGCAGGCGGAAAGGGAGAACAGAATGGATATTGCCAGCAGCAGTACGAGAACTGTTTTTGTTTTCTTTATCATCTTTCAAGATACCTCCTGGTTCTCATGTCAAAGTATCCGGGACAGGAGACTTTAGTGAAATAAATCAATATAAAGAGCACTGACGTGGCTTTTTTTAGTGTTTTGTCAGAAAAACCGGAAAAAGCGCAGGCAGCGCTTGCAAATCCCTGAATACTATATTATTATGTCACATATCTCAAAGTAAATATGAACGCGAGATGAACTCTGCAGGAAAGAGTGCTGAAAGTACCGCCGAAGGAATAACATTCTCAGGCAAACAGACTGCAGAGGGATCGCTCTCTGGAGAAGCCCGTGAAGAACGGGGGCCGAAGGTGCAAGCCGGATAACCGGTAAATCTCTCAGGCAAAAGGACAGGGCAGGCGCTCACTCAGAGTGGGCATGCTTTTTGTTATTTGCCGGGCTTCTCCGATAAGGGGAAGCCCGTGATCATTTGAAGCGCTCATAAAAGCAGCAATTGAGAGGACAATTTAGGAGGAACAAAACATGACACTCAGCGAATTCATTACCAGGCTGGACGACATTGCGTGGGGCTCAGTTGTGCTCTGTCTGCTGGTAGGCGTAGGTGTTATCCTTACGATCAGCACCCGTTTTCTGCAGTTCCGCAAGTTCGGCTATGCCATGAAAAACACTCTCGGCAAGGTGTTCAAAAAACAGGAAGCCGGCAAGGGTGAGGTAACGCCGCTTCAGGCGCTCACAACGGCGCTGGCGGCGACCGTCGGCACGGGAAACATCGCCGGCGTCACAGGCGCAATTGTAATAGGCGGACCCGGCGCTGTGTTCTGGATGTGGCTTTCAGCCCTTGTGGGCATGTGCACCAAGTTTGCCGAAGTTACCCTGGCAGTGAAATACCGCGAGCGCAACGATAAAGGCGACTGGGTCGGCGGCCCGATGTATTATATAAAGAACGGTCTTGGCAAGGGCTTTGGCTGGCTGAGCGTTCTGTTCTGCCTTTTCGGTTTCCTTGCCGCCTTCGGTATCGGAAATGCGACCCAGGTTCAGTCCATCGGCGAAGCCATCGGCTCTGCGATCAACGCGCTGGGAGGCAATGTACAGGGTACCATGCTCAGCTTCGCCGGCAATGAATTCACGCTGTGCAACCTTATAGTCGGTATAGTTGTTGCGATAATAGTTGCTCTGGTGCTCTTCGGAGGGATCAAGCGCATCGGTTCCGTAACGGAGAAGATCGTTCCCGTCATGGCTGTCGTCTATATTATTTCCACGCTGGTGGTCATCTTTGCAAACATCGGCCACATCGGCGAGGTTTTCGCCATGATCTTCAAGGGAGCCTTCAATGCCGAGGCCGCACTGGGAGGCGCATTCGGTATCACGATCTCCACTTCCATCACGAAGGGCATTGCCCGCGGCTGCTTCTCCAATGAGGCAGGTCTCGGCTCTGCACCGATGGCTCACGCAGCCACCAGTGAGACCGATCCTGTCAGACAGGGATTGTTCGGGATCTTCGAAGTATTCATGGACACCATCGTTATCTGCACTCTGACTGCTCTCACAGTACTCTGTGCCGCATGCGCCGGCAGTGTGGATATTGCATGGGGCACCAGCGGCGGCGCGGCTATCGTTTCCGCAGCGCTCAGCAGCGTCCTCAGCGGTGGCGTCGGTTCCGTCATCCTGGCGATGTGCCTTGCACTCTTCGCACTGTCCACTGTTTTGAGCTGGAGCCTTTACGGCACCCGCTGCTTTGAGTATCTCTTCGGCACCAAGGCCAGCATCGGTTATAAGCTGGTGTTCATCCTCTTCGCCATCGTCGGTGCTACAATGTCTCTCAGCGACGCATGGAACCTGGCTGATGCGCTCAACGGCTTTATGGCTATACCTAACCTGATTGCGATCCTGGCTCTGAGTCCGGTGATCATAAAGATGGTGCGTGAGCATTTCCGGGATAAGAGTGAAAAGCTTCCGGAGTGATATCTTCGATATAGGTTATCAGCAATAAAAAAAGACCGGCATCTATCAGATGCCGGTCTTTTAGTTTTTTCAGTGTATTTCTATACTTGTTCCGGTCTCGGAGGATTTTATTGCCGCAAATACAGTCTTCATTGCATCGAGCGCCGATCTTCCGTCGGACTCGAGGACTTTTCCAGCTTTGATACTCTCTATCCAGGAATCTATCACACCCGAAGGAGCACGAAAATCCATCGGTCCTGATCTGCCTGCTATAAGGCTTCCGTCGGCTAGCTTTATCAGAAGGGAGTGATCCGGATCATCATAGAGCCTCATTATCCCTTTGCTTCCGTAGATCACCGTGGAGTTATCCGGCTGTCCGTAGTATGTCCAGGAGGCGGTGACCGTGCCTACAGCACCGCTCTCCATCTCCAGAAGGCAAACTGCGTTGTCGTCCACTGAAATGGGAGAGCCGTCTTCCCTGCACTTGTCAAGCGTGCTGAGCTTCGCACTAACTCGCATGCTTCGCTCGCCTGTAAGATAATGGATAAGATCTATTTTGTGTACGCCAAGATCCGCCATAACACCCATAGCGGCTTTTTCCTTCCTGAAGAACCAGCTGTTCATATCCTTTACCTTCATGAACATCTCAGGACCGCCATGACCGAAAGTCGTACGAAAACTTAGTATTTTGCCGATAGTGCCCTTGTTCAGATACTCTTTGGCTTCTCTGTGCGCTGGCAGAAAACGTTGGTTGTGGCCTGCCATGAGAAGCCTGCCGGTCTCCTCCGAAATATGCAGCATCTCTTGAGCCTCTTCTATAGTGCAGGCTATCGGCTTTTCGCAGAGCAC
>JAEEGL014352275.1_pt1 | contig 21652 bp, 16 predicted proteins | sample 9134231 | NCBI WGS metagenome assembly JAEEGL01 (sample SAMN16246548, study PRJNA631951) | gut metagenome | biome: gut microbiome; feature: rumen; material: fiber-attached | host: Bos | place: Iran: Karaj | collected 2018-10
ACTGATTAGACAGAGAATGAAATGTGTAGATAATAGGTAGAAAGTAAAAAAAAAATAAAAAAATTAGGAAAAAAAGAAGAAAAAAAAGAAAAAAAAAAAAGAAGAAGAAAGGAATAAAAAAAAAGAAGAAGAAAGAAAAAAAAAAAAAGAAAAGAAAAAAAAAAAAAAAAAAAAAAAAAAAAAAAAAAAAAAAAAGAAGAAAAAAAAAAAAAAGAAAAAGAAGAAACAGATGAAGAAGAAGAAGAAGAAACAGAAGAGGAAGAAGAAGAAGAATCAGAAGAAAAAAAAAATAAGAAAGTAGACAATACCAAAAAAATTGATAATATTAAAAATAATAATGATAATAATAAAAATAAGAAAGATGAAGAAGAAGAAGAAGAAGAAGAAGAAGAAGAAGAAGAAGAGGAAGAAGAAGAAGAAGAAAAAAAAAAAGAAACAAAAAAATAAAAGTTTATTTTATTCAAATGATTAATTTTGTAATTGTAGTTTTTCATTAATATTTATAAATTACATAAGTTAATTAATTTATTTATATTTTTTAATCAAATTTGTTTTTGAAATATCAAATTATATATTATAGTGTTGTGTTACGAATCTTTTTAAGGAAAAAAAATTTCTTTAATTTTATTATTAATTTTTAAAATATATATATTACTTTTATCTTCAAAAGTTTAAATAAAATAAAATATAATTATATAATTTTTTTCTTTTTTTTAACAATATATAAATAAATAAAGTATTAAAAAAATTATTTACACCTAAACAGCTAATTAAAACCTGATATGTCCTAAACAGAACATAAACTAAACTATTATATTATGAATTTACAAACAAATAAATTAATCTTTAAATTGTTGAAACTTTATTTTGACAATAAAAAGAAAAATTTATTCGTTTGTATTACTAAAATATGACAGACATAAACTAACAAAGACTAATAATTAGGATTAATTAAAATAATGAATTAATTCTAATTTTCTCTACATAACTATGTTTTTAGTTCGTCATTCTAATATTTTTATATTAATACAATAATACTATTACATATAAAACACTAAAATTTATATACAAAAAAATCTAATTGTCCTTTCTAATAATTACCTAAGTTTTTAAAATTAAAAACATTTTTTTCAACTATAATAACATCTTTTTTATTCATATCAAATTTAAAATTTGCATTTGGATATATAATTTTAAATTCATTAACATATACAAGAGGAATAACTATTTCTTTTCGTTCTTTAAAATATTCATCAATTCCTCTTTTATTTTCTTCTTCATTTTTCATCATTATTTTTTGATACATAACTTTAATAGGATAATGTTTAATCATTTTATTAATACCTTGAATTTTTGAAAATACAAGTTCACAAATTTTTACAGAATTAGTATTTGGCCATTTTTTTCCATTAAATCTATAATAAAAATATACAATATCTAATGTATTTATAAAATTAATAAATGCATATCCATAATTTTTTTTTTCTTTTATATCAGTTGGAAGGAGAAAAAGATCATATTTTTCTTCAAATTCTTGATTAAATAATGATAAGAAAATATCTTTGGAAAATTTATTTGGAATATTTTTGATCATTAATGTTGTTCTTCTTTCTTCCAAAGTTAATATTTTATAAATATTAACATCACTTGTTCTTTGAATTTGATTAAAATTTTTCATTTGATAAATTTGGTTTTGAATATTTGTTGATGAAATTTTCTTTAAACTATTAAAAATATTTAAAAAACGTGATTCATTTTTATTATATTTAAATGCATAATATATTGGTAAGAATTCACGATTTAACCATTGTATTCTGCAAAAATCTAATCTCGACTTCATATTTAATTATTATTGATTATTTATTATTTGGAGCAAAATATTAAAACATTTTTATGGATTTAATTGCATTTTATTTATTTAATATATTATTGTCTAGAAAGATAAAAAATTAAAAATTTTGTTATTTTAAATAAATAAAAAACAACATTATTTGAATTAATTTTAAATATAATTTTTTTCATACATTTAATCAGTAAAATGAAATATAGTTTTGCATTTATTATCTATTAATAATAATTTCTAATATATAATATAATTATAAAAATCACTATTTTTTTATCATAATTTTTTTTGATTTAAAGTTTAAAAAAAATTAAAAAATAATTTTTTTATTTATTTAGTATTAATATTTATTAATGTCAAAATAAGATTATTATTTTATTATTTAATAAATATTTGTAAAAAAATGAATAATGAATCAATAAACTTTTCAAACAATGATTTATCTCAAGAAAATAGTATAAATTGTAAGAAATTATAATAAATAAATAATTAGATAATAAAAGATTGTCAACTAATCTTCATCAATTTGTTATTCCAAAAAAATCAAATTTAAAAAGAAAAAAATCAAAATCAATAACTCAACTTCCAAATTTAAATCATTTAATTTTAAAAGTATCTGGAAGAGAATCGACAATAGACACAACAAAGGATACACCAAAAAGAAATAATAAAAAAACTCCAAAAAAAAAAGAAGTTTTATTTTCATTATTACCTCAATTAACAAAATTATCAAAAATACGAAGTAAATATATTGAATTATTAAATCAAAATGAAAAAAAAAGAGAGCCTAATTTTTCAATATCTAAAAAAAGAATAGAATCAAATAAAAGTGAGGATACATCATCACAAAATTTAAAAACTCAAAATTCAATTACAAATTCAAATTCAAAATCAAAACCAATTAGAAAAAAATTATTACATTCAAATACAATAAAAAATATTCCACATGAAAATCCAAATTTAAATAATCCACAATTAAATAACTTAAATGAAACATTAAATAGAAGTTTTGATGAAGTAAGAAGTCATATTGAAATACCAAATTATCCTCAATTAAAGAAAAATTCTTCTGAAAAAAATTTAATAACTCCAATACCAGAAAATAGAAAATTAAATGATATTAATGCTGAAAAAATAAAAAGATTTTCTAAAATGTTAAGAAGACAAGAATATACTGTTCAATTAAAGAAAAAAACAATTAAAAATGTATTTGGAAAAAGAGTAATTTTCATTCAAAGAACTTGGAGAAAATTTTTTAAAAAAGTCTATTTAAGAAAAGTAAAAATAATACAAAAATTTTATAGAGGACATTTAGTAAGAAGACTAATTAAAAATGACAGATTAATAATTATTAGATTTGTAGTAAAACTCTCAGTTAATGGAAGAAAAAAACATTTTCATTTTTTTGTGGGTCAAATGAAGAAATTAATAAGAGCAATTTTTTTCCAAAATACTATTCTTACAAAAGATATATCAATACAAGTTGATATTCCAATTGAAAAAAATTATTATATTAATAATTTAAATAATACAGTTATAGAAGATAGTTTTAATAGTGAGAAATTTAGTGAATCAAATCAATCAATTGAATCAATTAAATCAATTAAACAAAATATAAATAATGAAGGATATATTGAAACTATATTTGAAAAAATGAAAAGATTACAAGGTGATGGAAATATTATTGGTGTAAAAAATTTCCCAAGACCTTATTGTGAAATTGGTTGTCAATTAAATGCTTTATTAAGAAGAGTTTTAAAACAAAGTGTAAGAGATGATAATATAATTTCTATTGAAAATGATATGAAATATAGTGGAAAGACAAATCAATTAATTGAAGATTTTTCAAATAAAAGAAAAGTTTTGTATGACATTCAATATGGAGATAATAATAATTATAGATTAAAATATATTAATAAAAAAGGAAATAAAGTTATTAAAATGAATGAAGATGAATTAGAAAATGAAATTAAGGATAAAAAGACTTTTTTAAAAAGTAAAAATATTCAAGCTGAAGAATATAATATTTTAAAATCAGAAAAATATGTAAATTTAATAAGAAAAAGAGTTGTTTATAATAAATGGAATATATTTACAAAAAATCATTATACTACAATTGGTTATAGTAAATTATTTTTAATTCAAAAAAATATGAAATCATATTTAAAAAAAAAAAATGAAGAAATTGAAGATATTAAAGTAAAAAAAAATACAAAAAAAAAATTATTTAGAATATTACTTAAAGAAAATATTTTAAATCATGTTAGAAAGTATGTAGTTAAAAAGTTATGTTTATGTGATTCAAAAAATTTAAATAAGAAAAAAAATAATTCAATTTGTATAGTAAGAAGAGGAACAAATGAAACAGAAAATACAAATAAATTCAAATATAGAAATAGAAGATTAAATTCAGAATTGAATAGTTTGGAAGATTCTGATGATAGTGTTATTGAAAATGATGAAGAAATTTTTATTTATATGTCTAAAGATAATAAAAATTCACAAATTTTTAAAAAATATGATATAAATAAAAATGATTTAAAACAACTACAAGATAATTAATGATTATTTTTTTTAAATTAAAAAAAATTATTTTTAATATTTGTTTTTATTGCATTTGAATTATGATATATTGATAAATATTTTAATCTACAATATATAAATGAATTTATTTTTACAAATATATAAATAATGAATTTGTAATTACTACAAAAATTGTTTTTTTTATAATTAAATTATTTGCAAATTAATATATATTTAATTATTTTATTAATGAATTTACAAAATATAAACATAAATCCAAAAATTCAATTTGAGAAAAAAAGTCTTCAATTAAATAAATTAGAAAATAATATTAAAGAATCTTTAAAAAGTGATGAAAGAATTATAAATAATAATACTTTAAATAATGGTGATAATAAAGATATGTATTCAATAAGCTTATTTCCACAAAACATTGATGATTCAACTATAATGAAAAAATTAAATTATAAAACAATATATTAAAACAATGGAAATCAGATAATTTAGAAATAAAAAATATAATTGAAAAAGATAACAATAAATTGAATGATTATGAAAAAATGTTAAATAATAGTTGTAAAAAAGATAATGATATATTAACTTTATCAGAATATAATTCAAAAGTCACAAGAGAATTAAATGAATCAAATGATGAAATTTCTAAGTTAAGAAAAGATAATATTCAACTTAAAAAAAATATAAATGAATTAAAAAATCAATTATCAAAAATGAAAACTGTTTATTTAATAGATAAAAAAGAACAATATTTTCAAATTGAAAATCTAAATCCAAAGTTAAATTATAATGAAAGTGATAGTAAATTAAATATATATGATAAAGAAAAAATAATTACTTTAGATAGTGATAATGAAATATCATCTAAGTAAATAAATATCCAAACAGTTAATATTCAAAAAGATGAATTAATTCAAAGATTAAATGATTGTATTTGTGAATATAATAATACAACAAATGAAAGTAAAAATGAAATTTTTGATAGGGATGAAGAAATTAAACAATTAATAATTGAAAAAACTCAATTAATCGAACAAAATAAAAATCAGTTAATTCAAAATAAAAATGATTTAGATAAACTAAATAAAAAAATTAAAGAAATAAATGAAAATGAAAAGAAAGATAACAGAATTAATCCTTTTATAAATTGTAATTTCAAATTTACAAAATGAAAAAAATTTAATTAAGTCATCAAATAAACAAGATTTAAATAAAGTTAATTCATTAGTTAATTCATATAAACAACATCAATTAGAAATAAATAATCAAATTTTATTATTAACAAAAAAAATTTCTGAAAAAGATAAGATAATAAATAATTTAAATCAAAATATTTTAATATATAAATCCAAAATTCAAGAAAATCAAAATAAAATTTCAAATTTTTATAAGATTTTAATAGATATGAAAAAATATGTTTATGAAGTAGAGAAAATAATTTCAAATTCTAAAGAAAAAAATCTTATATATAAATCAGAAATGAAAAAAAATATAAATGAAATAAATAATGGAAAAATAGATAAATTAGATATAAATACAAGCCAATATAGTAATTATTTATTAAATTATTTAAAAAATATGATTTTAAACATGATTCGAAATTATGAAAAATATATTATAAATAATTTGTTCATTTGTTGTGAACACACATTAAGTATCATTTTTTCAATATTTATTTTTTATAGGAAAGAAGAATTTAAATATTAAATAAATAAAATATTACAACTTATAAATAAATTAATATAAATATTAATATTATGAACATGCAAAATTTAAATTCTAATTCATCACAACCATCTTATTTTTATAGAGAATTAGATAAAAAAAATAAACAAATAACAGAAATGCAAAAAAGAATAAATAATTTGATAGACGAAAAAAATTCATTACAAATGATGATTCAAAATTTAAAATCAGAAAATTATAATTTAGGAATTTCAAATGAAAAAGAAAATAATGAAATGAATTATGAATATCAAAATAAAATAAATCAACTATACCAAACAATTAATTATTTACAAAGTGAAAATATTCTTTTAAAAAATGAGCTCAATAAAAAAGATAAAATAGAACAAAATTATAACAATACATTTTTAAAAAAATTAAATCAATCAAGAAGAGAAATAGATAATTTATCAGTAATGAATACAATTAAAGATACAATTTTAAGAGAATTACAAGATTTTGTAAATGAATTAAATAATAATATTGGAAATAAATTAAATTATGAACTTGATTTTAACAATGATGATTTAAATACTTTCAGATATAATCTTGAACAAATTAAAAATCAAATTTATTCCAATTTTTCAAATGGAAATAATAATAATTTTAATAATGAAAATAATTATTTAAATAAAGAAATAAATTTGAAAAATAATATGAACAAAATTAATAACATTATTTTCCAAAATAATAATTTCAAAAATAAAAATAATAAAAATGAACTAAGATCAATAAGTGGAATGTCAAAAATAACTTATCCAATAGAAAAAGTTCCATCTCAAAAAGAAGAAGAAAGTTTATATAAAAGATCATTATCAAATAATACTAATAAAACATTGAGTAAAGATCTAAATAATCATTTAAAAGATTGTAAATGTCAAGGATGTCGTTCAAAAGCAAAAAAAGATCCTTCATTTTTAACAGAAAGATTTGAATTTAAAAGCAAAGCATGGATAAAAAAACCAGATTATCATTCAATTTTAAGAACTCCTCCAAGAAATGAATATGAAGATAATATTTAAAAAAATAAATAAAATCTTTTTTTTTATATATTATTATATTTAAATAAAAAAAAAGACATAATTAATTTTCAATTAATTTTTTTTATGAAAATGATTCTTTACTTGTATATTAATTTATTAAAAAACAATTAATTTATTTTAATTATCTTCCCAAGGACTCATTAAATAATTTAATCCAACAATTGACATTTCTTCATTAAATTCAAATTTAACTCCTTTACATTTATGATATTCTAAGAAACTATCAGTTTTAAGAATACATTGAGCTCTTTTAATTGCTTTATCATTTTTTGCTAAACTATAACCTTTTTCAGAACCGGCATATTCATTAATAATATAATCACCTTTAGGATTAATTGATAATATTTTTTCAAATTGAGTCATATCTTTTACTTTAAAAAATTCAGTAGCCCTATATCCAATATACCAATATGGTAATTTTTCTTTATTTGATTTATCTAAATTAAATCTATATTGAATATAATCAATTACTTCTTTTGTTATAGAATCAATTTCATATACTCTAAATGAAGGTAAAACATTTGGAAATGGTGTTAATGAAGGACAAATATAATTTAAATTTGTAATTTTTTTCTTATTAAAATATTTATAAACTGGACCAATATCATCTTTATGTGTATGACCACTAAAAATACCTCTAATTGTATATTCAAATCTATCAAATAAAGCAATATATCTTTTTGTACATTCTTCTAAAGAAAAAGAACCAGTTAAAGGGAAATGATTTAATATATAAACATATTCTTTTCTCTTTTCTGCTTCTAATAAAACATTTTCTAACCATTTAAACATTAATTTAGTTGATTTTTTATCTGAATTAATTAAATTATAATTCCAAGTATCACAAAGTAAACAATTAACAGCAACAATTCTAATATTTGTATTAAGATGTTTCATAGTATAATAACCATATTTTCTAAAAGTTTCATAAGCATCTTTACTTAAATATTTCTTATAAATTTTTGCCATATTTTCATAAAAATTAATTTCTTTTTCATTAAATTCATCATTAGGATAAATTTCATGATTACCTAAAAGAGGATAAATTGGAATTTTGTTTTTAAATTTTTTATCTAAACTATCTCTAATAATTCTAGTTACTTCATATGTATCATCTTGACCAACTTTTTTAGTTTTCCAAGTATCATGAGGTGCATTATCACCAGTCCAAATAATAAAATCAGGTTTAATTTCATATGCTTTTTCAACAAAACTATTAAATAAATTTTTACTTAAATCACATTTTCCAACATGACCATAATAACCTGATTTTTTTTTCTCTTTTGGTTTTGCTTTATCACGACAACATAAAGGTAAACCACAATCAGTAATTGCATTTTCTGAATAATGTAAATCATAATGTAAATCACTTACTTGAAGTATTTTTATTTTTCCTTTCTCTGTTTGAATTTTTTCTCTTTTTTTATTTGGTTTATTATATAATAATTTTATTGCATATTCATCTGGATCTAAATATTTTTTTGTGTCTTTACATAATTTTAATTTTTGACATAAATAATGATTTTTTATAAATTTATCAAGTAAACCATCTATTAAAACATAACCATAACCTTCTATTATTGTATCACAAAATTGCTCATGTGAATATAAGAATAAACATATTTTTTTTACACTTGAAAAAAATGGTTGTGTACCATATTTTAATAAAATTGAATTAAATTCATTTAAGGCTGATTGACATAATACACATGCTTTGTCATTTTTTCTTTCTACTACTAATGTTAATATTTTGCTCACTAAATTTACTATTTTATCTATTGAATCTGAGGGATTAATTTTTAAATTTAATTGTTTTTGTTCTTGTTTTGTTAAAGGAATGTCAAAAAAAAAATTTTTAGATGTTGTTAATGTTATTATAAAAAAAATAAAAAGAAACTGTTTCAACATTTTTTTTTTATAAATATAAAAATAAAGTTATGTAAAAGTTATAAAAGTAAATTAATTACAAAAATTTATATTTTTTATTTATTAAAAAATAATAATTAAATAATTTTGAATTTTTTTAATGTAAAAAATATTATATTAATAAAAAACTCAAATAATACTATATATAGAATAATTTATTTTATAATGTATACTTTTAATCTAAATTTCCTTTTTCTAATAAATAATATGTGGCTGTAGCATAATTAATTTCATTTTTTAATAAACAATTAATTAAATATTTCCTATTATACCCAATTAAATTTTCAATATCTTTAATAATTTCTTCATTAATCATAATTTTATTTCTAGGATCAATATTAATATAACCCGTAATTTCTTTATTAGAATACTTATTCTTAGATGAATTTAAATTACTTTTTTTTTCAGCAACAATTTCATCATTTAATTCAACATTAGGAGAAATTTGTTTTGAAAAAGAAACATTTCCAGAAGAAAATTCATTATTTGAATCATAATCATTATTATTTGATTGTTGAGTTTTAATAACACCATTATCAAAATCATTATTATTATTTAATTCATATTTTAAATTTGCATGTTGTGCTTTTCCTCTAAATTTACAAATATTATTTTCAATTAAAATATATTTATTACATATTGTATCATTAGAATTAGCAAAAGAATTATAAGGAGCTAAAATTAAACTTTTTGTATTTCCAATTTGTTTTTTATCATCTTCTAAAGTATCTAAATTCTTATCAGAAAAAATTTCAACTAAATCATCTTTAGTATTATTTAAATAATCAATATTATATTTATTTAATAATAATTTTTCTGCATTAGTAAATAAATTCATATTAAATCTATTATTAACATTAACATTAATCAACCAAGGATGATTTAAAATTTGATTAATTGTTAATCTTTTCTTAGGATCAACTTGTAACATTCCATCAATTAAATTATTTGCTTCATCAGAAATATTATCTAATTTAAAATATTTTCCAGAAATAATATTTTTTTTTAATTCCTTAATATTATCTCCTTTAAAAGGTTGAACTCCACCTAACATAAAATACAAAGTAACACCAGCAGACCAAATATCACATTCATAACCATCATAACCCTATTTTAAAAAAGAAAAAAAATAATATTAAAAAATATATACATTATCTTTAAAAATTTCAGGAGCAATATAAGCAGGAGTTCCACAATGTTCATGCATAATATCACCTGGAAGTAATCTTCTACTTACTCCAAAATCACATATTTTTATTGTATTTGTTAAATCAATTAAAATATTATCTAATTTTATATCTCTGTGTACAATATTATTTTTATGAATGTAATCTAAACCTTCTATTATTTGCTTAAATATTATTTTTGTTATTTGTTCTGGTAATTTTGTTCTTTTTCTTATATAATTTAATAAATCTCCACATATATATTCCATTACTATTAATATGTGAGTTTCTGTTTCGAAATAATCTAAAATTCTATAATATTTTTATTATAAATTTTATTTACTGGGATACAAATGGTGAACGAAGTCTACTTAAAATGTCTATTTCGTGTTTTATTTTTTTTCTATCATGTTTTTTTTTAATTTTTGATTTATTAAAAGATTTTATTGCTACTAATCTTCCTGAACATATATGAAGTGCTAAATTTACTTTTCCAAATGCACCTTTTCCTAAAAGTCTTCCATATTTATAAAAGTTTAATTGAGATTTTGGATATTTTTCATTTTTATAATGGTCTATTTATTATAAAGTTTTTTATTTAAAAAAAATATTTTTACATTGCTTTATTATATTTGATATTTTTTCCATTTCCTTTCTATAAAATACATTATCTCTTATTGTACTTTGTATTGATATTGTAATTGTTTCTACTGTCATTTGAGGAATTTCTTCCAATTCTTTTGTTTTATTTTCTTCTTTTTTTACTTTTTTAATTGTATTTTCTTTTATATTACTGTGATTTAAATTATTTTCATTTAAATTAATATTTTCATTGATAATATAATTATTGAATATTTGGTGACTATTGTTTATTTTACTATTATTATTTGAAGTATTATTTGAGTTTTTATGTTTCTTCATTTTTTCAATTAAAGCATTGTGAATCGAATAATTTTTTTTTAAAGGTTTTTTTGTAGTAATTTCCTTTTTACTAAAATTATTTTTTAAAATATGTTTAACTCCTTTTTGAGAAGGAGAAGGATTGGCGGTAAAAGGTTTATTATTATAAACTAAATTTATTACTTTAGAATTTTTATTAGTAATAATATTATTATAACTTTCATCAATTCTACTATTAGATTTTGAATTTTGTTTACTTTGAACTGCAGTAACACTTTTAATATTCTTATATTTATTTTTTAATTTTGTATGTAAATAATCTCTTTCTAATTCTTCTTTTTTTTTCATTGATCTATTACTAATTGATGAAGTATTTTTTGTTGAATTTGTATTTTTTAAATTAGAAGTAATATATTCAATATATTTAATATCATTCATTTTAATATATTTTTTAGTATTTGATGTAAAATGTGATGATTTTAATAATTTACAATTATTTGCAAAATTTAAAATATTTTTAGTTAATGGTATTTCAGATAATCCTTTAATATGAAAAGTATTTTTTGCATTATGAAGAATATTACAACTATTTGATGCATTTTTATTTTTATTTTTTATTAAAGATGTCACTGATGATGTTATTGATTTAGAAATTGAATTTTTTTGATTAGATACAAAAAAATTTTTTAAATCATTTCCTGATTTTATTGGATGTTTATTATTATTATTATTATTATTTATATTATTATTAGTGTTATTATTAATTTTATTTTTACTATTATTTTTACTATTTTTTGTAGTTGATTTCATTTTTTCATTTGAATTTGTTCTTGAATTATTTTTAGTTTGATTTGCTGTTTTACTTATTTTTTTATATTCTATTTTACTATGTTCAATTGAATGAGCATTAAAAGAAGATTTTTTATTTGTATTATTTTTTTCATTACTTTTATTTTTTTTTGTTAAATTTAATTGATTATTAATATTTTTTTGAAGAATATGTGCATATAAATATCCTTTTATATTATTTTTGCTTTTACTTTTACTTTTACTCTTACTTTTACTTTTACTTTTTGATGCATTTGCACTTTTAATTTTTTTACTTATTGAATGTTCTTTTTGGTTATTTGATTTAAGAAATGAATATTTTTTTGTTAATTTTTTTTGTTCTCTTTGTGTTAAAACCTCTTTTTCTTTAATAATTTTCTCCCCATCCATAGTTTTTTTAATTAAAAAATAAAAATTTTTAAATTGATAAAATAATTTTTTAAATATGAAAAAAATTAGATTTAAATAAATTATTATTTATTAATTTATCACACACAAAATCAATAAAAAAATATATGATGCTTTTATCAAATATTATTTTATAATTTTTTTTAAATAATAAAATAAAAAAATCTTTCAAACTAATAAATAAAAAATAAATAAAAAAAAGTATATTAAACAAATTAAAAAAAAATTAAACAAATATAAAAATGATAAAATAAAAACCAAACAAAAAAAACCATACTAAGAAAATAAAAAAAAAAAAATTTATAACTCCTGATCATTATCTTCAACAATTTTATTTTTAATTTCTCTTTCTTTTTCCTTTTGTAAAACATCTTTAATATTAGTAACAAGTTTTCCATCTTTAAACTCTACATCCAATTCTCTAGTAGCAGTTTTTAATTTTCCAAAACCATTAGGTTTTCCTTTTTTAAATTGTCCTTCAAAAATTTTTCCATTAACCCATTTAAATCTTCCATTACCTTCTTTAATATTATTAACATAATCACCATAATATTCTCCTCCATCAGGCCATTTATATAAACCTTTACCATGCATTTTCCCATTTACAAAATTACCTTTATAAGTATCTTTATTTGCCCAAGTATAAAATCCAGTTCCAGTAATACAATTATCTTTAAATTCACCTTCATATGTATCTTTTAATAATTTATAAGATAATTTACCATTACCATTTTTTTTATCATTCTTAAATTCACCTTCATATATATGTTCATTTGTTTCTTCTTTTCCTTTTCCTTCTCTTTTATTATCTACAAAATCACCTATATATAAATTACCATTTAAATTTTTTTTCATTCCTTTACCATTTAATTTACCATTTAATAAACAACCTTCATATAATGTTCAATCTGAATCTCTAAATCTACCCCAGCCAGTAAAAAAATTTTTTCTCCAGAAACCTTCATATTTACAACCATCATTTTGTAATAAAACACCATATCCATGTCTTGCATAATCAATATTTACTTTTACGATATAAAATGATGGAATTATTCCTGATATTATTAATAATTTACATTGATATACTGTTCCATAATCATAATTTACATATTGTGATATTGAATTTGTATCCATATCAGAATATAATGTTTTCCAACCATCAATATTAAATTTTGTTCCTATTAAATTTTCTGCTTTTTTTAAATTATATTTTGTATATTGATTTGTTAAATCATCTATTAATTGATTCATTTCTTCAATTTGACGTTGTTTAATATATTGTTTATATTTTTTTCTAAAAATATATCCACGATATACACTTTGAATTTTTATTATTTTACCATTATTATCTAAATTATTTATTAATGTTTTAGTTTGTCCTATATTTCCTGTTTTTAATTTTGTATTTGAAGTACCTGAATCTATTATTGAATTACTATTATACTTTCCTTGAATATAATTTTTTAAATTTTGTTGACCTGATATTTGACTTCCTATCATATTTTCTGGATTTAATTCGTTTGCATTTTCTTTTTGATTTTCGAATTCTTCTCCTAAATTTGCTGTGTTTTGATTATCTTTTATACATGCACATCTACATTTATCCATATCACCTCCCATTATTTTTTTGATTTTTTAATAATTTAATATTATTATTTTTATTTTTAATAATTTATTTTTTTTTCTTTTTATTTAGAATTTTCAGAGTATATTATTAAGATTTATATTTAGGAATTATTCAAATTATTTTCTTTTATTTTTTTAATTAATTCTAATTTGTAATAATTTATTAAATGTTTCATTATTCTTCTCCTAGAATAAAAAAAAAAGTTAATTATAGGACTCTTTCACAGACATCCCATCGTTTATTTCTTAATAATTCTAATTCATATAATCCAAGATTTGATATTGATTCAAATAATAAGAAAAATAGTGATAATGATTTAAAAAATTATTTAAGAATTTTTTCTGCAAAAAATAAAAATAATGTAAATAAATTGAAAAATAATTTAATTGATAAATCAAAAATAAAAAATAAACTTTTAAAGTCTACTCAATTAAAATATCTTTCAAAATCAAAAATATTAAAAAATAATATAAATTTTTTCAATACGGTAACATTAAATATTTTCAATAAAAAAGAAGAAAAAGAAAAAATAAATAAAATAGATACAAAAATAATTTTAAATGAACATTATAAAAGAGATATAAAAGCAGAAATAAATGAACATTCAGAATCAGATTTAATAAAATATCGAACAGAATATATTTTAAAATATGCACAAATTTCTGATTTTTTTAAACATATCTTAAATAGTTATAAGGAAACAATTGATATTGATAGAAGTTATAATTTTGGTATTTATTTAATAAATGAAGATAAACTTTTTGAAATAATGAATAGATTAATTTTAGAAGAAATTAAATGTGATGTTCCTTTAGAATATTTAACTTGGAGAAATTTATTAAATTATTTTTTTGAATTTTCTAATGAATTTACTAATATATTAAATTTTTTGTTTGAAGAAATAAAAATATTACAAAATAAAAATTTAGATTTAGAACAAAAATTATTTGATAAAGAAAATGAATTACAAATTAAATTAGAAGAATTAAATGAAGTAAATAATATAATAAAAAAGTTTGATTTAACTGCAAAAAAAAAAGAAGATGAAAAAAATGAGAAAAATATAAAAAAAATAAAATTAAGAGCGGCTCAAAATGAAAATGCATATATTATAACAATTTATAGATTAGAAGATGAAATAAAAAATTTAACAGAATTATTAAAAAAAAATAAAATTAATATAAATGAAATAGAAATTTTAAAAAATCAAAATAATGCAAAAATTAAAGAAATTGATAATATTAGAAATGATTATAATCAAGAATTAAATGATATGCATGCAAAAATTTCATTTTTAAAAGATAAAATAGAAGAAATAAAAGAAGATAAAAAAAAGTTAAAAGAAGAAAATGAAAATTTAAAAAATGATAATGAAAATAAAAAACATAGGATATCAATATTAGAAAAAGATAAAGAAGATTTAAATATAAATTTGCATAAAAAAGAGGAAAAAATAATTTTGATGCAAAATACAATTTTATCAATTAAAAATAAAGAAAATAATAATAATATCGAAAATAATGATATGATTGAAAATTTTATAAATAATCCAGTATTAAGTGTAATGACTATAAGTCATAACGTTTAATATATAATATTTTTTTTCAACATATAAAAAAATTTTATTTTAAATTAATTTTAACATAAATTCTATTTATAAAAATTTTTAAATTATTTAATTTTCTTGAGTAAAATCAAAAATATAAGGTTCATCACTTTTATTATAATATCTTGAAGAAAAATTTATAATTAAAGAATTAAAAATTTCTTTTTTTTCATATAAAGAAATTTTATTAGGATTAAATATTATTCCAAGTTCATAATTAGCTATAGATATCTGTTTATCATTTTTTTCAAAATTTCCAAATGCAGCAGCAGAAAAATTATGACTTCCAAAATAAATAATTGAATTATCATTTATATCAAAATATCCTTTTTTCTTATCTCCAGTAATAAAAATTTTTGAATGAAAAACAGTTTTTCTATCATTATACTTTTCTTTTAATTCTATAATTCTAAATTTTTCTCTATGAAATTGATAAGCATCTTCTGATAAAAATAAACATCCAGTTAATTTTTCTCCCATTGGAAATGATTTAATATATTCTATAGTAGGATAATAAATATCAATAGAATAATTATCACATAAATTAAAAGCATTATATAAATTTGAATAAAATTTCTTATTTTTAGAATTACCAATTGAAGAACATTGAATTATTAAATTTGAATTTTTTTCAATTTTATATTTATCATAAATTAAATATTTTAATCTTCCAATACCAAATAAATTTTTTTCCTTATTATAAAACCTCCCATTAGCACTTGCTAATAAATCAATACAACATTCACTATAATCATAATCATCTAAATTTATATTTAAATCAGTCCAAAATTTTTTTCCTTTATAAGTATTTATCATAAAAGTATCCATAAATGAATTTAAATAATTTAAAAAATCATCATTAACTTTTTTATCTTTTATATCATTTTCTTCATTTAATTTTGGAAAATCTTGAAACCAAATAATTTGGCCCCAATAATACCAATCACAATTTGTTAAATTTGCAGAAGGAATTATAATTCTTATAAAATTAGGAAATTTTAATATTATTAATTTACTATGAAATTTACCCCATTTAAGTGTATAATCAATTTTAGGAAAAATATATTTTATATAATCACCTTCTTCTTCCATTTTATTATATTTATGATTATTATCATCATGTAATATTATTATTGATGGTAATTTAAATGTATTTATCATTGGTTCTAAAAATTCATTTTCATAACAAAAAGAAGAAAATAAAGCTGATTCAATTGTTTTTTTTTCATTTTTTGAATTATCTGTTAAATCTTCTTTTAATAATAAATTTTCAAATAATAATTGACGAAATTCTATAAAGTTTTTATTAAATTCTATATCATTTTCATTATATGCTGATAAATCTGTTTTATTTTGAAATATTCTTCTTCCATTTTTTAAATCTGACAATGTTGTTTTATTTTTATTAATATAATAAAATGAAGATATTTGGATATCCTTATTATAATATTCATCATCATCATCATTTATTTTTTTTTTTAGAGTTGATTCTTCATTTACTTTTGATTTTATTTTTACTGATTTTTTTTCTTTATCCATTTAATTTTAAATTTATTTTTTTTTTAATTAAATATTATAATATTATATAATTTAACAACTAATCATTGGAAAATTATTATATTCAAACATGAAAAATAAAAAAATTTATTCATTAGAAGAAGTTAATGGACCTACAAGAAGTTTATTGTAATCTTCATTATTTTTACTATATCTACAATATAACAAAATAGCTAATATAATAAGAAGTATTATAATTAAAACCACCAAAAATATAATTATTAATTTTCTTTTATAATAAGAATAATAACAAATATCTTTTTTACATTGTTTATGATAAGTATCAAAATAATATCCATTAATACAATAATAAGGTTTACATAAACTTTTATTCCATTTACCATCGTCACCACATTCATATCCTCCTCTTGCATATTTATCATTTATAAAATTATTACAAGAATCACTTTTTAATAATAAATTCTTATTATCTTTATTACATTCATTTTTATATTTATTAAAAATTATTTTTGATTCATTTATAAATTCATCATATCTACTATCATCATATCTTCCAAAAATATTACTTCTTTCATCAATTGGATTTATTATATATTCTCTAGGACTATGAAAAATAGAATTATTTTGATAACTTTCATTATAAGAAAAAAAAAAAGTAGCTCTCATAGTAATATTATATTTTAATAAAGTTTTCATATTTATATCATTTGGAAATTGTTTTTCTAATTCAAAAACACTTGAAGGTGATTGAGAACCATTAAATTTATCTTTTTTTCTTTCTTCACTTGGTATTCCATTATATCCTACAATTATAGCATTTCCTGATTCTTGTAAATCTTTTATAAAAAAACTTGTTGTACTAAATGAAAAACCATCTGTAAATACTATTATATCTGTTGGTTTTCTATCAGTGTGATTATATTTTTTTAATGGTTGATCTAAATCACTATATGTATCGAATAATAAATAAAAATTTGTTCTGTTATATTCTATTTCATTTAATAATTTTTCATTAAATGATTTTTTATCTGAAAATATTTTTACATAATCACAATTTTCTATATTATATACAAACATTTTATTTAATATATTTTTATTTTTTTCATTTAATTTAGTACTTACTATTACTTTTTTTTTTGCTGTGTTATAATTTAATACTTTTTGTAATATTGAAGAATAGTAAATAATTCCTCCTCCATTGAAATCCTGTATTAAAATTATGGGAAAATTGTTTTTTGAAAATTCTTGCATCATTATACCAAAAAATTCAAGAATATTTTTCCCTTTAAAATTAAAACTATTTTGTACTATTACATTATAAGAATTATTCTTATCAACTCTATATTTAATTTGGTTATTAAAAGTGGTCCAATTTAAATTATTTTGTTTTAAGTTTTTTTCTGATTTAATTTTATCTTCATATTTTTGATATATATCTAAAATTGAAGGTTTAAAAATTTCATCAATATGATTTTCTAATTCATTAAGATAAAAAGATTGAAATTCTTTTGTTGTGTTTTTAACTAAAAAAATTTTATAATCAATTTTTACTTTTTTATTATTTTCAAATTCAAATTCTAAATTTTTAAATCTATTTGGAATAATAGGAAATGTAATATTTCCACCAGAAAATCTATTTAAATTAAATGAAAATTGTGCATGTTCATCTTTTAATTGAGTAAAAGGAAAGTCTAAAAGGAATTTTTCTGGTTTTTCATTATTTATTGATTTAATTCTATAATTTTGATTAGAGATCAATTCTTTTATTTTTTTTTGATCAAAATATTTATAATAATTTGATAATATAGTTATATATATACCCTCTTTATTATTTATTTTTTTAAATAATAATTTTATTGGTATATTTATTTGATACTGGGATATTTTTTTAAAATATACATTTAAATGAGCATCTCTTGCTTTATATATAATCTTCTGTACTTCATTATAAAAATCAAAATAGGTTAAATTATTTGTTTTTATTTCATTTAATTCTTTAATTAAATCTACTTTTCCTATCTTATTGGGTGGATTTTTTGCAATATCTACATAAGCATAATGTTCATCTATCAAATTTGTTATACTTTTAATTATTTGATTATAATCACTTTGATTATATGATATATCATTTATTTTATTTATAAATTCATCAATTGTAAAAATATCAAATGTAATTTCATAATTTATAATATATGTTATACAAATAATAATAATTCCTTTTTTCATTTCTTTTTTTAAATATTTTATTATAATTTTCTCAATTTGTAGTATTGATTAAGATAAAATTAATTAAATAGATAATAATAATAAAAAATATTTAAACATTCATTGATAAAAAATAACATAAATTAAAGTTTTTAAATTCTTTAATTAGTATTTTTATTATTTTATTATTTTTTATATTAAACTATATTCTAAACATGTTTAATTATAATATTAAAGAAAATGACTTACAAATCCTATGAAAATTTGCATAAATATCCAATTAAATGATAATAAATTAATTTTAACTTCTAAAATAAATTAATTAAAAATAAAAATTAAAATATTTTTAATTACAAAAATGAGTATGTTAGAAATTTTCAAAAATAATATTATCAAATAATATTTAAATAAAATCATTGAAACATACTAAAAAAAATAAAAATTATAAAATATACAATAAATATTAAAATAAAAAATAAAACAAAATAAATGACAGATAAAATAAAACAAAACCCAACAAATCCTAAATCTCAAAATACCAAAAAGCAAATAATAGGAAATTACAGAATTGAAAAAACAATAGGAGAAGGAACATTTGGAAAAGTAAAATTAGGAATTCACATTCCAACAGAGGAACAAGTAGCAATAAAAATATTAGAAAAAGACAAAATCCAAGATGAAGAAGATTTAGAAAGAATATCTCGTGAAATATCAATATTAAAAAAATTAAAACATCCAAACATAATAAAAATATATGATATAATAGAAAATCCAAACAACTTTTATATAATAATGGAATTAGCAATAAATGGAGAATTATTTAAACATATAGTAAAAAAAAAGCATTTAGAAGAAAATGAAGCATCATTTTTTTTTTGTCAATTAATTTCTGCATTAGAAACAATACATAAAGAAGGAATAGTACATAGAGATATTAAACCAGAGAATTTATTATTAAAAGAAAATAATATTTTAACAATAATTGATTTTGGTTTAAGTAATAAATATAATAAAAATCAATTATTAGAAACTCCTTGTGGAAGTCCTTGTTATGCTGCTCCCGAAATGATTTTAGGAAAAAAATATAATTGTTTATTAGTTGATTTATGGTCTTCTGGTATTGTTTTATATGCTATGGTTTGTGGTTATTTACCTTTTGAAGATAAGAATAATGAAAAATTATATAAAAAAATCTTAAGTGGAAAATTTGAATTACCTAATAGATTAAGTCATGATTGTAAAGATTTAATTAAGAAAATTTTAACTGTTAATCCTAAGAATAGAATTGGAATTGAAGGAATTAAAAATCATCCATTTTTAATTCAAAGTTTTAATAATTATCATATTGATGAATTTTATATTAGTTATGATAAAGGAAAATTATGTGATGTTGTTATTGATAAAATGGTAAGTAATTTTAATTATAAGAAAGAAGATATTATTTTTAATTTAGAAAATAATAAACATAATAATATTACTGCTACTTATGAATTATTATTAAAAAAATATAAACAAGGTATTTCTATGGCAACTAGTAATGCAAGTATTGGTTTAAATTCTATTACTTCTTCTACTTCTGTTGCAACTAATTCAACTGTGAAAAATGAAGAAAAGAAAAAAAGTGATAAAAATATTATTAAGAAAGAAGAAAAAAAAGATAATAATATTAATAATAATAGTAATAAAAAAGAAAGTTCATTTAATAATAAAAATAAAAGTTCTAATAGTAAAAATAATTCTAGGATTAATAGTCATAATAAAAATAAAAATAAGAAAAGATTTAGAAATTCATTTTATTCTGGTTCAGATACAAAAACTATTGATTATAATAATTCTAATCATAGCTATAAAAATGATTTTAGTGGTTCTATTGATATGTCTAAAATTGTAAATAAAAATAAAATTGATTCAAATATTATAATTGGTACTCCTAAATTAGTTTCTGTTAATAAAAATTTATTCCAAAATAAAAATAGAATAATAAAATATCCTAATAAATCAAAAAAAAATCCTACATCAAGAGAATATTATTCAGTAAAATATAAAAAAAAACAAAATCAAAATTTATCTAAAAATAAAAGTAAAAATAGTGAAATAAATACATCAGTTTCATTTGAAAAAAGTGATAGAGATTATTCAAATATAAAAAATAATAATAAAAAGAAAAATAAAAGTAAAAATATAATATACATACCTTCAAATACAATTAATTTAATGGATATAATGAGTAGTAATAATAGTTTAAGTAAAGCAAGTAATGCGAGTAGTCAAAATTCATTTTTTAATAATTATGATAATAATACAGTTAATCATTATTCA
>JAEEGL013328434.1_pt1 | contig 21651 bp, 10 predicted proteins | sample 9134231 | NCBI WGS metagenome assembly JAEEGL01 (sample SAMN16246548, study PRJNA631951) | gut metagenome | biome: gut microbiome; feature: rumen; material: fiber-attached | host: Bos | place: Iran: Karaj | collected 2018-10
ACTTTGATTATTTAATAGCAGAAAATCCAAAATCAGAAAAAGCCGCAAGATTTAAGTTTTTGAACATCGAGAGCCTGATAAACTCAATCGAAAACTGGGAAAACAATCCTGAGTCAGGAGAGCCGACGCTGTACAACTACCTCAACAGAATCACACTGCTTTCGCGCGATGACATGGACGACGAGGATGACAAGGGAAAAGTAAACCTGATGACGATTCATGCCTCAAAAGGACTTGAGTTTCCAGTTGTATTCATTGCAGGAACGGAAGAAGGCCTCATTCCTCACGGACGGGCTGTAGATGAGGGAGGAGACGCAGCGGTTGAGGAAGAGCGCAGGCTTTTTTACGTCGCAATCACGAGGGCACGCGACAAGCTGCTGATTTCTTCATGCAGGACAAGGAGGCACATGCAGTCAAACGTTGAGTGCCAGCCAAGCCGCTTTCTGGATGAGATTCCGTCAAATCTGGTAGAGTACCACAAGGAGTCAGAGCCAGTCGAAGCTGACGTGGCCCTTGAATTCCTGCAGAACATGAAGAAAAAATTCTCTCCGCCAAAAGTTCCGGGATTTTCGTGAGAGGCCGCAGAGAGTCTTTTTATAAAAGCGGAAAAAGACAAAAATCCGTCAGCATAAAACCATACTCAGAGTATAGTATAGAAATATCTCAATAAGGAGGAGATTACGAAATGAAATTAGTAGCAAAAGTAACAGCTATTATTACAGCCGCTGCTTCACTTGCATTGCTCGCATCTTGTGGTTCTACATCATCAGCTGCAGCAGCACCAAAAATCCCAGAGCCTCCAGTTCCAGCAACTGAAGCTCCAAAGTACACATTCTCAGGAAATGAGCTCAAAATCGAAATTGAGAACATGTTCTACGATGGTACTTTCATCGTATTTGCTGATGAAAAAGCATCAGGATACTATGCAGGAAAACTCATCAACGAAGAGTCTTTCGCAGAAGCAATCGTAACATTCCCAGCTGGTTCATATCAGCTTCTTGCTAACGAGGATGCTCCAGACGGCGCTCATGACGCTTTCAACATCTTCGTAAACGAAAAAGCATACAGAACATATCCTTCTGATCCACCAATCGGAACATATGAGCTTACAACACGCTGTGGTCCAATCATCACTTTCGATGCAGAGACAACTTGCAAAGTAAGAATCCAGCAGAACGATCCAAACAAACCAAACAAACCTGGCGAGAATGGAATGAAACTTGACTACCTTGTTTTCATCAAACAGTAATCTAGTTTAACTGAAAAACCGACAGAAACTTCTGTCGGTTTTTTTTTGCGCAAAACGCATTCACAAACCCTATTTTATTGAATTTATTCAATACCTAAGCCGAAAAACTAACTGTATAATTAAAAAATATTTTTCCAAGAGGAGTACCGTCATGACGAAAAAAAAATCATTCATAACCTTTTTCTTTTCATTCTGTTTCATCTTCTATTTTTTGAATTTTTCCTGCTCCCAGCCAACAGAACAGAAAAGTTTCTATCCGCTTTGCTACAATGAAATCTGGGGTTATGTCATGACTGGTAAGGAAAGTGATTTTTCTCAAGACATGCCTGTTACAGACGTAGGCTATTTTGCTTCATCAATCGGAATCTACAGTACTGTTCTAGACAATGCACCGCGTGACAAATACTTTGCAAACTATACTGGACGGGTTCACCTGGTTTCAAGCGTGGACTCAAAATCACAGACACACCTGCTATTGGACAAGACACTTCCGCTAAGGGACAGGATAATAGCGGATTTAGTAAAAAGAAGCGAAACTTACGAAGGGCTTCAGATAGACTGGGAACTCGTGCCTCAGGATGATGCCGACAATTTCTATGATTTTCTTGTCGAGCTGAAAAAACAGCTTAAAGGAAAAATGCTCACTCTTGCAATTCCTGCCAGAACAAAAACTCTTGCAAAAGACCCCTACTCTTACTCAAGGCTCTCAAAAGTCGCGGACAAGATTCTTGTAATGGCATATGATCAGCACTGGTCAACAAGCAAGCCGGGACCTGTTGCCTCCCCAGACTGGTGCAAGAGAATCTATGACTACGCAAAAACGCAGATTCCACAGGACAAGCTGATTATGGGAGCACCTTTTTACGGAAGGGCATGGACTGATGACAAAATCGGCGCACGCGCATGGTACAACACTTCAGTTCAGCGGCTCATAAAGGAAAACGACGTTCAAAGCGAGGACATACAGACTGACTCAAACGGAAACAAATACTTCAAGCTCAAAAAAGAAAACACGATTACCGTTTATTTTGATGATAAAGACACATGTATTGAGCGCATGATGATGTATTCAAAGGAAAACCTCAAGAAAATCGGCTTCTGGAGAATCGGACAGGAAGATCCAGAGATCTGGAAATACATTACGCTTGTCGAAGAATAGAAAAAGCGTCAAACGAACTTACGTTTACAAACGACGGAACGTTTCAAGCGGTGAAAAATCTTCAAAATCATGCTATAATATTTTCTGTTGGACGGCTTAAAAGGCCGTCCGTTTCTGTTTTTGACGGGCAGACAAAGCCATATTCGAGCTACATATTCAAACTCGCCTAACTAGATTTTCCACACACTCTACCTACATTAATCACACACTCTAGCTAGAGTACACTCCCTAACATTGACGCATAACACCCCGAAACATTCTAACTCTTTGGACAGTTATATGAGTATATAACAGCACCGCATCTTACTGTATAACGTCCTCAAATACAGTAAGACAACACACCGTTATTAACTTAGTAATGCAGACAGAAACATTACTGAAAACGTGTGTGAAATGTCTGGTTATTTTCCCGCATTTTTGCCGAAAAGTGATTTTCTCCGTCTATATAAGGGTATGGAGAAAAATATGGAAAACACACGGAAAACACTTACGCCCGAAGAAAAATGGGAGTCGCTCACACTTGCAAATAATTTTCTGCGGGTGCAGCACAGCTGCTTCCGAGACTCGCTCAAAACTCACCTCGTGAGTTTTGCAGGCTTTGCCGTCGCTCCCTATCTATAAAGTCATGCGCCATCATCCTGACGCCTGCAGGCATCTTGTTGAGATTCTGCTCGGAATAAAAATCGACAGGATTGAAATGTCGAACGAGGAGTCCGTGTTTATTGACTATGACTCGCATGGAATAAGGCTCGATGTCTTCGTTAAAGGCAGCGACAGGATCTTCGACATTGAGATTCAGTGCACGGACACAAAGGATCTGCCTGAACGATCACGGTATTATCAGGGAGTCATGGACGTTGACACCCTTAAAACCGGGCAGAAATACATGGAAATGAAGACTTCGCATGTAATTTTCATCTGCATGGAGGATATCTTCAAAAACGGACTTCCAGCCTGCACGTTCGAGAACATCTGCACGGAAGACGGGCGGACAAAACTGAATGACAGGGCATACAAACACTTTTTTATTGCGAAAAACTGTGCTAAACTCAAGGAAGATGGAGAAATCAGGGAATTCTTCGATTTTCTGACCACAAATGCAACTCGCGGAACATTCACTTCAAATCTAGAAAGTTTCGTCAACGATGCAAAGCACAACACACAATGGAGGATGCAGTATATGACCTGGGAACGACAGAGAGCCTATGACCATGATGCAGGCTTCGAGGAAGGACAAGAAAAAGGCCGACAAGAAGGCGCTCATGCAAACGCCATCGAAAGCGCACGAAACCTGCTCCGCATGAATCTGCTGACTTTTGAGCAAATTTCACAGGCAGTTTCACTCCCCCTTGAGCAGGTGCTTACGCTCAAGAAAGAGTTTTCTGCAGAAGTTCCATGCGAAAAAGTGGAATAGAAACCACAGATTACCGTGAACGCAAACGTTCAAGAGATAAACACAGATTAAGTGCGGCATGGGGGCTTTGCGCGAGCACTTTTGTTGTCGCACTCGTTTTTGTTACACGCTCCATTGCTCCACTATGTTCCGCAACGGTTTACACCGCCGCTCCAATCCCTCACGCTGAAAGATAACGCGAGGGGATTTTTTTTGCCGGAAAGTTAACTTCTAATGGCACATCACTCTCTATACCATGCCGTGCTATTGCTCTTAAGGAACATAGCGTTGGTCGCTGAATCAGTAACATCGTGACTTGTAATTACTGTACCGTTTTTATCTTTCCAGCCTGTTGTAACAGTAAACGTAACATTTGCAATTGTAGTAGAATTACTAAACAAATACGTTCCAATTTTCGTAATTTGAGAAGGAATCGTAAAGCTTGTAAAGGCACATTCTTCAAATGCATGATCACCTATCTCTGTAATATAACTATAGCCTGATAGATTTAGTGAAGATAGTTTGTCGCAGCCATCAAACATGTGATCAGGAATTTTAGTTATTGAACTGTTATTTGGAAGCGTTATACTTGTAAGAGATTTATTATTTGACACAGCATATTCATCAAGACTTGTAACCGAATTTGGAATTGTAAGTGAAGTAAATTTATTATAATTAAATGCCAATTTTCCAATAGTCTTAACAGAACTTGGAATTGAAATACTTGTTAGATAGCTTTGATTAAAAGCTTCTTCACCTATAGTGGTTACTGTATTAGGTATTGTAACACCTCCAGAAAGATTTGTAGACCAGAACAAACCAAAAGGTATAGTTGTTGTTCCACTTGGAATATCAAAGCTTGTAAGACCTGTCGAAGCCAACGCCCATTTTTCAAAAGTTGTTACATTGTTATAACCTGTAATGTTTGTCAAGTTGCTGCATCCCAAGAAGGCATTCTTCTCTATCTTAGTCACTGTAGTTGGAAGTTTGACCGTTTTAAGAGCTTTACAACCTCCTCCGTTATTGGTTCCACTACCACCATTAAACGCAGATTCAGGAATACTTGTCATTGTAGTATTTGAAAGATCCAGTGTGATGCCTGCATCTTCGCTTAATTTTAAAAGTTCATTCCTTATAGCATAAATTTGATCTGCAGTCGGAGTATCTATTATTTCCAAAGTACCACCCGTAGGAAGGCTGGCAACAGCCTCGGCAGCTTTTGCAGCAGTTGCAAGGCATCCCACCTGAACTTTACCTGCTCTATTAATGTAGTGATCAGAATCTTTGAGTTCAAATTTCATGTAAACTGAAGAAATGCCTGAACCTGTAAGAACAACTCTGTCTACCGGGTAGCTTGAAAGTTTTATAGTTGCCACAGGAGCAGTTCCAGTAACAGGGGTTGAACTGGAAAGCGTTATAGCAGAAAGTGACGTACCTCCAAGATAAACTTCGTTTTCTTTTGCAACGGTTGCACCGCCACTCATCTTAAAGATTGCATCAGAACTTGCACGCACGAGAACACCCGCACCGTCTGATGATGCAGTGTTTTTATCTGACGAACCAGTGCCGATTTTTCCACCCTGCATGTCGAGCGTTCCTTCAAAAATGTAAACGCCACCACCTGATGAAGTAGCCGAGTTGCCATAAATATAAGTTGCAATAGTGCTGTTTGCTTCTCCCATGTTGAATGTACCGGAAGCCATGTAAACTCCGCCGCCATTGCTTGTAGCAGTGTTTTTTTGCAAGGCACTGTTGGTATAGCCTATAACCCCCTGCCGCATATTCACAGTGCCGGAATTATAAATACCGCCGCCGTTACCGGAAGCTGTATTTCTATAAATATTGCCGTTTGAATTCTGGAAGCTTGAATCCTTCTTTCCGGAGTTCGTTCCCGTAAACTGATATGTGTTGCCGATATACAGAGTTCCCGCGTTATAGATTCCGGCACCGTCTTTTGCGCTGTTCATACTTACGCTTGATTTATATCCTATGTAGAAAGAAGCTCCGCTTGCATTATAGATGGCACCGCCATTTGCATTTGAACCTGCAGTATTGCTTGAAAAATATCCGTCTGAAGAACTTACATTTCCCGCATTGTAAAGACCTGCACCGTTACAGCCAGAAGTTTTGAAAGTATTGCTTGTGATCTGAACGCTGTCTTTCAAATCAAGTTTTCCGCTTGAACCTACATAAATTCCGCCGCCGTTGTCCGCCTTGTTGCTCGTGACAGTGACCTTGTTGAGCGTAACCAGTCCCGCCGTAACATTAAGTCCGCCACCGTTTGTGGCGTTTCCGTTTTTAATCGTCAAATCTTTGAGGGTGATTTCTTTTCCGCTTGCATTGACCGTAAGGACAGTTCCAGAAGAATTTCCGTTGAGCGTAGGACTTGTACCAGTTCCTGCAATCGTAATGGCTGTAACACTTGATGCACTTGAAGGCCAGTCTGAGCTGTTGACAGTCTGATTACCATAGACAGTTCCAGAAACTGTGATTTCCGTCGCATCGGCATTAATTGCCGCCAGTGCATTTTTAATTGAAGAATACGGAGCAGAATTTGTTCCCTTCTGAGAAGATTCGGCAAGATTGGTCTGCTTAACGATAATCGGAGCCGTGATGATTCCCTTTGTGCCCTCGCCTGTCTTTGTGCTTTGTGAAACAGTAAAATCCGCATCAATAGTTGCAAAACGGCTTACATTGTTTGTAATAAGGGTTATGGAAAGTTCCATTGTTCCGACACCGGTCGATGACTGCTGTGGCTTTAAGACAAAATTCTTCCTTAAAATTGAGTTTTCAGCAGAAAGCGTTATCGGTGCAGAAACGCTTTTGTAAAGGACTACGTCGTCCTTTTTTATTCCGGATTCAAGAGTCCATGTGCCAAACTCAAGCGTCAAAGTAAAACTGGTCTTGCCATCCGAAAAAGTAACATCTTTTGGAACCTCAGTGCCGGAGCTGTTGAAGACTTTTACGTAGTATGTGTAATCGCTCGAAGTTGCAAGGCCAATGGGAGTCGTAGCCACAGCTGATTTTGAAATTTTTGAAAGAGCACCGCCGGCTCCCCCAAAGTCCCCAGAAGAGCTAACAGCCGCCGCGCTGTCATCAGAAGAGCTTTGAGAAACATTTGCGCGGCAGAATTCCACGGCCTCCATGAGTTTTGATGGAACAGCCCCTTCAGGAAGCGAAATCGCTCCCGTAATCGTTGCGTACTGGGCAGATTGAGCTACGGCCTGAGCGGCCTGTTTTTTCTGCTCCTGCATCATAAGATATGCGAGAATTATATTTCGGTCAGAACTGTCAGAATCCCCCGCGTCAAAGCGGCATGAAACAGCAAAAATAGAAAAAAGAACAGCAAGAGAAATCGAAATCCAAAAAGAAAAACTAAACTTTTTTTGAACTGAACTGTTTTTTTTCATAAACCTCTCCCCAAAAAAAAGCCTATTATATTCTTCTTATTATAATGCGTTTTCCGCTGACTTCAAGATTTTAAGTTCAGGTTCAGATTCATGAAGTGAGCAGTACTGCGTTTTTTTTTGCGTGCCAGCCATCCCCTACTCGCCGCTGTTCCGCCCTTCGCTCACGCTCATTCTTCGCCGCGTCGCGACTCGAACTTTGGGGCTTCATAGCGGGGCATCCTTTAATCAAAAAAAATCCCCCACTCTCCTCGGAAAACCTGCCGAAAAGTGATTTTCTCCGTCTATATAAGGTTATGGAGAAAAATATGGAAAACACACGGAAAACACTTACGCCCGAAGAAAAATGGGAGTCGCTCACACTTGCAAACAATTTTATTTTTTGCAAAGTCATGGAATCAAACCCGGAACTTTGCAAGCATCTTTTAGAGATGCTGCTTCACATTAAAATTGACCGCCTTGAAACACCACAGTCAGAAAGGACCATGCAGGAATCCATCGACTCAAAGGGAGTTCGTTTTGATGTATACACAAAAGACAACGACAGAATTTTTGACATCGAGATTCAGTGTGTAAACAAGAAGAACCTTCCGAAACGTGCGCGGTACTTCCAGTCAATAATTGATGTCAGCAACATGAGCGTCGGGGTAGATTACAGATATCTGAAAGATACATACATCATCTTTCTATGTATTAATGATTTGTTTGAAAAAAATCTGCCGGTTTACACATTTGAAAACATCTGCCGGGAAGACAGAAATCTGGAATTAAAAGATGGAGCATACAAATACTTTTTCATTGCCAAAAATTGTGATAAAATGTCGTCGGAAGCCGAAAGGACATTCTTTAATTTTCTCACTGGAGGAGAAGCGGATGACGATTTTACGCAAAACCTTCAGGAGAAAGTCGCTTTTGCAAAAAGAAATTTGGAGTGGAAGAATATGTACATGACCATAAAAGAAGCTTTTTGTGACGAAATCGATGAAGCTCGGGAAGAGGCTGCACAGGCAAAGGCCATCGAAAGCGCAAGAAACCTGCTCCGCATGAATCTGCTGACTTCTGAGCAAATTTCACAGGCAGTTTCACTCCCCCTTGAGCAGGTGCTTACGCTCAAGGAAGAGCTTGCTGCGGAAGTTTCATGCGAAAAGCTCAGGAGATAATCTCTCCGTCTTAAAACAAGTTACATCTACAGTAAGACAACGGGCCGTTACTAACTAAATAATGCAGGCAGAAACCTTATTCTATTTTAGAACGAGCGACTCGAAAACCTCTAACATTAAAATGTTCATTATCACGAGCAAAACCACTTCGTCTAAAAGCCGAGCACTGATAAGCATCACTCCTACAACCACCACCTCTCCCAGCGTGACCTTCGCCAGAATTCGGGATGACAGGATTTATAAAATTTCCAGTTTCCAAAGTGTAATCTCCTGCCACTCCACCATCCTGACACATTTCAAAAACATTTCCGCTCATGTCATACAGTCCGATTGAGTTTGGCTCTTTGATACCAACCTCATGAGTTTTTCCCAAACTGTTATTCTGATACCACCCGACAAAATCTAAACCAGTATTTGTACTAGCGCTTGTTGAACCTCCGTCATACTGGCTTTCATGACCGGCAAAAACGTAATTCCATTCAGCAGAAGAAGGATTTCCACCACGTGCTGCAAATTCCCACTCTGCTTCTGTTGGCAAACGATACCCAGCTTTTGTAATATCAAAAGAAACATCAGCATTAACGATATGACCTTCTGTAACTTGAATATTTTGTATTTCATAAACTTTATGCTGTAATCCCAATATTTTTTCTGTTAGTAAATTACAAAAATAGACTGCATCAAACCAGGTGACATTTTCGACTGGCCTTAATTTTTGAGTTTCCCCAGCAGCCGCATTTTGATAAAAACCAGAAGGTTCAACATTAACGTTTTCCGGATTGCCAGTCATTACAGCTTTATACAGTTCCTGCGTGACCTCGTATTGTCCAATTATAAAGGGACTTAAAGTTACATTTCTACCAGGTATAAACACACCTTTATCCACATCCCAGTCGAATTCTCTTATGAAGGCTGGTGAACTTCCTATAACAGCTGCCGTGTTTTCCAGAGCATACACTTCACCTGTTTTTCCAAGGCTTACGCCGTCTATTGTTACAGCTTCTCTTGCAGTTCTGCCGCCTGTGAACGAGCTTCCACTTTCACTCTGATCCGACATGCCGTTTTTTCCGACAAGTGCAAGGGCAGCGTAATTCGTACCGCCACCTTCGGTTACGTTAGAACAGGCTGAAAACAAGACGAGGGCAAGCGCTATCGCCTCCCCCTATACAAACTTCTAGTTACTTTCATAAAATCTCCTTTTTTTATTTTTTTCGTAGTTTTTATTTTAAAATGACTTTAATGATTTTGCAATTTTTTTGATGAAATCTGAAAAAGCAAGCCTAATTCGTAAGCGATTTTGCCTAAGCTGATGCATAAAGGATAGCGCCGAAATTACAGGCTTTCCCATATATCAAGTGCTGAAACTGCAAAAAAAACGGGGCGGCATGTTTGCCGCCCCGAATCTTAGGCTTGCCGCCGCCCCGCCTTACGGCACCTTAAAGCCTTTGATGCCTTTATTAGTGTCCGACGCTATAAAGAAAACCATCTCTCCATCGCCAGTAATCGACACGTGATTTTCATCTATAAAAGGTGTAGGAGTGCGTGAAACGCCAAATATATTCCAGTCTGCTACAAAACCGCTATCGCCAGAATAGTTTGCCGTCTCTGATTGACTGCTATGTGTTGAGGTATCGGAAATGCTGGAAAAAACAACATACTCCGCGGAAATTTTGCCATTTGATCCAGCGTTATTTTTTTTGAGTTTGAGCATCGCATATTTGCCGATAGTATGTTGAAGTATAAAACAATTCAGTCCATCTGGAATAGATGTAGCAGTACTGTATGTAATCCATGATCTTGTGCCCATATAAGTTGTCAAGTCACTTACCTTGAGAGAGGTAAGCTCAATGCCCACTACGCCTTTAATTTCATACGAAGAGCTGCCCTCACTACCACCGTTTTCTACCCAGTCTACCGTATCGTAAAGGCCGCTCTTTACAAGGCCCATTTTGCCGACGGACGTTTTGAAAGCAGTGACCGTACAGTTTGTGGCGTCCCTAGTGGCAACCGACGTTCCAATGCTGTATGTGCCAGGCGTAATTGTCATAACCTTAGATGAAGTATCCGAGAATCTGCCTATTACCTTTACGCTTCTTCCGCCTGGCAGGTAAACGTCGTTCTGACCATTGGCGTTGCCCGAGTTGTAAAAGTTTATGCCTCCGCTCGCTTCGAAGGTTCCTCTTTGGCCAATAGCTCCGCCATATATTGATCCGTTGGTTGATTGGACGTAATTTTTTGTCGTCGTTCCTATGCTGCCCGCGGTCATTTTTAGCGGTCCGCCGTTGTATATAGCGCCGCCACAAGCCTCTTTGCTGCTTGCGGTTGTTTTTGCGTAGTTTCCGTCAAAAGTCGCGCTGCCGGTAATCTCAAGCGTGCAAGAGTCAGCATTTGCTATGCCGCCGCCGTAAACATGGCTCTTCGTGCTGTCAACATAATTCCCTGTAAAGCTGGACGCCCCTGTAATTAAAAGCTTTCCTTTGTTATGGACGCCGCCGCCATAAAGAGCTGACAATGCGGCTGTTGTGGTTACATAGTTTCCTGTAAGGGCTACAGCTTGCAATGTAACCGTCTTTCCGGAAGCTACAAAAATGCCGCCGCCGCTGGAGCTAGCGGTATTAGCGCTGATAGTTCCGGCAGCCACAGTGTTGGTGTTTGCAAAGTATATGCCGCCGCCTTGGGTTGCGGCGTTGCTTCCAATTGTTCCGCCTTGTATTGACACGGTTGCGCCGTCATAAACGCAGATGCCGCCACCCTGGCCGTTGCTTGCGGCATTTATAATAGTTCCATTTCTTCTTATATAGCCGGTTTTCATATACAAAACGCCGCCACTTGCAAGGAAAAGTCCGCCGCCGTTTTGTTGGGCATAGTTATAGCCAATGCCGTTAGACAACGAGTCTTCCGCAGAAGATGCGGTGGAAGCAGTCTTGTAGCCCATATATACGCCGCCGTTGCTTGCGTAGACTCCGCCGCCGCTTCCGTTGGAAGCCCAGTTTGAGTGCTCTCCGTCAGTTGCTGTAGCGGCCGCCGAGTTTGCGGTGGAGCCGACAAGAGCGGTTCCTGTCATGCACAAGTTGGCGTAGCTAAGATACACGCCGCCGCCAGCGCTTGCAGCCTTGTTTCCAGACACTTGCGACCCAGAAATCATGTAAAGGTTTGCTTTTCCACTGCTTTCGCCCTCAATGTACACGCCGCCGCCCTGATTACTTGTGTTTCCTGTAATGAGCGCGCCGCTAGCAAGGGTAAGGCTTGCGCCCTTGGCTGAAACATAAATACCGCCGCCGTCCGCTTCGTATAATGTGTTTGTGCTATATCCGCCCGTTATTTTAAGGTCTTTTATAGTTATAGGAACCGCGGTCGCTATCTTCAAAACATTGCCTTTGTTAGCTGTAGAAGTCAATCCTCTGTTTATTTCGTCGTATGTATTTCCTCTTGCGCCGGTTATAGTTATTGATTTAGCCGTTACAGTCGACGCGATTTCCTGGCGCGCAGTTGTATTTACTTTTCCTGTAACCTTGATTGTAAAGTCATAAGCGGAAGACCAGCAGGCGTCCGATCCCACCGCTTCTGTAATAGTCGCGTAAGGAGCGGCTTTTGTACCTTTGCGGTCGCTTGCCGTCGTTGGCGGAGGGTTGACTCCTGTCGTACGGTTATGGTTGGTTGAAAGAGAGCTTGCAACCCAAATGTCCGCGCCGATTACCTTGGCCGCATCCGCGGTGACAGTTCCGCTTACATAATAGCCTACTTTAAATTCTGGATCGCTGCAGGCAAAGTAAGTGTAATAGCTCTTTATCTGGTCACTTGATCCATCAAGCACTTGCGTTCCGCGAGTCCAGGTTGCAGGAGTAAGCGTCATTTTGCTGGATGAAGACTGACTTCCGCTCCAAGCGCCGTTTATAGCGACAGACATTCCGCTTGCCAGATAAACATCGTTTGACTTTTCGCTTCCAGGATAGACATAGGCGCTTCCGCTTATATTGAACGTTCCGTTCTGATAAATCGCGCCACCAAGACCGCTTGTTCCAGTCACTTTGTTTTGAGATGCAGATGTTGAACTTCCGATTGTACCTGCGCTCATCGTGAATGTTCCGTTATTGTATACAGCACCGCCTCTACCGCTTGTTCCCGTAGCTTTATTTTCTGTGAGCGTGCCGCCTGTCATTTCAAAAGTTCCGTAACTTGTAGCGGTATACGAGTAAGTAAATACCGCGCCACCGTTTGTAGCTTCATTGGCGCTTATCGTTCCACCAGAAAGAGAAAGCTTGCCTCCATTGCTAATATAAGCTGCGCCACCGTTGTTTTCAGAAATATTGCCTGAGACAGTTCCGCTTGTAATTGAAGAAGTTGTCACCCCGTTTGGAATGTAAAGGCCTGCACCGTTTGACGCTCTGTTGCCGCTTACTGTTCCACCTTCAAGTGTAAAGTTTCCGCCAATACCGCCACCATTACTACCTGCCTGGTTGTAAGCAATGTAGCCACTCTTGATTCTTGCCGTTGCAGAAGAAGCAGAGTAGATTCCTGCGTAATCAGAACTTGCGTAATTGCGGCGAACGCCGTAACCTGTATCAAGCGACGCTGGTGTTCCACTTGTTCCAGACCATGCACTGTAGCCAAGATAAACATTTCCTGCGTTATAGATTCCGCCGCCGCTTGAAGCCTTGTTTGCAAATGTCGTTGAAGTGGCTGTTGTTCCATTTGCTGCAGGTGTTGTTGAAGTAGCACTGTCGCCAATCAAAGCCTTGCCGTACATAAAAAGATTTGCACCGCTGTCGACATACACTCCGCCACCGTTTGTGGCTGTATTTCCTGTGACTATCGCACCGTCACCAAGTTTTACCGTTCCTGATGTAATGTTGATTCCGCCGCCGTTTGTGGCGTTTCCACCTGTGATTGTAAGATCCTGAATAATTGTTGTAAGTCCAGTTTTTGCAAGAGAAAGGGCTGTGCCTGCATTTCCACCGCTGATTTTTGCCACACTTGCTGCTGTTGAGTTTTCCTTGTAGCCCTGTAAATTAATCGAAGTTGCACTACCTGCCATAGTCGTTGTACTTGAGATTGTCTGCGCGCTGATTGTTCCGTCGATTGTAATTGTATTATCAACCTTAGAAAGCTCACTGTCGGCCAATGCCGCGGCGATTGTTGCGTATGGGCTTGTCTTTGTTCCGTTATTGCCGGATGAAGGAGCTGCAGAGCAAACCTTACGCGTAGAGTCGCTTGTCGCAGAGCTTGCTACATAAATCGGAGAAGTAATCCAGACTTTTTTTGCAGTCTCCGATGTAGATATATTGTCAGCTCTATCCCAGCCACTGTCATCCTGACTGAGTTTGAATTTTCCAATCGCATCTGACAATGCAGTTGCGTTGGAAGAGCTTGCGGAAAGGTATTCTGTTCCGCGCTTCCATACGGACGGAGTGATTGTGGCCACAGTTGTGACTCCAGACGGTGGAGTCAAGGTTCCCGAGACAGTGATTGTTTTTCCTTCTGCAAGGTAAATATCATTTTTTCCGGCCCCTGTCACGCCCGCAACACCAAACGGAATTGAAACATTTCCCTGCACGGAAACTTCTTTAGCTACATAAATAGCTCCCCCGTTAAGGTCGGCTGCATTTTCCTTAATCTCGCCTCCTAAAAGTTCAACGTTTGTTTCATTCTCTTCATTCACTCCGATTGCCCCACCATTTTCGGTACAATAATTGTAGGCAATATTTCCGGAACTGATTTTCAAGGAGCCTTCATTTAAGTATAATCCTCCGCCGAAGTCAGAAGAATTTCGGCACACGCCTCCAGTCCAGTCACTCTCAACCACAGAGCCGTCTTCATTTTTGTAACCAAGATAGACAGAGCCATGACTATAAATTCCTCCGCCATACCAGTTCGCTTTGTTTGAACAGTCAGTATCCGTACTTGGAGTTGTATTCTCATCCAAGTACTGACCAGCTGTTGCTGTCCTTTCTGTATAGTCGCCGACATAGCTTGAGCCATTCATATAAAGACTTGCACCAGTTTGTACAAAAATTCCTCCGCCCCATAAACGGGCATAATTTTCAGTTACCATGGCTCCGTCAGAAAGTTCCAGACATGCGTTTTCATTTAAACGAATGCCGCCGCCACCTTTTTTATTAGAACGTGTTGAGTCTTTGCTCCATCCTCGTGTAATCTTTAGATTTTCAATTACGACAGGCACTGCTGATGAAATGACAAGGGTCCTATCTGCATAATTACCGTCCAAGGCATCCTTTGGGCTTCCGTCTGCGTTCGGATTTAAATAAGAGGCACCCTTTAGAGTAAGTCTTGAGCAGTTTGAAGTAGTAAATCCGTCTGGGATTTCGCTTTTTCCAACGATTTTTCCGTCAATATAAATGACTTCATTTCCGCCACCGCTTATTGCGTCAAGTGCATTTAAGATTGATTCATAAGGATTATTTTTTGTTCCGGTTCCAGAGCTACTTCCACCCCGCGAGCAGACAAAATAGTCCGTTCCCTTCGTTCCCTGCCCCGCAACATAAATAGGGGCTGCAAGGAATCCTCTTGTGTTTGAGGTATTTTTATTTATGTTGAAGTCTCCGTCACTTATCTTAAACCTGGAAGCAACTTCATTTGTAATTATTGGACTTTCTGCAGTTAGAACAGAGCTTCCTCTAGCCCATCCTTCAGGAGTAATAGTCGCGACAGTTCCGTCTGAGCCGGAAAAAGAACCGGCAACAGTAATAGCCGCCTGAGTATTTTCTTTTCGTTCGAGGTAAACGTCGTTCTTTCCTATTGCACCGCCGTAAGGAATTCTTGCGTCACCGCTGATTTTAAATGTCGCGCTCGCATCGATAAGAACAGCTCCACCCCGCCGCTTCCATCCTGTCATGACTTCATTTTCTTCGATTGAGCCGCCTGTCATCGTAAAGACAGCGCTGTCTGTTAGAACAAGAGCAGCACCGTTTCCGTTTTTAGTATTAGCAGCATAACACTTGTTTCCACAGATTTTTCCTCCGGACATATTTACGGATGAACTTCCAAACATATATATGCCCGCTCCGCCAGCATCATAATCCGTGTCTGAATATCCAGACTTACCGTCAGAGATTTCGCCTGCCGTCATGTTTAAGACAGCAGAATCTGTAAGCATAACGCTTCCGGCAAGATGCATGGCGGAATTTCCCGTTATCTTTCCACCGTTAAGATTAAAGATCGAAGAACCTTCAATGCGAACAGCGCCCCTGTGATTTAACTGAGTTCCGTTGTTTCCGCTTATCTCTCCGCCATTCATTGTGACATTTGCATTTTTAGCATAAAGGGCCATGCCTCCGTGAGCGCCATTGACATCCTCTACAGTACAATAGTTTCCTGTGATTTTTGCACCGTCATTAATCTCAAGTTCCGCACCCTCTTTTAAATATATGCCGCCGCCCAAATTTTTTGCCGTGTTGCCTTTTATTAAGGAACCGCTTTCAAGCGTAACAGAAGAACTTACATAAATTCCGCCGCCCTCATCGCTTGTGCTTCCGCCCGTAATCATTATGTTTCTTAAAATAAGAGGGCTTTTTGCTTCGATTACAGTTCCCTTGCTGTTGCCGTTTATTACGTCCTGAGGAACTCCGGAAACCAATGCTGATGAACCTTCGATTGTAATTGATTTTAAGCCTTCTGGAATGGAATAACACCTGCTGCCACTAGCTGTCCCTGAAAACACCTGCTCTCCAGTTACGTGAATCGTATAGTCAGCCGTGGAGACCTTTGTTGCAGAAATAGTATCAAGTACTTTTGTAAGGCTTTTTGCAGGTGCATAAAATGAACCGTTTCCGTCTGTAGAAGCGGAAGCATTTACGTAAAAGTTTGTCAGCGTGTACATCTGTATTACACTGTCTGAAACATTAAAAACTCCGGATGTACTTATAGCCGTATTGGAACTTGCGCTTGCCGCAGGATCAAACCATCTGTCAGTTGTAAGTCCGTCATATATATTGATTACCTGATTTGTCGTGTAAAGGAGAATGTCTGACTCATCATAAAAACGAAGCCTTACAAGATATGTGGCAGAAGGAATTCTAGTGGCCCCAAGCACAAGATTGCCGGAAATAGGCGTCAAATCCGTCTCACCAGTCGTGACAAATACAGCCCGCCATCTCGGCCCTGTATAATCATCCTGAGACAGCAATTCTACGGTTGCCTTTTTTATTTTTGAACTTACTGTAATCGGAAGTTCCATGCTTCCGATACCACTGTCAGTCTGCAGCGGTTTAAGGACGAAACTTTTCTTAAAAATGGAATTCTCTGCCGAAAGAGGTACTGGAGAAGAGACATCTTTATAGATTTCGAGAGCACCTTTTTTTATGCCGGCTTCGACACGCCAGGTTCCAAACGGAAGATTTATGGAAAAAGAAGATTTGTCGCTCGAAAAAATCGCATCAGAAACGATTTCACCAGAGTCAGTATTAGTTGCCTTAACGTAATATGTATAGGCATCAGAAGTCGCAAGGTCAGTCGGAGACGAGGAAACAGCTGACTTTAAGATTTTATTGTCGATTCCAAACTGAGAGGAAACAGAGTTTAAAGATGAATCTTCAGCAGACGAAAGTCCAGAATCTTTTGCAATTTCATTTGAGTCTGAAATTCTGTCAGCAGCAATATTTGAAGCCTGTATAAGGCTGGAAGGAATGGCACCATCCGGAAAGTTTATGTCTCCGGTAACAGTTGCATACTGCACCGGTGGAGTTTGAGACTGCTTTTTCTGCTCCTGCTGAAGCAAAAGCAAGGACAGAAGTGTTTTCTGATCAGAAGAGTCATCCTCAACAAAGAAGCGGCAGGAAACGGCTGAAAGGGAGCATGCAAAAATCAAACATGCGGCAAAAAAGGAAGATATTTTAATTATAAAGGCGGTTTTTCTTTTTTTCATAATTCTCACTCTCACTAAAAAAATAAAAAGCTAAAAAAGCTCATCATTGCAGTGCAAGTAATTATATGCGGTTAAATTCTTAAAGTAACGTTCGTATGAACACTACCCCGCATATTATTCTAACTCATTTATGAAATATTTCAAATTTCGCACAAAGTCGCAGCGGCAAAAATCGCTGATGCGGAAAAAACAAGGCGGAAACTTTCTTTTACAATCCCCCGCACATATTGCAAAAAAAGGAGCGTTGTGTTATATTACTTTCCACGCGAGATTGTAGCTCAGCTGGATTAGAGCATCTGCCTTCTAAGCAGAGGGTCGCTGGTTCGAGCCCAGTCAGTCTCACTTAAAGCTGCCTTTTTCAGGCAGCTTTTCTGTTTTAAACATAAAAAAATCTAAAAAACGCGCTTAGAATGCTTAAGTTTAAGGCATCATTTATTCTTTGTGATTGGAATTGAGCCTAAATCAACCAGATCAGAGGCACAGCTTAAGTCATTGGCTGAGAGGGTTGTGGTATTAAAGCTCATGCCGACTGCAAAAAGCTGGACATAGTACGTGTCAGAGTCCGTTGCCGAAGAAGAAAAAGTAAAATCCTCATCACCATTTACAGGCTCCACGTCAATTTTGTTGGAAACGTCACTGTTGTCATCATCAAAAAAATCAAAAGTCTTGCTTCCGTCGTAGCGGCACGGCACAATCAAATTGCTTCCGCCATAAAGATAGGAGCCTGCAATTTTTATGGCAGCCTTAAAATCAACGTCAGACGTGAGATACATGTCCTTAAGTCTGAAATACACATTGCGATTGGTGCCGGTTGCCGGAATGAAAATCGAATATCCCAGGCTCGGCTTCATCTTAAGCTGCTTGAAACCGTAAGTTGCCATCAGCTGAGCGGCAGCCCCTGAATTGTTGGTCGTATTTGCAGCAACAATTACAGAGCGGTTTGACACAAGTGTTGACGTATTGTTGTAGATTCTGTAATAGATATCAGTTCCCACGAAGTTGTCATTCTGCTTTGACTCATTCGTCTGAAAACTGCAGTAATAAGTGGTTGAATCTGAGCTTGAATACAGCGGATTGTTATACACGTACAGGACAGGATAAGTAAAAGTGTATGTTTCTAGTCCGCAGGAAAACAAAAAGGCGCATAAACATGACAGACCAAATTTAAAGATAAATTTTCTTCGTATCATATCCTGCACCTTTTGCAATTCATATAAAAGTAAAATTAGAAAACCGATGAAAAGTTACGATTTACAAATTATTCTTGGCTTATTTGAGTTTTCCCTCAGCTTTTAATGCAATGATTCTGCTTTTTCCAAGGAATGCCCAGTTTGAAGCTGAGCGCAGCGTATAAATCTTGTCGTAAGCATCTCTTGCTGCATCGAAGTTGCCTTTTTCTTCCTGAACGCGGCCGACGTTAAAAAGAGCGTGGTCTACGAGAAGAAAATCCTCAAAATCAGAAGCGAGAGTGTAATACTTAAGGGCTCCTTCAGCATCATTGAGATTGTCAGAGCAAACAGCTGCATTGTAATAGCACAAAGGAGCTGTATATGCCTTTTTGTTTGCAGAAGCAGCCTTAAGCCATGCGCTTCTTGACTCCTCATATTTTTCCTGAGAGAAAAGAACGTCTGCAATCAGCATGTTGGATCTGATTCCGGCAATTCCTTTTTTTGAGGAAAGAGATGAAAGCTTAGAGAGGACTTCATTCTGTCTATCTGAAATCTCTGAATCCGAAAGTGAAGAAGAGTTTTTTGTGTATGCGTAGTATACGGAATCAGTCAGCTCGATGGCTTTTGCATCAGCATGAGACTTTACTACAGTGCCTGCAATCACAGCGATCAGTGCAACTACGACAACGCAAGAAGCAGCGAAAATTTTATTTTTTGATTTTTCAAGAATCGAATTTAAGTTGTCCTCCAAAGAAGCCTTTTCGATTTTGTCATTCATTTTGTTTTACTCCTATGAAACATTTTTTTTACAATCTATTTTAGCGTATATGCAGTTCGTTTAGCAAACGGTTGACATAAGTACGCTGGATTCCAAGAATTTTTCCAGCCTCGGTCTGATTCCAAGACGTCTCGTTCAAAACCTTCTTGATGTATGCACTCTTAAAGCGGTTGATTGCAGTCTTAAGAGTCTTATCCTCATCCTGCTCATAAAGCTCATCCGCCATAACACTGACAGAATCCTCAACCGACTGATTCGATGAAGAAGATGGAGAAGCACTCAGCCTGAAATCTTCCGCCTGTATGTAGGGAGGAGTTCCAAGAACGCAAGCCCTCTCGATTGAGTTTTCCAGTTCGCGGACATTTCCAGGCCAGTAATATGAATACAAGGCTGAAAGTGCTTTTTGAGAAAACCCGATGAAGTTTTTCTTTGTCTCCATGCTGAATTTACTGAGGAAGAAAGATGCAAGCGGCTCAATGTCGTCTTTTCTCTCCCTCAATGGCGGAACATTGATTGGAATGACATTCAGCCTGAAATACAAATCGCTTCTGAACGAGCCTTCCGCGACCATTTTCTCAAGGTTTCTGTTTGTTGCGGCAATAATCCTGACATCAACGGATATCGTTTTGCTTGAGCCAACCCTCTCAAACTTATGTTCCTGAAGCACGCGCAAAAGTTTTACCTGAAGGGAAACCGGAAGTTCACCGATTTCGTCAAGGAATAAAGTTCCGCCGTCACTTGCTTCAAAACGGCCTACCCTGTCAGAAACAGCGTCAGTAAAAGCTCCCTTTACGTGACCAAACAGCTCGCTTTCAAGCAGAGCCGGGCTCAAGGCAGCGCAGTTTACACGAATAAAAGGCTTGTTTTTGCGTGGACTTCGGACATGAATCTGCTCAGCAAAAAGTTCTTTTCCGACTCCGCTTTCACCAGTGATGAGGATTGTCGTATTTGTCTTTGAGACTTCGTCAATAATCCGAATCAAATCAACAAGGGCAGAACTTTTTGCAATAAAAGAATGATAGTCAAATCCGTTGGCAATCTGCGTCGAAAGCACGGAAATCTGATCCTGCGCGGATTTAAAAGTGTTTGCGTTGGCATAGGCAAGCCCGGCCTGATTTGCAAAAACCTCAAGGATTGTTACATCGTATTTTGAAAAAGGCTTTAAATCATTTTTATTTATAAGCTCAATTACACCGATGCACTTTCCTTTTACGCTCATCGGAATGGCAACCATGTTTCGAGAAACATATCCGGTTTTATCCTGAACCGAGCGAGAAAACCTCGGATCTTCCAAGACGTTGTTGATGATTAAAGATTTATTGTTGTCGACAACCCATCCGGCAATGCTGTTTTTTGAGACGGGAATTTCTTTTGCCTCCGCACCCTTTGGCCCCAATGCAACCACAAAGTGAAGCATTTCGTTATCATTATTTACCAGAAGGAGGGATGCAGACTCACAATTAACAAGACGCATTGCCGACTCAAGAATGTGAATCAACAATGCGTCTATGTCTGAGTAGTTGGAATTTAATCTGGAATTAATATCGATGAGTGAATAAAGCTGTTCCAAACTTATTGTATTTTCAACACCCATTTATGCCACTCATCGAGATTTAATTAGTTATTCTGCTGAGACTTAATCATGTCGCCAAGAGTATATGCACCGTCATCATCATCTTCTGCAGAAGACATGTACTGTGAAATCTCTTTGCGAGCCTGAGCTTTTTTGTATTCCTTTACAGAGAAAGCAACTTTCTCTTTTTCTACGTTTACGTCAACAACAAATACATTGATTTTGTCGCCGACATTGTATTTTTTTACAGCTTCCTCATAAGGAACATCGCGGTCATCGCTCAAGTTAGACTTGTTTACGAGGCCTTCGATTCCATCAGGAGCTTTTACGAAGATACCAAACTCTGTGATTGAAGTAACTTCACCTTCCAAAGTTGAACCTGGCTTGTAATCCTCAGCAAATTTCTTCCAAGGATTGTCTGTGAGCTGCTTGATTCCAACGCGGATGCGGTGATTTTCTGTGTCAACCTCAAGGATTGAAACATCGAGTTCCTGATCAAGAGAAAGCTCGCTTCCAGCATGCTTAACTTTCTTTGTCCAAGAAATGTCTTCTGCATGGAGGAATCCGTCGATACCTTCTTCGAGCTGTACGAATGCACCGGCATTAGTAAGTTTTACAACTTTTCCGTGAACTTTTGTACCCTCTGGATATTTGTCAGAAATTGTATCCCATGGATTTGCAGTAACCTGCTTGAGGCCAAGTGAAACACGTCCTGCAGGAATATCGTAGCCAAGGATCATACACTTAAGTTTGTCGCCAATCTTAACCATGTCACCCGGCTTGTTGATTTTTTTAGTCCAGCTGAATTCAGAAATGTGAGCCAAGCCCTCGATTCCTTCCTCAAGCTCGATAAATGCACCGAAGTCAGTAAGTTTTGTAACT
>JAEEGL013573400.1_pt1 | contig 21651 bp, 12 predicted proteins | sample 9134231 | NCBI WGS metagenome assembly JAEEGL01 (sample SAMN16246548, study PRJNA631951) | gut metagenome | biome: gut microbiome; feature: rumen; material: fiber-attached | host: Bos | place: Iran: Karaj | collected 2018-10
CTGGACTGGAACAACCCCATCGTCCACGTCCAGGGAGAACTGTCCGACGCACGGCTGCAGGAGATCAATGTCAGCCCTGTATCCGGAGTATATCTGGACGTCATCAACCAGAAGATCGAGGAAATGAAGGACACAGCATCCAACCGCGACGTCAACAGCGGCGGTTCTACCGGGTCCGTCACGGCGGCGTCGGCTATTGCGGCCTTGCAGGAGGCCGGCAACAAGTCCAGCCGCGACATGATCGCGGCGTCGTACAGGGCGCAGACGAAGATTGCCACGCTGTGCGTGGAACTGATCCGGCAGTTTTACGACGAGGCACGCCATTTCCGCATCACGGCGCCCAACGGCATGGGCGGCTATGACTACGCTACGCTGTCCAATCAGGGGATGCGGAACCAGACGACGGTCGACATCCTGGGCCAGGTCAAGATGCGGCGGCCGGTGTTCGACCTGAAGATCAGCGCGCAGCGCAACAATCCTTTCAGCGTGCTGGAGGCGAACGAGCGCGCGAAGGAACTGTACGGTCTGGGATTCTTCAACCCGGAGCGGGCGCAGGAGACGCTGCCGGCGCTGGAGATGATGGACTTTGAGGGTATCGAGAAGGTCCGGGAGTATGTTATGCAGGGACAGACGCTGCTCAATATATGCCAGCAACAGCAGCAGCAGATCATGCAGCTCACGGCCATGCTCCAGGGCCAGCCGGTTCCGATGCAGCAGGGCCAGCCGCAGCAGGGCGCGCCGTCACCAGCCCCCCAGCAGAGATCGACCGGCGGCAAGACCGTGGCGTCCGGCATAATGGACAGTCAGGCACCGCGGACAAGTTATAGCGACCGCTTGGCGAAGCGGTCCCGGCCGAGTATGGAAGCCCCGTCTGACGCGGCCACGCCGGTATGACGGCCATCCTGATCACGGAGGACGACGGCGCGACGAAGATCCGCTGCATCGACCACGCGGACGACGAGCGCGTCTGTGCCGCCATCTCCATGATGATCACGGCCACGGCAAACTGGGTCATAGACGCTGGAGGCCAGACCGAGGCCGTGCTGGATCCCGGATATGCCTGCGTCAGCGTGCCGGACATCCCTGGAGCAGATGCGGTCCTGCGGATGGTCACGCTGGCGTTTGAGCAGTTAGCCGAGGCAGAACCGGGACACGTTTCCCTTGTCGATTACCGTACCAAATGTAGGGCGGATTCGGTAAAGGGTTGTGCTACCATATAATTGACAATGTTTCTTCCAGGCGGTGGCGGCCTGCCAACCGTCACCGCCACCTAAAGAAACCGGCACACGGAGCCGTCAAGTCCGCGAAGGAGGAATCCATGAACAAAGAGCGATTCCGCCTGGTCCTCAACCTGTTCGGCGAGGGCGAGGGCGGCGCGACAACGGGCGAAAACACTTCTCCGGCCGCACCCACCGGGAAAAAATCGGGCGATCTTTCGAATGTCGTCTACGGCAAGCAGGCACTTGCTGAAGAGACAGCTCCGGCCGCCGCGGAGGAAAAGCAGGGCGTGCAGGTCACGTCCGACACTCTGGAAGATAGGCGCAAGGCTTTCCGTGAGATGATAAACGGAGAGTACAAGGACGTTTACACCGAGGAGTTTCAGAAAGCGTTCAACCGGCGTTTCCCAGATTACAAGGCCCTCCAGCAGAGGGCAACGGACACGCAGGACATCCTGGACAAGCTGTCCGCACGTTACAACGTGATGGACGGCGACATCAGCAAACTGGCAAAGGCCATCGACGACGACAACGCCTATTGGGACGTGGCCGCGGAAGAGGCCGGCATGAGCGTCGAGCAGTTCAAGGAACTGCAGCAGATGCGCCGGCAGAATGCGGAGCTGTTGCGGGCAGAACGCGAACGAAAGGCAAGATCGCAGGCCGACGCCCAGGTGCAGAGATGGTTCCAGGAGGGCCAGCAGGTCAAGGCAAAGTTCCCAACATTCGACCTGACTTCTGAACTGAACAATCCTGATTTCGTGCGGCTGCTTCGTGCAGGCACCCCTATGGAACACGCGTACAAGGTCATTCACTTTGATACGCTGGTCGGGGACGCCGTGCAGCAGACGGCAGCGGCCACGGAAGGCGCGGTGGTCAACAACATCCGCGCAAAAGGCGCACGACCCACGGAAAACGGAACAGCCTCCCAGAGTCCATTCATCGTTAAAAAAGACGTCCGCGCCTTAACGCGTGCGGACCGCGACGAGATCGCAAGAAGAGTTGCGCGGGGAGAAACCATTTCGTTCTGATTGATCCCTGCCGCTCAAGGGAGGAATCACATGAAACTTTTTAATCTGAATCTTCGTCTGTTCAGTGCCAATACCAACGTGACCACGGATGGTGGCCTGTCCGACGAAATGAAAACCTATTACTCTGACTACCTGATCGACCTGGCCGGCCCTTATCTGGTCCACGATCAGTTTGGCCAGAAGCACCCGATCCCGAAGGCCGGTGGCAAGACCATCGAGTTCCGGAAGTACAGCCCCCTGGCGAAAGCCCTGACCCCCCTGACCGAAGGCGTGACCCCTGACGGCCAGAAACTGTCCATGAGCGTCATCACGGCCACCGTGAGCCAGTACGGCGGTTATATCGAACTGTCTGACGTCCTGCTGCTGACCGCCATCGACAACAACCTGCTGCAGGCGACCCGTCAGCTCGCTGACCAGGCCGGCCGTACTCTGGATACCGTGACCCGTGAGGTCCTGCAGGGCGGCACAAACGTCTACTACGCCGGCGGCAAGAGCGCTCGTGCGTCCCTGGGCTACACCGACGCGACCACGAACGACTGCGTCACCTTCGACGACATCCGCAAAGCGGTCCGTGCGCTGAAGGTCCAGAACGCGCCGAAGATCAATGGCACCTATGTGGCCATCGTCCACCCGGACGTCGCCTATGACATCATGAGCGACAGCAAGTGGATCAACGTCAAGACCTATTCCGATCCTGACGGCATCTACGAAGGCGAGATCGGCAAGATCGAGGGCGTGCGTTTCGTGGAGACCACCGAAGCGAAAGTCTATCACGCGCCTGACCTGACCGCCGGTTCCCGGACCCTGTCCGTCAAGACCACGTCTTCTTCCAGCACGACCCTGGCCGTGAAGGAAAAGATCACCGCGGACGACGCGACCGCCCTGGCCAACCGTAAGTTTACCGTGGACGGCGTGGAGTACACCATCGCTTCCGCGACCGCCGGCAACGCTGGCAGTGCTTCCCTGACCCTGTCCGCTGCCGCTTCCATCACCCAGAACAAAGTCCTGTACCCTGTCGGTGCCGGTGCCAACGGCCGCGACGTGTACGGCACGCTGATCCTGGGCGCTGATGCCTACGGCGTGACCGAAGTCACCGGCGGCGGCCTGCAGCACATCGTGAAGCAGCTCGGTTCGTCCGGTACGGCTGACCCGCTGAACCAGCGTGCGACTGCCGGCTGGAAGGCCATCAAGGTGGCCGAGCGTCTGGTGGAGCAGTACATGATCCGTCTGGAGAGTGTCTCCAGCTTCAGCGACGCGCCTGAAAACTAATTCAAAAAGCAAAAGTCCTCTGCCGCGTGGTGCTTAATTGCACCCCGGCAGGGGCGCCAGAGAAAGGAAGAACATGGCAGAAAGGAAAGACGCCACGGATGAAGTGGTAATGAAGAGCGAAAAGGAATACTGGAACGAACGTGTTCCTTTCAAAGCTTTCAAGGACAACGGCAAGTACAAAGACGACCTGGTCGTCGGCATCAACGGCAAATTATGGCGCATCCAGCGCGGCGTCGAGATCATGATCCCCCGGAACGTGCGCGAAGTGATCTATCAGAGCATGGACCAGGACGCTGCCACGGCCAACCTGATCGAGCGCGAGACGAGCGCCTATAACGACGCATCGCGCTGGCTGAACTGAATATTACCGCGAAAACGATAACCAACACTTACGACACGGCGTAGGACCCTTTGAGGCCCTGCGCCTTTTTGAAAGGAGCATCATATATGACCAACAAAATGCACGACCTTCTTCGCACGCTGCAGTGGCTGATTCCGGCCGTAGTCACTCTGTTCGGTGCGTTCGACACTGCCTTCGGCTGGGGCGTGGTGGGTACCGTTGAGACCCTGGCCAGCGCCATCGTGACCTTCATCGGCGTGCTGGCCCAGCATTCCAGCAGCACGTACTTTTCTACCAAATCCATCGTGACCAAGATCCTGCCAGACAAAGAACCGGAGGAATGAAACCATGTTAAGACTCGCACAGGCGGCATCGAGCGAATACTTTACGGAATATGGAACTCCGCCAAACCAGCGCAGGACCCCCGGTAAACTGGACGGCGAGCTGAACATAGTACCCTTTTACGGCGGATGGACTTACTGCTTTCGGGCGAAAGACCCGAAAAAGGCAGAGAAGATCGCCTGGATGATGGAAGGCGCGGTCGAGAATGGCGCGTGCTTCGGGTATGGGCAGAACAGTCTGAAGAGCGACGGCGGGAAGTATCCCAGGACCACGGCATTCGACGCGCTGTTCCAGATGACGAAGCCGGACCCCCGGAAGGTCAAGACCCTGGTGAACTGTGACTGTTCATCCAGCGCCGGTTTCTGCGTGTACTTCGCCGGGATCTATGAACCGAAACTGCGGACCATGTGGACCGGCACGGAGCGTGAGATCCTGATGGGCACCGGCGAGTTTATCGAGATCGTGGACCCGCTCCTGCTGGAACTGGGCACCGGCATGCGTAGAGGCGACGTGCTTCTGAAACCCGGTCATACCGCCATCGCCATAGACGACGATGACCACCGCGACACGTTCCCGGTCATGATCCAGAACTGCTCTATGAGCCGTGTGAGGTTAGGCCCCGGAATGGAATATGAGACCTACGAGGTCGTCAAGGCCGGCACGATTCTTGACGCGGAAGGCACCGCAAACGACAGCGACGGATTCCCGTGGTATCGGATCATCCTGGACGACATGGCCGGGTACACGTCCTCCGCGTATGCCGCTCCGCTGCCACAGGGCATCTGCGTGAACGACACCTGGCTCCGCGAGGGCGCCGGGACGAAGGCCGCACAGATCATCGTGATTCCTAAAGGCGCGGAACCGTACCTGACCGGCGCGAAGAAGAAGGTCCTCCTGCGGACCTGGTATGAGTGCATCTACGGCGGACACCGCGGATGGGCCAGCGGCCTGAATGTGAAGGAGAAGAAATGAAACTGTCAGAAGCACTATCAAGCGCAAAGATGCTGCGGCCGCACGCGGCTGATGAGTTTACGCTGTCGCAGCTTTTGTTCCGCGGCGTCGAGGGCGACGTGGCGGATATGTTTGGCGTGGAAGCACCGGAGAATCCGAACGACGGTACTGAAGCGGAACTGACCGACACGGAACTGCTCATGCCGCACCCGTACGACGAGGTCTACACCTGGTACCTGTGCGCGATGATCGACATGGCAAACGAAGAGACTAACCTGTACCAGAATGATATGGAAATGTTCAATGCGGCCTGGACCAGGGCCGCGTCCTGGTACAGACGGAAGACAAAAGCACCTGACAAAGGGAACTGGAGGGTAATGTAATGAGACTGCCGAGACTGCCATTCGGGATCCAGCACGCAAAACCGCAGATTGTCCGCTTCCTGGGCCTTAACTTGACGCCGAACACGCAGGAGGGCGAGTTTTCGGATATGCGCGGTATCCAGACGTCATATTACCCGTGCCTGCGGCCGCGGAATCAGCGGGAACAGTACACGACATATACCGACGTCCAGGACGTCTATGCGTGGGACCGGCATCTGTACGTGGTGGACGACCTGGGAGCAAGCGGCGTGAAGATCAAGAAGGACGGCGTCAGCATCGGCTCGCTCACGACGGGTGGCAAGAAGTCGATGGCGGTCATCAATTCAAAACTGGTCGTGTACCCTGACAAACTGGTGGTCGACCTTTCCGCCGGCACCGTCAGCTCGCTCATCACGACGACGGAGACCTACGCGTCCGGATCATGGAGCATCACGATCTCCAACGACAGCGGGACGAACTACGTGATCATCAACGCGACCGGCATCGGGAACGCGTTCAAGCCGGGCGACGCGGTGGAACTATCCGCTACAGGCCTTTACGCGGCACATCAGATCGTCCAGACGCCGGTTGCCGAAAATGCCGACGCCATCCTCCTGCTTGCGGACGGTATCACCATGAACAGCCCCTCTGGCGCACTGACAGCACGCACGCCTATTCCGGATCTGGACTTCATCTGCTCGTCCGGGAATAGGATCTGGGGCGTCAACAATTCCGACAACACCATCTACGCGTCCGCCCTGGGCGATCCGTCGGACTTTTTCCGCTACGGCCTGGGCGACATCGGCCCGTACGCGGTCACGGTCGGGTCCGGCGGTCCGTTCACCGGCATTTGCGAGTACGACAACGGTGTGTGCGTCTGGAAGGAGAAGATCCTGCACAAAGTCCTGGGAAGTTTCCCGTCGGAGTTTTATATGGATGACAGCACGATAGATGGCGTGCAGGAGGGCAGCGAGCGCAGCCTGGTGGTCATCAACGAGACGCTTTACTACAAGGGCGTCAACGGCGTGTATCAGTATGCGGGTGGCCGGCCGCAGTCTATTTCCTACAACCTCGGCACCGGCATCTTCACGGGCGGCGTCGGCGGTACGGACGGAAGCAAATACTATCTCAATATGACGGATCCGGCCGGGAACGCGCATCTTTACACCTACGACCTGAAGCACGGCCTCTGGTCAATCGAGGGTCTGGAAGGCGAGAACGCGTACACGGCGATGGCCAACCTGGACAACCAGCTTCACATGCTCTACGAACTGGAGACGCTGCCGGCCGAAGATGCGCCGCCCGGTACCGAGCCGACCGTGACCGGCAAATTGCGCCGGCTTACGGGGGGCGGCCCGCTTTCCACGACATCGTGGTATTGCGAGTTTGTGCCGTTCTACGAGGATATGTTCAACCGCAAGGGGTATCTCCGCCTGCTGATCCGTATGGACATGACGTCGGGAAGCACCGTGGCGGTCAAAGTGAAAGAAGATAACCGGGCCTGGAAGACAGTGTGGACGCAGACGGCGGTCAATGACGTGCCGGTGATGATCCCGCTGCGTCTGGGCCGTTGCGATAAGTTTACCCTGCGGATCGAAGGCACCGGCGACGTGCTGATCCGGACCATCGGCAGGGAATATGTGGCAGGGAGCGTGATTAACTGATGACGAAGCAGTTGGACAGACGGCCGCCGACCTACAGCGGCGACCCGGACGAAAGCATCAGGGAGATCCTGGAATATCTGGAGTATATGCGGCAGAACATCAACCTGATCCTGAACGCATACGGGAAGAGACTGACACCGTCGCAGACTATGGCCAACAACGCCGGCGCGACGGAGATCTACAACGGAGGAGGGGGAACATGAACGTAACATTGGGGGACCTCGGCACCTGGCTTGGGTTTCTGGCAGCTCTTATCGGGAGCTGCAGCGCGATTTTTCTGGCCATCAAAAAACTGATCAAGAAACTGTTTGCCACGCAGACGGCGGGCATAATGGCAGAGCTTGACGCGCAGAAAACAACGCTAAACCGTATCGATCTTGAGGGAACGAAGAACTTCCTGGTGAATGTGTTGTCCGCTGCGGAACGCGGCGAGCAGATGACGGAGATCCAGCGCATTCGGGTCCGGGAACAATATGATCATTACACGGCTGCCGGCGGCAACAGTTATATCAAGGACTGGTACGGGAAACTGAAAACCGAGGGGAAGATTTAGGAGGAGAGCATGGCAAGAAAGAAATCATACGACGTGCCGTCCAGTATGGATGGAACCGATCCGCGTTTGAGCAGAACGCACGAGCAGAAGGTGGAAGCGTATCAGCAGACCCATCAGCAGACGCCCAGAACGACCGGCGGCGCAGGGTTTTACGGTACGAGTTATGGCACGCCGAGGACGGACCCAGATCCGCCCGTTGAACCGACCGGCGGCGGTCAGGGCGGTGGTCAGGGTAGCGGCCAGGGCGGCGCGCCTTCCTATATCCAGCAATTCCAGAGCCAGCCGTTCACCTTCACCGGCACACGGCCGACTTTTGATTATGGTATGACATGGGGGTTTGAGGGGACGCGTCCCGAATCGTATCAGTATGAGGGGGGCAGCGAACCTTTTTCATACGGTGTGGCCCAACCGACCCCGTACCTGTATCAGCCGCTGACGTCAGAACCTTTTTCATACGACGTGACACAGCCGAAGGCGTACGAATACAAGCCGATCTCGTCCGTTCCATTCTCATACGAAGATGCCCCGGAGGCGTTTGAGTATGAGCAGAAGGCACCGCAGTACAAGTCACAGTACGACCCCCGTATTCAGGCCATGCTGGACCAGATTCTCGGCCGGGAAAAGTTCTCATACGATTACACCACAGATCCGCTTTACCAGCAGTACGCGGAAGCATACACGCGGCAGGGACAGCAGGCCATGCAGGACACGCTGGCGCAGGTCTCCGCACGCACCGGCGGTCTGGCATCTTCCTACGCCGGCACCGCGGCCCAGGCGGCCTACGGCAATTATATGCAGGCGCTGGCCGACAAGGTTCCGGAACTGCAGCAGTTGGCATACTCAATGTACCGCGACGAAGGCCAGGATATGTATCAGCAGTTAGGAATCCTTCAGGGCTTGGAGGACACCGACTACGGACGCTTCCGCGACCAGTACGGAGACTGGCAGAGCGAGAGAGCGTATCAGCACCAGCTCTCCCGCGAGTCGTTGGAAGACTGGCGCGAGGGCAGAGACTTTTCCTGGCAGGAGTATCTCCAGAGAAAGCAGGACGAACGGGCCGAGCGCGAACTTCAGCATCAGATTTCCCGCGAGCAGATGGAAGACTGGCGGGAAGGCAGGGACTTCGACTGGCAGCAGTACCTGCAGCGGCAGCAGCAGGCACAGTACGAGCGCGAGTTCCAGCATCAGCTCTCCCGCGAACAGATGGAAGACTGGAGAGAGGGACGCGACTTTGACTGGCAGCAGTACCTGGCACAGCAGGAGCAGGAGCGGTATGCCCAGGAGTTCCAGCACCAGCTCACGCGAGAACAGCAGGAAGATTGGGATGCGGAGCAGCAGTTTGCTTGGCAGCGGTATCTCCAGCAGAAAGAGTGGGAATACAGAGGCTACCAGGACCTGCTTGGTCAGTATGGCGAAGAATATGCACGCCAGTACGGCGAATGGCAGGATGCGGAGCGGCAGAGATACCAGCAGTATCTGGCACAGCTCGGTGGCCAGGGCGGCGGGGAGACCACGCCTACCACGCCTACCACGCCGACCACGCCTACAGCACCGACCGGCGGCGAAGACTATGACACTTCCCTGCTATCTGTGATGCAGTACCAGGGCATTTCCGGTTATGACGAGGCATATCAATTCCTTGTGGGGCAGGGTTATTCTGCAGAATATGCGCGGAGAGTGGCGCAGGCATACGCGGGGTGATATATGGCGAAAAGAAAGTTTGGCCAGTTGGGCGGATCTTACGACCCGCGTGAAGAGGCCGAGAAAAGGAAGAGAGAGGAAGAGGAAGAGCAGCGGAGACGGGAACAGGCATATCACGACTATGTCCGTGCCACGTCCGCTTTGGGAGCAGATCGCGGCGCGCTCGCGCGCAAGCAGGAGGCCCAGGCGGAACGGCGTGCGTATGACCGAGCGCTGGACGAAGCCCTCGCAAGACTGCGTGAGCAGAATACCGCAAGATTGCGCGAACAGGATACCGCAAGAATGGCCGCGGCGCATGACTTTGTCGGGAGTGCCTTACAGGACAGCAGGAGACGAATTACCGGCACCCCCAGTACCGGCAGTTTTGACTTTGCCGAGGCAAGCAGACGGCAGAGGCTCGCTGATGAATATGCCGCCACCAGACCGCGGCGTTCTGCTCCGACAGCTCCGACGACGGAGATCGGAGAGTGGTCGAGTGCCGCTGACCTGATGAAATGGAGCGAAGAGCGGCAGAAAGGCCAGGTGAGCGAGGAACAGCGGAAGAAAGAAGACGCCGCATATAGCAAGTGGCGCGACGAACGCGATGCTCTGATCGACCGCTACGTGACGGCCTACGAGCGCGCGGAAGACCAGATGAAGCATGAGGACCGTGCGGCTACGCCGGACAGTTATCTGGACGCTATGCAGGAGTGGCAGGACGCCAGCAAGGCCGTGGACGCCGCCGGCGGTATCGAAAACCTGCGCCGGCTGCAGTTGGAAGACGCGGAAGCGGACCGCGTGTATAAAGCAAAGCTGGCCGGGATGGATCTGGACCGCATGACTTTCTGGGACAAGGCGGCAACGGCTCTTGGCGGCACGGTATCCGGTGCCTTGAAGAGTTCCGGCGCTTCGATGCTGGGCCAGTATCAGAACGCACAGTCCGGGAACATCCTGAACACCGTGGAAAGCGATATTGACGATGCGCTGCGTCTGGCCGCAAAGCAGTATCTTGGTTCCGTCTCCGCGTCTTCCGGAAGGGGTTCCGATTACTCGCAGTCTCTCCGGGATAACATTTATAAGACGGCTGAAGCGGTCGGCGGAGCTGACTACGCCCAGCGCGTCATGGATTATATTGACGACCAGGCCACCAAAGCGGACCCGCTGATGGGGTTTGATTTGAGTGCCATCAAACGGGATGAGGACGAGACCTATAAGAAACTGTTTGCCCTCACGCAGTCCGGCACCGGGAAATCTCTTCTGGACGTTGAGAAACTGTTTGAACTTCAGAACAGCGCGACGGCGGATCTGGAGCGCGCGAAGAACGCTATGGGCGAACTGGGTGGCCTGGGCGATATTCTGGTGGATGCCGGGTCAAGTGCCATTCAGTCCGGTATTGACGCCGCCATTACTGCCGGCCTTGGCCTTGGCGGGGCAGGCGCAGTTGCCATGATTCCGTTTGGTATGCGAGCTGCCGGCGGCGCGTGGGCGGAAGGCGCACAGAAGATTCAGAACCGCGGCGAAGAAATTGGCCGGGATATGGCCAAGAACCTGAACAGATACGCAGGCCAGTCTGGTGCTATCGAAATGGCGACAGAACTTCTTTGGGGATCCGTAGGCGCGGAGAGCAAAGTGACCGGCGGCGGTGCTTTTGACGAATACACGACCAAAAAGGTCGTAGGCGCGCTGCAGCGTATGTCCGCAACGGAGACCGGCGCGAAGATCCTCGGCCGGCTTGGTGAGAAAGTGGTCGGCGGTGCCTTTGAAGGTCTTGAGGAAGTCATCGGAGACGTCGCCAACTATTTGCTGGACACCGCTGGAATCATTGGCGAAGAGAGAGAGGCACTGTCCCTCAAGGACCAGATAACCAGTTTTGTCACGGGCGCTATGTCCGGCCTTTTTGGCGAAGTGACTGGCGCTGTCTCCGGTCGTATGCAGGATGCCCAGATTGGGCGCAACATCAGAAGCGAACTGAAGGCAGGCGACACGAGTTATCTGGACAGCATCGCCGCTGCTGCGTCGCAGTACAAGGGCGACCTGCAGGATACCTTCGACAAGATTGTGGACAAGCGCGATATTTTCTTGGACGATGGCTCCATCAGCTTTGCGGACCAGGCAGACAAGATGAGCAACGTCGACCTGGGGAAATTGGCGCAGGCGTTTGAGGAGCAGACCCAGGGCGACGACTACGACGACATCGAGCGCGCCGTAAAACGCCTTGAGAAGGGCAAGGATCTGACCGAGCGTGACGTGGCGAGGATCGTCCGGAACGAGGCCGTGACGGATTATCTGGCCGAGCGGTCCGGCGTGGAGATCTCCGAGGAGAGCAAGACCGCTGACGCTATCGAAGCGCTGAAGGCACTTGCAAGCCAGCGTGAGGCGTTCCAGACCGACAGTGGCACAAATACCAACGCGGAAGAAGAAACGCCGCAGAGGACGCTTAAAGACCGTCTGAACGAGCGCACGTGGACGCTGGCCGAAGACGAGAACGGTGAGAAGCGCATGGTGCCGTACTATGACGCGGAGCGCATCGGCACGGCCATGCAGGAAAGCGCAGAGAAGTTTACCAGTGTGGGAGAGGCGTTCGACCGTCTGGGAATCAGCAGAGAGTCCTCAAACGATATGATCGCTGCGTATGATCCGGGACAGAACGCCGTAGAATATGCCGGCGAAATGACTCGGTTCTACAACCAGGGCGTTGAAGGACGCGAGCTGGATACGGACACTATGGCGGAAACGACTACCATCACACCGGCGCAGGCGAGGATCGCGTATACAGCCGGCCGGGCAGAATACAATACGAATGTGGAGGAAGGATATGGCACAGAAACAGAAGCAGACGGGTTACGCGTACGTGACGGGGTACAAGGGGAGAACGGCCAGAGTCCCGTCGGACAAAGTGCAGGAGTGGAAAAAGCATCAGGAAGCGCTGAATTCCGGGAAGAAATCGCCGGATTCCGAGGCGGCCGCCAGGTTAAAGGAGTATTTTCTGAACCTGTAAGCGCTGCGGGTCTTGGCATTGCCGGCGGGTCCCAGAGCAAGAGCATTCGGATCATCAAGGAAAGCAATGACGCCCACTTCCAGGAATCCAAGAAGATCGCTGAAAGCACCGGCTGTAATTTTGTCGGTTTTGTAGGCGGTTCCCTTGTCGTGGACAATGTGGCATCAAGAGGGTTCTACGACCCGGTCACGAACACCATCTACGCCCGTATGGATCACGCGGTCATCGTAGGCGAACAGATCACGAAGCACGAGGCCATGCACCACATGATCCGGAAAGGGCAGGTGGATCTTTCTTCTGTCAAGAAGTCTATGGTCAAGGAGATGGGGCAGGAAAAAGCCCTGGATATGATCGCTGACTATGCGGCTCTGTACGAGGGGCTGGGGATGAGCGAAGAGGAGATTTTCGAGGAACTGGTCTGCGATTCCTACGGCAACATGAACGAGTTTGTATACCGCGGACACTGGGAAGATGCAGCGAAGAATGCGGAAGGGTTCAAGGCGGCGAAGAAGGCGGCAGAGAGCGTAAGGACGGAAGGAAACACGGAGACGCAGTCTGGTGGTTGGAAGAGGTATAGCGCGGATCGCGCGTATGATTCTGAAACGGCCGGAATAAAGGCACAAATTGCAAACAGCAGTGAGGAACTAAATGCGATGCAGCCCGTCGCTTCGATTATGGTCCCTGCGAATATCAAAACAAACAGAGAAGCTGCTGAATGGGCGATTAATCTGTTGAAGAATACTGGCTATCAGATAGACCGTCAAGGGTATGGGAAAATCGTATTTAGAGAGAAAGATATCAGAAATGGTGCCCGGTATGCGACAAATAATGCAGAGCGCGCTGCGTTTGCCGCGGTTCCCAGTGTTCTAAAGCGGGGAATTGAAATTGGAAGGCATAATGACCATAAGGCAAGAAGTGTGCAGACAATTACTTTTGCAGCACCTGTTGTTTTGAATGGCACGCGCGGTAATATGGCGGTGGTCATTAACTCGCAAGGCAATCATTATAAAACTCATCGAATTATTATGCCAGACGGAACTATGTTTGTGCTTTCGGATGGACAAAAGAAAGAAGACCTTCAAAGGTCACGGGGAGTGGCTGAAAACAGCTCTCTTGCCGAGACAACAAGGCCTTCTACAGATAAAATAGCAGAAGATAACAAAGCTGTCAAGCAAATTCTGGAAGAACTTGGCGACTCCGGAGAATACAACAGCGAGGCCGGCGGGAAGATGTCCCGCGAGACGGATCCGGAGATCCTGAAGAAGCTGAACAGTGGGAAGACCATGACGGTCTACCGGTCCATGCAGATGATCGACGGAAAACTGTATCCACCTATGGCAGCGAAGGTCAAGGGGAAGATGGTCGATGCCGCAGAACTTGGCACGTGGTATGTTTCGGACGAACGCCCGGACGCCATCAACAGGATCGACGACCGTGGTATCGGGTGGTTCACGCTGGACAAGGCCAACGGTGACAGCCTGGAGGCGGCATACAATCCGTACTGGCACACGTCGAATCTGATGATCAACGACCAGTTTACAAGTGCGTATAAGCGCGAGAATCTGGTGACGGTCGAGTGCGAGATCCCGGTCAGCGAACTTTCCAGCGGATACAAGGCAGAGTATGCGAAAGATCCCGTCGGGGAGACTGACTGGCACAAAGGTCCTGTGGCCGGCAAACTGGCAAAGACGGGAACTCCCAGAACAGTATACCTGTCCCGCTGGGTGAAGGTGAACCGTGTTGTAAGCGATGCTGACGTGGCAAAGAATATTGCCGGATATCTGGAGGGCACCAACATTACAGTCCCGGTCAACACTGTGACGCCAGGACTACGGAGCGAACTGGAGAAACTGGGAGTGCCGATGTCGAAGGTGTCCGGAAAGATTGCGGAAGCGGATAAGGTGAGACTGAATAGGTCTCTTGAAGGAGGGAAACACAGCCGGGAACTCGGAAGCTATCTTCAGGAGACACACGCGGAATACAAAACGGATAAGGAGAATCTCAGAATTGCAGAGCAAGGAGTCAAAGACCTCCTCGACGGCCTCGAAAGAATATCCGCTGCCGGAGGAGAAGTGGATCTGGGTAAACAAGGACGGGATGGCAAGACCGATATCCGAACTCTTGGAAACGGAATATCAGCCCGGTTCATTAAAACCGGACGCGTTAATCTCAACGGAACAAGGATCCGGAACGCGGAAGATTTAGCACAGCTGTGTCAGATCTTCCGGAACCCGAGATTCGAGACTGTGAGGTATTTCTATGTCAAAAAGGGGAGGATCGTAGGCACGGATTCGGTAACTTGCCGACTTCCGGGCCTTTCCCTGACATACAGCGAGGATTTTCAGCAGACGGACCTGATTAAGAAGATTAAGCGCGTCGGTGCTGATGGTGTTTATCTCATGCACAATCACCCGTCCGGAAATGTTACAGCAAGTCGGGATGATTATAATGCGACAGGTGCGATAGCGGAAACGGTCCAGAAGAATACGGACGCAAAGCTGCTGGGGCACATTATCATTGATCATCGTGTTTTCACTGAGCTGCAGGCCGACACGAAAAATCGTACTGTTTCCAGTGAGAAGAAAGAGATTCCCGGACAGCAGGATATTGATTTTCTTCTTATGCCGAGTCAGGAGCACAGGAACCTCGGGAAAGATGTATTCTCTCCTGAAACTGTTGCTGCGGTTGGTCGTGACATCGTCAGTGGTAAAGGATATTCCGCAATCGTATATGCAAGCACAAAAGGCCAGGTGCGGCAGATCCAGGAAGTTTCGGACAAGACTCTTCTCAACAACAAGCAGTTGGCCAACTACATCCGGAACCAGCGTGTGAACGTCGGTGCCGGCATGGCTTTTGTGTACACTCAGAACGACGAAGTGTACAAGGCGATGGGGACCGCATACGCAAACGATATTCTCACGGATGTGATCCTTGACAGGCCGGAAATGCTGCTTGATATGCGATCCGGGACCAGGCAACGCGAAGGCATGTATATGGGGCTAAAGGTGTCCGCAAAGGACGCTGTTCATGCGAATGAGGAGCAAACTCCTTACTCTGGCGTGGAATCAAAGTATGATCGCTATCTGCTGCCTGATTCAGAGCTTACGCAGGAAGAGATTAAGGCGAAGAAAGATTATAGGACATACTTGATGCCGGAAGCAAAAGAGTGGTATAGTAAGAGCGAACGGTTTGAGCACTGGGCTCACCGTGACCTTGCCTACATATCTGCCGCTTCTGTGGCCGGGGCAAAGATCCCTTATGAAATCCTGAAGGACATACCTGAAATAGTGGAAGCCGAAGCAAGAGCTCGAAGATCTGGCAGCGCAAGCGCCACTATCTCCGATTCGGAACAAGAAAGTTTCGTGGCACGACTCTTTGATAATGAACACGGTAGCGCTACATGGGATGAGAAGAAGAACAAAATTAAAAAGGATGCTAATGGCAACGAGCTATTTCAAGGACCAGTGGCCAATAACAGTGAGGCGTTCATCGTCATTGGGCGTCCGGCAGGCGGCAAATCTCGTGTGTTTGCAAACCCGCTGTCCCATAAGTACAGTGCGAGAATTATTGATAGCGATGTCGTAAAGCCGTGGATTGATGGCTTTGACGATGGCTATGGAGCTGGATTCGTTCAAAAAGCAAGCGCACAGACGGCTGAAAAGGCGCTTGAGGAGGCGATTAAACGAGGAGAGAATATTGTTATTCCAAGAGTCGGTGGAAGTAGCATTCTTAGGACGGCAAGTAATCTGAAAAAAAGGGGATACAGAGTTAGTCTGTATTTCAATGAGGTCTCTGAAGAAGCATCACTCATGCGTGCTGCTTCCAGGTTTGCCGAAGAGGGCCGATTCCTTAGCCTTGATTATTTGACAAGCATCGGAGAAAAGGCAACAAAAACCTTTGTTGAAAATGCAGAAAACGGAGAACTGTTTGATCATTCTGAATGGAGGAGTAATGATGTCGAGTTTGGAAAAGAACCAATCGAAATATTTAACAGCGACCGAACGGGAAAAAGCGTTCGAAGAGTTTGGGAAGAGCGAATGGCCAGAGAAATGGGATACGCTGGACCCGTCGACAAAGAATCTTTTGGCAGGGGAGGAATTCGTATATCTGCATCTGGATCAGAGGGCGGATTACGAACAATGGAAGAAGGCGAATCTGGAAGCAACCAGGTAAAATCTTCTCGTGAGCTGAGAACTTCCGAATTGTACGATGCCAACCGCCAGCTCCGGAAGGATCTCACCCAGCTCCGTCAGCAGCTGAAGACCCGCACAGCCCAGAAAGAATACTGGAAGGGCCAGACGAAAGTAACGGAAGGCCGGCGGGTCCGCCTGGACGACGCGAAGAAACTGGCGCGGGTCATCGCATCAGAGTATGGCACAAAAGTGGACGCGGACGTGGTCGGCGCGAAGATGAAGGATCTGGCAGAGTTCTGCCTGAACGAGCGAGAGTTCGACGACGAGTTCTACGGCGAAGCCAGGACGAAAGCCTACGAGATCGCGCACATGATTCTTGACAATGCGGAGATCCTGCGCGACGAGGGAGACCCGGCGTCGTACGAAAAGCTGCGTGACTACCTGCGGAAGACGAAACTGTACGTCCCCGGCAATATGCAGCACGACCTGGCGGAAGACTACCAGGAATTCCGGAAGAGCCTTCTGGGTACCGTGACGCTGACGACGTCCGATACAAGCGCGACCGGCATCGACCAGGCGTACAAGGAACTGCAGGGAATCTTTGGCGATGGCCTGTTCCCTGACATCGCACACCCGGCCGACCAGCTCAAACGGATGCTGGAAATCCTGGAATCCTTCCGGCCGATCTACGAGCGGATGAACAGCTACGAGATGGCCGACGCGGTGGAATGGACGGCAAACGACATCCTGGGCCGCGTGGTGGGCGAGGAGATCCGGCAGACCGATCCGACCTATGCCGACAAGATGGAAGCACGCCTGAAGGCCGAGCGCGAGAAGGCGAAGGCTGCTCTGAAGCAGGTCCGGGAGAAACGCGACCAGCAGGTGGAGGCCCTGAAGCAGCACTACCGGGAAGTGGCCGAGGACAAGCGCATCAAGAGGGCGGACAGCGAGGCCAGGACCAAACTGCTGAAGATCGCGCGCCGGCTAAATAGTAAGAAACTGGGGCCGGCCACGAGAGCGCTGCTGAATCAGTACATTGGCGACCTTGACCTTGTGTCGAAGGGAATCACGGGCAAGACCATCAAGAATCTGGAAGCGCTGCGCGACTGGTACAAAGAATGGGAAGCAAGACAGAAGGCCGAACTGGGTGATGACTTTGTGCCTGACAGCTATATCGAGGGATTGATCGAACGCCTGCACAAGAAGCGCATCAGCGATATGACGCAGCAGGAAGTGGCAGACCTTACTACCGTCTTGCTGAACATTGAGACGATGATCCGCACGGAGAACCAGTTTATTGACAGCCAGGAGCGGAGAGACACCTACGCGGCCGCGCTGGAACTGGTCGATGATTACCGGGGCGGAAAGGCAAGAGAAGACGGCGAACTGATCAGGACCTTGCTGTTCGGCAAGCGGCACGGCAAAAAGAATGCCGGCGGAGACGGACTCCTGTCTCCGGAGCGAGCGGTCCACAGGATCGTAGACTACCACGACAATGACCCGCTGTATCGCCTGACGAAGGAACTGTCTGACGGCCAGCGCAGAATGGATGACTACCAGCGCCGGTGCGAGGAAATCTTCAAAAAATGGGTAAACGACAAAAAGTTTATCCAGCGCATCGCAGGCAAGGACGCCAAGTGGGTCAAGGTGAAAGCACTCGTGGATGGCCAGATGCAGGAGGTTGAGATCACGCCGGCTATGCGGATGAGTCTGTATCTGCACGCGAAATGCGAGGACAACCTGAAGCATATTGAGAACGGCGGCGTACTGATTCCGAACAGGGAAATGTACAGACAAGGCGACATGACGGATGCGTATAAGGACGACGTCGGCACTCTGGCGGTGTTCTCCCGCTATATGATCCACGAGATCGCGCAGCAGATGAGTCCGGAGGAACGTGCCTTTGCGGATGCGGCCTTTGACTACTTCAACACTATGAGCAAGGAAGCTATCAATAGTGTCAGCGTTGAACACGTCGGTTATGAGATTGCACGCGTACTGAAATACTTCCCGATTGACGTGAGCAGAGACTTCCTGAAGGCAGATTTCGGCGAAGTGAAACCGGATGGTACGGTGGCTGCGGCCGGATTCCTGAAGGAACGTATCAAAGGTGCGACGTCCCCGATCATGCTGTACGACATGAACGACGTGCTGACCAGAAGCATCGACGGGCACAGTAAATACTACGGTTTGGCGATGCCGATACGGAACCTGAACAAATTGCTGAACGTCAAGTTCCGGCAGGGTGAAGGGACCAGCGTGCGGAACAATCTGCTCTCTGCGCACACGGATTATTTGGACAAGATGATGCGTGACGTGCAGGTCGGTGTTGGAGGAAGCGGTGGCATTGCCGAGGCGTTCCGAAGCAATTATGCCGGCGGTGTTCTGACGCTGAACGGTGGCGTCGCCGTCAAACAGGCAGCATCCTATGCTACGGCAGCAGCCGTTGTCGGGTATGGTCCGCTTGTGAAGGCACTAAAGGATTCCAACAAGAAGGTGGACCTTGATTTGATCGCACAGTACACGCCGCTGCTGTGGTACCGGAGCAAGGGGTACTCCACCGCCGAACTTGGCGACATTGGCAAGCGCGGCGGACTGGCGGCGAAGCTGACCAGCCATAAGGTTCTGAACTGGATTCAGGCGGTTGATATAGCGACCACTACCAAATTGTGGACGGCAGCAGAGTATTACATCAAGGATACCAGGAAAGACCTGACACCCGGCACGCACGAGTTTTACGAAGCTGTTGCGCCGATTTATAACAGGATCATCGAGGAAACGCAGCCGAACTATGCGACCATGCAGAGGCCCGGCGTCCTGCGGTCAGACAGCGAGTTTATGCGTGTGCTGAATATGTTCAAAACGCAGCCGTTCCAGAATGCAAACATCCTGATCGACGCCTTTGGCAATATGAATGCCAAAGCACGACAGTATAAAGCTAATGGGACCCAGGAGAACCTTGACGCCCTGAAAAATGCCAGGAAGACAGTAGCCAGGGCTGTGACGTCACAGGCGCTGTCCGCGTTCATCTTCAGCCTGATGCAGTTTGTCTGGGATATGCTCCGCGGGAAACTGAAGAAGTACAAGGACGACGAGGACGAGCTGACGTTCTGGAGCGCCAGCAAGGCTCTTGGGCTGAATATGCTCACGTCGCTTGGTGGTATGGTTCCGTTTGGCGGAACGATTCTGGAACTCCTTGAAAGCACAGTAGACAAGATAGCCAAGCAACTTGGCGGTGAAGCTATCTTCGACCAGAAGTTTTACGGCTTATCAGAGAACTCCATTGAAGCGGTGAATGATCTGCTGGAAAGCACTGTATCTCTGATGACTGATACTATCGGAGCGTTCCAGGGAGATAAGAGTGCGGAAACGTCAGCACGTAATATTGTCGACCATTTAGGCACCGTCGTGCAGATGACTACCGGACTCCCGATGCCGAACGTGGTCAAGGATTTCCAGGTGCTGGCGATTGCTGTTGGCCGTGCGATTGGGAAAGCAAATGGTGACCCGCTGTTCGGCCCCGGTCTGCGGGCGGAGTATAATGCGATGCGCGTGACTACGGACCCGGCCAAATACAAGAGCGATTACTATGCTCTGCTAAAGAAGGCATGGACGAAAGATCCTGAAATGTTTACCGAGATGCGCCGGGATATGATTGAAATGGCCGGCGATCCGTTTGCCACGTCCAGCAAAACTGCGGAAGAGAATATCGACGCAAAGGTCAAAGAGTGGCAGAAGGAACAGGCAAAAAAAGAGTCTTTCTACCAGATTACCGCCGGCAACATCCAGTCATCATCCGTATGGCAGCAGGCCGGTGAGAAGCAGCGGAAAACCACTATGGATGCGCTGCTGGCCTTGTCGGCCGGACAAGACGATGCCACTTGGGCGAAGATCGACGCCGGCGAATCAGTTGGCCTTGATGCGACAGAGTACCTGCTCTATAACCTGGCCTTATCCGTGGCCGATGCGAACGGCGGCAGTCACACCAATGCCGACTATGAAAAAGCCATCAGAATGGTGGACGGTCTCACGGACGAGGAGCGCTCGTATCTGTGGCACCTGCACACGGACAGCGACAAGAGCAATCCGTGGGCGGCACCTGCCATCACCCGCGGCGGCACTATGGCCCCAGCGTCGAACGCTCCATATTGGTATAACGGCCGGCACCAGAGAACCGAACCGTCCGGGCAGGCTCCGGACGTTGATAAGATTGGCGAGGGCGTGAACGAGAATCCGTACATGATCTCCCAGCAGGGAATCCCGACGCAGGCACGCATCGACTTTGAGTCAACGCCTGGCGGCGATTTGTACCGGAAATTGTGGTCCCTCGCACAGGACCAGAGCAGAATCTACGACATCTACGATACGATGGAATACATCGCATCCGACCGCGAGGACCAGCTCTACGACCGGAAATGGCAACTGCCACACAGCGATGGCAGTATGCACTGGTACGAATCCGGTGCGCCGGCAGAGCGTCTGACGGAGGCCGTGAGGGCGTTTGCCATCCTTGAGGAAGATCCGAAAAAGAAAAAGGATCTGGACCTGCTGTATAACATCCTGGCGGACGGCGTAGAAAACGGAGATCTGTATGACAAAGATAGTTTGCTGAATAAATTGCTGTGGAAGTTAGGATTCTAACGGCAGGAGGGGCGGATATAACCGCCCCTTTTTTGACGAAACTCTGACGAAACTTTTCCGTCAATAGTGACAGAAAACGGTCATATATGACCATATCACGGTCAGCAGAGACCATAGCGAATTGCGTTGATATAGCATCATATCCGCGCATTTGTTGATATAGCGTCATATGTGCTGATTTGCGCTTGATTGGGTTCGAGTCCCGCCACCGGCATGAAAAGGGCCGTCCTTACGGACGGCCCTTTTCATGCCGACAGGAACTCGAACCGGGTTCGATAAGTGACGGCCCGCAGCGGCGAGCGGCCGAGCGAAGCCGATGCGGCAGCCGGAACTTATGCAGGGAGCGGAGCGAGTCGCACCCGCCACCTATAGAAAAGGGCCGTCCTTACGGACGGCCCTTTTCATGCCGACAGGAACTCGAACCGGGTTCGATAAGTGACGGCCCGCAGCGGCGAGCGGCCGAGCGAAGCCGA
>JAEEGL014924836.1_pt1 | contig 21651 bp, 12 predicted proteins | sample 9134231 | NCBI WGS metagenome assembly JAEEGL01 (sample SAMN16246548, study PRJNA631951) | gut metagenome | biome: gut microbiome; feature: rumen; material: fiber-attached | host: Bos | place: Iran: Karaj | collected 2018-10
GAAGACTATGCGGAGATTGCGGATTTGATGCATTGTTCAGTGAAAACGGTCTATAATCTAAGGTCAGTTTTCAAGTCTCGTCTTGCTATCCCGGAAGATGATTTTATAAGGATTCTTTCCGAATTATGATGTAATCCTTCTTATTTTGATTTCCCAAAATTAGTTATTAAAAAACTTTATTTTATTCATAATCAGTGAATTAATCCTTCCCAAAACAATCGCGGTTTTCCCGTTTTTGAAGAGCCTATCAAAAAGGCTCTTTTTTTATATATTTTTGCGTAGAAACACACCTATTATGCGAAACGCTATCACTAATATCAAAGCTGTTGCTTTGGCCCTGCTGTTTATGACACCGGCTGCGTTCATTCCGGCCAGTGCGAAAAAGCCTCAGGAAAAGAATTTTCTCCGGGTGCTTTACTGGAACATCCAGAACGGAATGTGGGCCGGTCAGGGGGACAATTACCAGAAGTTCGTCGACTGGATCAATTCCAAAGAACCGGATATCTGCCTTTTCGAGGAGGGCGCAACCATCTATTACACCGGGACTCACGATCATATGCCCAACGAGGAGCGTTATCTGCCGGCCCACTGGGGAGAGCTCTGCGCCAGATGGGGCCACCAGTATCATTTCGTTGTTCCCCGCCGTCCTTCGACTTCAACCCCTTATGGGCTTACAAACTATCCGGGTGTGGTCACCTCACGTTTCCCGATTGACAGCATTTGCATCGTCAAGGGCAGCAAACCTGATTCGGTAGTCGTCAATTACAGTGGCTGGTATCAGATCCATGTCGACGGCGTCGAGAAGCCCCTGAATATCGTGACGGTCCACCTCAAGAACGGAAAACACGGGCGGGGAGTCCCCAAGGATCAACAGAAGGCCAGTGCTGAGAGGTACGAGGGAGAGCAGTACCGTGTCATAGAGCTTACCTGCATCCTGAATGGTACGGTCCGCAAGTCCGAAAATCCTGACAAGGAACTTTGGATTATGGCCGGAGACTACAACTCCTACAGCCGGAAAGACAATTACAAATACAAGTGGAACAACGCTTCGCTTGGCTTCCAGGCCCAGGACTACATGATTTTTCATTCGTCTCTGTACGATCTTTTCGACTGCTGCTATCCGGATGACTTCCTGCCGACCTGCGGTAACCTGAGAATCGACTATATGTACGTCTCGAAGCCCATGCTCAAGGCTTGCATAGACATCTATCAGCAGCCTGACGACTATACGAAGCGTGAGTATTCCGGGGTGAGTTCCTTCTACATCCCCTCCGACCACTATCCCATCATAGCGGACTTCAAACTGTCAAAAATGAAATAAGCGCAATATGGACAAAAAAGTTTTAATTCTTCTGGGTGTATCCCTTGCCGCAGTCATTTCCTGCGGCAAGAAGGAAAAGGAGACACCGCCGACCCGGAGCGAGTTCATTACGGTCTATGAGACATCTGAGGCCAAGGCTGTGGACAACATCCAGGTCCCTTTCGAAGGGGCCCAGGATGGAAAAATCCACGTCAAGTCAAACGTTCCGCTCCAGTGGAAGTACCTGATTGACCTGAATGAACCGGACCAGGAATGGTTCTCTATCAAGTCCGTGGAAGAGGTTGAGCCGGGGCATTTTGTGGTGACCTATGACGCCGCGTCGCTTCTTCCTCTCAATTCTCTGGAGCGTCGCGACGGCAATCTGAGTTTCTCCAGCCCGGAAGCATTCCTCGGGAAATACCTCCCCATCCGCCAGGGTTATTCGCGGCGTTTTTTTGAGGACTTCTCCGACCTGAATGACGGGACCGTCACGCTGACAGGCAAGCAGACGTTCACCACGGATGAGTATCCGGAACTAAACAAGGATTTCTTTGATTACATCTCTTTCAATGCCTGGGCTGAAACGGACAATGAGTTCCGCTCGAAGAACATTACCCTGGATGTTACCGTTTCCGGCGGCATATTCTATGACACCCGACTGACAACTTTCAGAGTTAACATTCCCATTGGAACGGGTGCCGACAAGAGCAACCTCAAATATTTCCTGCTGATGGGAAACGGTGAGAGGATGAGTTCCAAGACTCATTTCATCTTCTCTGTCGCCAACGATGACAGGGTTTATGTCCATATTGACAACTTCGCGGCATACGTTGTGACCGAGGCAGAGATGATCAGTCTGTTCGAAGATGAAGAATTACTTGACGATGAGGTAGAATGGGAATGAAAAAGTTTGTTACAATTATTCTGGCTTGCACGACGCTTTTCACTGCGTTTGCCCAGACCAAGAAAGTCAGCGGTACGGTCCGCGACGAGAACTCCGAGGCCCTCACCGGCGCCATTGTCGTCGTCAAGAGCGGCGGAGCCAACGGCACGGTCGCATCTTCATCAACTACGGATGCCGCAGGACGTTACACCGTCCAGTGCAAGGATAACGATTACATATCCGTCCACTTCCTGGGCTACGCCGAAACGGTTTTGCCTGTCAAGGGAAAAACTACGATAGATATCACGATGATGCCGGATGCCGGCCAGCAACTTGAAGACGTCGTGGTCATCGGCTATGGTGCCGTAAAGAAGGCCGACCTAACCGGCTCCGTTACCAATGTCAAGATGGCGGAAATTCGCGACGAGCCGGTGCTTTCCGTGGACCAGGCCCTGCAGGGCCGTATTGCCGGTATGGAAGTTACTTCCACCGACGGAGAACCGGGCTCCGACGCTGTCATCCGTATCCGCGGTACCCGTTCCATCACCGCATCCAACGACCCGCTGATCGTCGTGGACGGCGTAATGGACGCAGTTTCTTCGCTCAGCGACATCAACCCTTCCGATATTGAGGCCATCTCGGTGCTGAAAGACGCCTCTGCGACCGCAATCTATGGCGCACGCGGCGCCAATGGTGTCATCATCATTACTACCAAGGGCAGTGCGGATGCCTCGGATGCCGGGCAGAACCTTGCCATCTCCTTCAGGGCAAGCGCCGGTGTCTCGTCGCTTCCTCGCAACCTTGACCTGATGAACGCCGAGCAGTATGGTATCTACCGCAACGAATATTTCCAGCATATAGGCACCTCCGCCAATATGGACATGACTACTCCGCTCAGCGGCATGTCCGTCAAGACCCCGTTCACCAACGGAGAGGGCACCAACTGGATCCAGGATGTCTCCCGGGTTGCGCCTTACCAGCACTATTCCCTCTCGATGAATGGTTTCGCCGGGAAGCAGAAATTCTACGCTGCACTCTCCTACAGCGACGAGCAGGGTATCATCAAGGAGAGCGGCAAGCAGAACATTACCGGAACCCTCAACATCACCAACGATATTTTCAAGTGGCTCCGTGTCTATGCCAACCTCCGTTACCAGTACCGTTTCCAGGACAACTTCCTCACGCAAATCGGCGGCGGAGGAATTCAGTACGCGGCCCAGTATCTTTCCCCGCTCATCCGGCCGAACGATTCCTACAACCCTCTGGCACAGGGTAACTCGACTATCGACAATGCTGTCGCCCGCCTGAAAGAAAATACCGACAAGACTGACCGCAGCATGCTGAACATCTCCGTGGGCGCTAACGTCAGGATAGCCGCTCCGCTGAAGTACAAGACAAAGTTCAACTACTACTTCTTTGACCGCCAGCGCTATAAATACAACCCATCCACCCTCCCGTCAAGGACCGAGGCCATGGGTGGTTACGCCTACCGGCAGAACTACGGAGAGCAGAGTCTTTACGTTGAGAACACTCTGGAGTATTCCTGGGAAAACAAGAACCATCATTTCGACGTTACCCTAGGTCAGACTTTCAAGCATTTCACCAGCCAAGCCTTCAGCCTTGACGGTGACGGCTATATCGTAGATGAAGTCAAGTGGAACAATATGGGCGCGGTTTTGAACAAGGAAAGTTACGGTGCCAGCACCTCGAAGACAGTCAAGGACAAGATGGCTTTCTTCCTCCGTTCGAACTACAATTACAAGAGGCGTTATTACCTCACCCTCACCGGCCGTCTGGACGGGGCGTCCAATTTTGCCGCCAACCACAAATGGGGCTTTTTCCCGGCCGTGGCATTCAGGTGGAACATAGCCCGTGAACCCTGGCTCAGGAATGCCGAATGGCTGGACGACCTTTCCCTCAAACTCAGTCTCGGCCAGTCCGGAAACGACCTTAACCAGGCCTACCGTTCCCTGGCCAGGATGGACGGCAGTTCGGGTGGTTATCCCTGGAACGGCTCTTACAGCCAGGATTACTGGCAGGCGCGCATTGCGTCTCCCAACCTTACCTGGGAAACCACCACTTCGGGCAACATTGCCCTTGACTTCGCAATCCTGAACAACCGTTTCGGCTTTACATTCGAAGCATACCGTGCGGTTACGACCGACCTTCTTCTCACCGTCAAGACTGCGCAGCATACCGGCTATGACAACAAATATCAGAATATCGGCCGTACTACCTCGCAGGGTCTGGAACTGACTCTGAATTCAAGAAACATCGTAAAGCGCGGTTTCGTCTGGACGAGTTCCTTAACGATTTCCCACAACTCCTCGATTGTGAATGATATCGGTTCGGAGGCCGAAGTCTCCTCAAGGAACTCTCCTACAGGTGGTTATATGACCATAGGATACCGTGTCGGTTATCCGGTGAATGCTTTCTGGGGATTCCAGTATGCCGGCGTTTGGCACAATCAGGAGGAAATAAATCGCAACAAGATCACCCACTCCTATGCCAACGACGCCTCTTCCACCAAACTTGGTTATCCTATCTATATCGACCAGAACCATGACGGTTCGCTGAACTCCGAGGATATTGTCTTCCTCGGCTCTCCGGACCCGATTGTCTCCGGCGGTTTGCAGAACACCTTCCGCATCAAGGGTCTTTCGATAGGCGTGTTCTTCTCCTACTCCGTAGGCGGCAAGGCATTCAACTACTCCGAGTTCTATATGGCGGGTTCCCGCCGCACGAACCAGTATGCCTACATGGTCAACTGCTATCATCCTATCAAGAACCCGAATTCCAACCTTCCAAGGGCCGGTATTTACGACGGTAATGCCGTGCCGAGTTCCTTCCTGGTCCATGACTCCTCATATTTTCGCCTGAAGACAGTCAGCATCGGCTATCGATTCAACCTCAAGAGCCGTATCCTCCGTGAACTCGAGGTCTCCTGCTCGGGCGAGAACTTGTATCTCTGGACCAACTACAACGGTTTCGACCCGGATGTCTCGTCCGGCGGCACGAACGGATACGACAATTCGTATTATCCTAAGCCCCGACGCGTGGTGTTATCATTGAAATTGCAATATTGATGAGCCGTATGAAAAAGTATATCAGCATATTTTTGGCTTGCGCCATTCTCTTTCCGATGGCATCCTGCGCACTTAAAGAGGATGCTTCCGTAATCGTAAGTCCCTACGACTTCTTCGAGACTCCTGCGCAGATACGTGCTGCGCTCAACGGCTGCTACGATCCTCTGAACCGTATTCACGATCTGCGCTATTATATTGCCATTGAAGGCTCCACCGATCTTGCAATTACAAACCATTCCGCCCAGCCGGACGCCCGCTTTGACATAAATCCGGCAAGGCCCGGTTCAGCAACCAACACCTGGCAGTACGGCTATTATGGGGTGCGCTACTGCCTCAGCACTATCGCCGGCATCCACCGCTCTTCGCTTTCCGAGGCTGAAAAAATGCCGTTCGAAGCCGAGGCCCGCATCCTCCTTTCCTATTATTATTATGTATTGACCAGTTTCTTCGGTGACGTGCCGTTCTACGAAGACTATGTCGAGAACGAAGATGACATGCTGCGCATTGCACAGATTGGCCGCATGAGCGCCGTCGAGACCCGCAATACTCTTATCGAGGAACTTAAACTCTTCGTCCCTTCTCTTCCTCAGGTGCGTACCCACGACCAGGAGTTCAACAGTTGCGGCGCGGCGATGGGCTGGATGATGATTGCCAAGATGGCTGCATGGAACAAGCAGTGGGACGATGTGATTACCGCCTGCGAGCATCTTGTAGAAATCTACGGTGACCTTGATCAGTATGATTACAATGATGTAATGTTCCGCAACAAGAATACACCTGAGTCCATTTTCGAGATCAATCACGAATGGGAGGAAGGCGGTATCGACTATTACACTCCAAGTTCCCTGGCGATAAGCGCTATAGTAATGCCTTACCCGAGAACCAGCGGAACAGCAATTTATGATGGCGTGACTATTTCTGAACTTGGAGACAAATCCACCTGCTACAGGCCTGTCGCTCCTACTACCTATATGAAGAGCAATCTCGCCTCTACCAAGACCTATCCCGACGATGTCCGCCGCCCAATCAATATGGTGTCAAGTTGGGAAGGGAAGAATTTCAACACCACATGGATGGGGCCGAAATTCTGGTGCCCCGACGTGTACTACAACCGTGACAGAAACAACTACAAGATTTTCCGCTACGCAGACGCGCTTCTGCTTCTTGCCGAGGCCTGGTGCGAAAAAGCTGATTACTCAAAGTCGATTGACTATCTCAACAGAGTCCGCAGCCGTGCCCATATCCTCCCTTACGTTTTTGTCAGTGAGGTGAAACTCCGTGGAGAAATCCGAGACGAAAGAGCACGGGAACTCTTTGGGGAATGGGGACGTAAATACGACCTCGTCCGCTGGGGAATATGGTACGACCAGGTGGTTGCTTTCAACACCTATACGGAGGCTATGAAGAATATCCGCCCCTGCCACGAGTACTATCCTATCCCGGACGTCCAGTGCGCCCGCTCCGGCCGTGTGCTTACGAATCCAGAGTATGACAAATATAATCTTTCAGCTGAATAAGGACCATGAAGAAGATTACATTATATATAATGACGCTCCTTGCAGCCTTGTCCTGTGCCAAGAATGCAGAGTATGACCAGACTTTGGGGCTTCTCTCGGAGTACAATGTCCTTTCTGCCGACGGTGGCAGCACCCAGGTGGCCGTTTTCTCGAACACGGACTGGACCGTCGAGATGGACCATCCCGTATCCTGGGCGTCCATAGACCGGCTCGGAGGCAGCAAATGCAGTTATCTCGTGTTCGACTTCGAGGCGAATTTCGGCCGTGCACGCCGCGTACTTCTTGTCTTCCATGCAGGAGGCGAGACCATGACCCTGAACATGTATCAGAAAGGCCGCTTCAGCGATAGTGAATGCCAAATGACTCTCCAAACATCTTCCCTGGCAGTTTCGGCCGAAGGCGGCACGGAGGTCATTCCTTTCTCCACCAACCTGGTGTACAGTCTTGACGAGATGTTCCTGACTCTTTCATACCCGGAAGGACAAGAGCCTGCAGCTCCATGGATCAGCCTCAAGAGTGTGGAAAAGGATAAGGTAACCATTGAGGTTGCGCCCAATACCACCGGCGCGCTCCGTCAGGCAAAAGTAAGAATCAGCCATACGGACGCCGGCTCCTATGACTCCACTCTCGGGGACACTATTTTTTCAAACACCCTCGACGTCATCCAGACTCAATAGCCTATGAAAAAGACAACAATACTTGTAGTTTCGTCATTGGCACTTCTGTCGCTCGCTTCCTGCGACAAGAACTACCATGAAGTCTTTGCCCCCGACGAACTCGGGATGGAAACGCACGAATTCATTGTCGAGAAGGAAGGTGGGAATATAGAGATTCCGTACCTGTCGAACAGACAGGGAACCATATCTTTGATGAACCCCTCCGACGAGGCATGGGTCACTCTGGGTGCCGGCACGTTTGATGTCGACGGCTCCCTTCCCGTGAGTGTGAAGGCGAATAGCGGCTTCAAACGCCGCGCAGACATTCTCTTTACGAGCGATACCCGCAAGGACACCGTGTCTGTATTGCAGCGTGGGGCTGTCGATGAGATATTCTATGTCGCCGCCGGCTCGATGGTCGTGTACAACGGCAAAGATGAACTCAATACAATAGTCACCGAAATCAATGTGCCCCTTGAACGGATTAAGTCAGAGATCCTGTTCCCGGGGAAGGACGAGTGGATCAAAGACGGCAATCTTACCGCCAACGCATATACTTTCAGGACCACAGACAACCCTGACAAACTCTATATGCGCCGGGCTTACATTCTCCTTTCGTTCCTTGATGGATGGGATGAAACCCAGACAGCGAGAATTACGGTTGTCCAGGCCCGGGCCGACAATCAGATCGGGACGAAGTTTACCCCCGAAGCCCTGAGAACTGTTGCCACGGTCGGAGGGTACACCCTTCCTGACGACGCCTATGTCGAGGGCTATATCGTGAGTACGACGCAGGACAGCAATTCCGGTGACATAATTATAGAGGACCTGATTCAGGGTACCGGCGTAATTGACTATACCGTTACCGATTGTACGTCATACCTTGTGGGCGAGGACGGTAAGGGCTTCCGGCTCATTTCTGTATCCGCCTCGGAAAATGATTTCAAGCGCTACAGCCACGTCAGTCTTGGAATCGGCGGGGCAGTTCTGAAGAAGTCCCAGACTGCGCCCATATGCTACACCATAGAAGGTGTTAAGTCAAGTGAAATCATTACCAGCATGGACGCTTCCCATACGATGCCACGAAAAGAAAAGAGCATAACAGAACTTACTGATGATGACGTCAACACCCTCGTGACTATCAAGGATTGCGAGATCCCTATGCGAAAAGGCCCGTTCACTCCTATCAACGAAGGATATGGTATGCTTCACGGATACAACAGGGTAGCCAAGTATCCTATGCTTATCCGCGACAAGACGGGCGGAAGCATGTACATGTATATCAATATCACCGTTCCATGGCGTCGTGACGGCACGAAGATGCCTTACGGCAGCGGTTCTATAAGCGGCGTCGTAGTCAGCGAGCAGTACAAGTCATTCGGCACAATGAGCCGTTATCAACTTCGCCCTATGACAAGGGATGACATCGCTCTTAAGGACGATTTCCACGACGGTTTCTCCGCTCTGATTACCGAATTCCGTTGGACGAAGATTCCTGGCGAGTTTGAGTCTACGGAACTCCCCGGTGCCATCCTTGCAACCGAGGGCAACGGAGAGATGACTCACACATATCCGGATTATACCAGTGGTCTCGGAGTCCGTTTCAGCAATTTCTCGAATTCTTATTTCTATCTTGGCCCCTGCGGTACGGGAAAGTATAAGGGACATATTTCAAACGGCTGTGGACTTACTCTTCCGGACGGTACGGATTACAAACCTTGGGAAGGTCAGGAAAGCGCGCAGAATACAGACGGCAAGGGCTGGATTGCAACCGCCATACGCCTCAGTTGGGGCAACAAGTATTGGTGGGATAGCGACAACAGCCGTGGTTACGCATATCTTGTTGGGTTCTCCACTGCCGGCATCACCTCTGACAAAGTGTCGATGCAATTCGCAATGTATAATAATTCAGGCAACATGCGTTCTCCTCGCAACTGGAAAGCCCAGTACAGTCTGACTACGTCCTCCTGCGCTGAGGAAGATGATTCGAAGTGGGAGGATATCGGTGAGTTCTCGGTAAGTGATGTCGTTACCTGGGGTAACTCAGGTGACGGTGTCCGCGAATGGCAGACAACAGGGACGCAAGTCTTCGATTTCCCGCTTCCGCTTGAAATACTTGGCAAGGAAAAGGTTTATATCCGCCTGATGCCGCGTAACAACGTAGCCGGTGATGCCAATTCGCCGAATGGTTCCACCATCAAAAACAACAGCGGCTACAATACTATGGATTATTTTGCTGTACGCTACAACAAGTAGATTATGAAAAGATTCTTCACAATAGCAATCCTCCTGCTGCCGGCTCTGGTCGCCTGCACCGACGATTCCTCTGAGGGAAGCGAGGGTGCGACAAGCGTCGTGCTGACGGCAGAAAAAGTCGATCTCCAGGTCGGCGAGTCAAAAACCATCGGCGCCACCGTCCTTCCCGCCTCGCTCGGGATGGGCGTTGTATGGAGTGTCTTAGACGGGACCTATGCCGAGGTTAAAGACGGTACAATCACCGGAAAAGCAGAGGGCGTGACCTATGTCGTCGCCACCTCCGAGGACGGCAACCAGAAAGCCGCCTGCATGGTGAGCGTGAATCCGGCGGCGAAATATACCGTGTCCATCACAAATGATCGCGGCGTCGTCCTGACCGGGCTCTACGGCTATCCAGGCATGAAAATGGAACTTTCCGCTGTTACTTCCGACGGTGAGCCCCACAGTTTCACCTGGAGCCTGGATGACGGTGCGGCAGGCACGGTCACCTCTGACGGTGTCCTCACTTTCGATGCTGCGGCAAGTACTGATCCCGCCTATGTATATGACTCACAGGCCTATCTGACGGTTGTTTCCGAGGAAGGGTTTGGCTGCCAACTTCCGTTCCGGAGCAGCCTGAAAGGCGGAGTCAAAGTCGGTGAAGTCTTCTATCCTTCCGCCTCAGTTGTTACAGTTGAGGCCAATCAAACCTACCCCATGTCAGTGCTTTATGAAGGCGAACTTATTCCTGTAGCAGTCCCTACTACTGCTGTCAGTTTTGAGTTGAGTAATCCTTCTGCTTTCTCGATTCAGGACGTAGCCGGCTCATTCATGCTCGTTACCGGTGAGGAAACAGGTGTTTCATCCGCCGTCACCCTCAGCCTTGCGGGCTCATCTGAAAAAATTGATATTGCCCAACTCAAGATAGACAAGGTCTATCCTATCATAGCCCAGTTTACGGATGCTACGTCTTCAACCTTGTCCTTCCTCTGGACGGAAGGCGGCACTGAGATTGAGGATGCGCAAAAGCCTTATACCATATATCTATATAAGGATGAGGAGTGCACTCAACTCGAGGTTTCCTTCAGTATTCCTGCAGGTGACGAATGCTGGAGCAACCGTCATCCTAAGTTCATATTCTCCGGCCTTGCTCCTGACACTCCTTACTGGTTCAAGGTTGTTGATACGACTCCTCTTGAACCCGGTGAAGAGGCGATAGAATCCGGGGTGATTCCTGCGAGAACCGAGGCATTCACCCATGTCATGGTCTCCGATAACGCCGCTTCAGAAGGTGATATCATCCTTGCCGAAGACTTCGGTCAACTCTGTTGGGGCGCGGATGAAGTCAGCCAGGCGGCCGGATACGACGTGGCCACAGCCAGCGTCGCATACAATGGTAATACCGGAAAGAGTTTTATGAGCCGTGAGGCCGTTCGCTTCCGTGGAACTACCGGACAATATGGTGACAGGGTCCTTACTGCCAATTCAACCGCAAAGTACGAGGCCGGACTAAGAATTGCCAAGTGGGCGCAGGGCTATTATGCCAGAATATATGTTGGGCCGGGCTATCTTTTCCTCGGTACCCCGTCATATGGTACTCATATCATTACTCCTGAACTGATTAATATTCCGGAAGGAAAGAGTGCCAAACTGAAGGTTACGCTTCATGCGGCCGGCTATGCATCAGGAGCTAAGGCTGTTCTTGCCGTACAGCACATGAAGATTTCCAATGAGATAGCTTCCGGCACCCAGACCAACAAGGGTAAGGACGAGCAGGGCAGGGATGCACCTATGCTCAATCTTACGGATAATAGTCAAACCATCACCTATTCCGGCGGCCTTACCAAACTCACCGAGTTTGAAATTGTCCTCGACGGTGTGGTTAAGGGAGACAGGCTTGCCTTCGGACCTACGGTAGAAATCCCTGCAAAGAGTAACAACAACATGATGCTCATCTCCGACATGACCATACAGATACTTGAATTGCAATAATTGAAAAACCATATATGATGGAAAACAAAAAAACTTACACTGCGCCCGAATGCAGGATCAGGCTCTCTTGGATAGCCTCGTCCATGCTGGCGAGCACAACGCTCGATCCCATCACAGACAATGGTGAAACAATCGAGTGGGATGATTAAAATGTACTGCCTTATGAAAAAGATTTTACTCCTTTCCGCTGCAGTACTTTCAATCATTGCAGTCGCTTCCTGCGCCAAGGAAGAAACCGGTCCGGAAAGTTTCCGTACCATAATCAACGCCAGTCTCGCATCGACCAAGACCGCCCTCGGCGACAAGGAAGGCGCATCCTGGCCCAACTACTGGAAAACAGGCGACAAGATCAGTGTCAACGGAGTCGCTTCCGAAGCGCTTGCCGCGGAGTATGACGGCAAGGCCTCAGCAAGTTTCAGTTTCGAAAGCCTGGTCGAAACTCCATACTGCGCCGTTTATCCCGCATCGGCGCTTGAGTCTTACAGTGACGGCAGCGCTACGGTAATCCTTCCTGCTGTCCAGGAATATGTCGCAGGTTCATATGATCCTTCGGCTTTCATTATGGGCGGAAAGAGCACTGAGGCTTCTTCAGTGGTCCTTTCTCCTTGCGTAAGTATTGTCCACATCAGCCTCAGCGGCACAGAGTCCATAAGCAAAGTCAAACTTACAGGTCCTGCCGGCTCAGTTCTCAGCGGTACTTTTACGACCAATTTCAGCACTTATACTCCTCAGCAGAGCGTTTCCAACGAGGTGGAGATGGTTCCGGAGAATCCGGTTGCCCTGCCGGCAGAGTTTTTCATCTGCGTGCCCGCAGGTCTCAGCGGCTCCCTGAAAGTTGAGGCCTTTGACAACGAGGGCGGTTCCATGACAAAGAATGCGACCGTCAAATCGCCGCTCGCCGCAGGTCAGATGTACTCTCCTTCGACAATTCCTTATACCGCATCCTATGACATTGCAATCAGTGCGGAGTGCATTACAAGTTCTACTGCCGTAATTTGCTGGGATAATTCTCCCGCTGCCGCCTATACCATAGGAGTGTACTCCGACGCGGCTTGCTCCGCGCTCGTTGACAGTTATGCGGTTGAGGCAGGCAGTTCCTGCTGGGCTGACAAATCGCCCCGTTTCTGCATCAGCGGCCTTGCTGCAAACACCACTTACTATGTTAAGGTCACCAATGCGACTCGCAGTGTGGACAGCAACATCCTTTCGGTCAAGACGTCAGAGTTCGAAATCGTTCAGGTTTCATCTACTCCCGCTGATGAAGGCGATGTGATTCTGGCTGAGGACTTCAGCGAACTCCGCTGGGACTGCGACATGATAGGTAATGGCGCCGGCTGGTTCCCGACTTCAGAGGCGCAGACCTCCTTCGGAACCGTTGAAGTTGGTTCATGGCAGGCTGCAGCCACCTCCAATGAGAAACAACTTTCTTCCCAGACAAACGCTCTGGTCTATAGCCGACTGATGAACTGGGCACAGGGTGCCTACAAGAATATGTACATCCACCCGGGTTATCTCAAACTCGTCGGCAGCAAGAATGTTACCCACCTTGTGACTCCGGCGCTCAACAATATTCCGGACGGCTTGACTGCCACCCTTAAGGTCGAGGTGACTGCCAGCAGATACTACAGCGAGTCCAATGGCGCCTTTGCTACAGACAAGGCCATCGTTGCCGTCCAAACCGGCAACGAAATCGGCGAACTCATCGCCGATGCGACGAATAAGCTTGACCTTTCATCCAACATCGCTTCCTTCAGCCTTAAGGACGAAGTTGCCTGGAACACATACACAGTGACTGTCAGCAACGTTGTCAAGGGCAACCGCCTCGCTTTCGGCGCTGACAAGTCCGTCTCCGGCAACGATGCCCGTATGAACATCAGCGACATCAAGGTCACCGTCGTTGAACTCCTCGCTCCCGGCGAACTTTCTCTCAGCCTCAAGGAAGTGAGTTCCAGCACGGCAAGTTTTACCTGGACCCATGTCGGCTCCGATGCGGCATATGACATCTCCAAGGCCTATCTTGCCGCCATTTACAGCGATTCCGACTGCCTCAACCTTGTCGCATCCTATGAAATCCCGGCAGAAAGCGGATGCTGGGACAACAAGCAACCTTCCTTCGTTTTCTCCGGACTTGCGCCCTCCACGAATTACTGGGTCAAGGTGACTGACACTACCGAGGATGTTGATTCCGAAGTTGTCAGTTGCACCACATCGGCCTTTACAGTGGTTGACGCCACTACCGTCAGCAATGCCGGCGTAGGCGACGTGATTCTCGCGGAAGACTTCTCTGAAATCGGCTGGGGCTCGGAGGAACTTACCACTTCCGCCGGTTTCTATCCTACTTCCAAGAGGCTTTACGTCCCATCCGGCGCTTATACTACTGACGATGGCGCTTTCTCCAAGTATAATGGCCAGACCGGCCGCGTATATGGTGACACCAAGGTGGAGAGCGACAAGAGGCTCTTCAACTGGGGATTCTTCGGCAACAGCAACGTCTTTGCATATGCCGGTTATGTCCGCGTTGGAGCGGCTACTTCCGGTACGAACACGCACATCGTTTCTCCGGCGCTAAGCGGTATTCCCGCGGGAAAGAAAGCCACCATTGACGTAACGGTTACCTCCGGGCAGTACGCTAACAATGCCAACGATGTCGCCGTCTTCGTGGAAAAGGCTTCCGACATGTCATTGATACTGGCTCCTGATCAGAAAGATAACAGCAACTTCTCCGGCCGCGGCGGTAAATACGATGGCGCGACCCTCTCTAAGGGATATGCGTTGAATGCCAAGACACGTGCATGGACCACCAGCACTGTCCGCATCCCGAACGTCACCAATGATACGCGCCTCCTCTTCGGCTCTTACGAGAATATAGACACCAAGAACCGTTTCTTCCTCAATGATGTAGTCGTAAGGATTGTCGAACTTAAGGATCCTGGCACAGTTGACATTGAGGTGGATATTCAGGATTTCAACACCTTCAAGGCATTCCTGGAGGCTTGCGAGCCTGGAAAGGCTGTCAAGGGCAATGTCGTCGCCGACATTACGCTCACATCCGAACAACTTGCGGAGATTGATGCCCTCTATCCTGTCGCTGATTTCGACGGAATTCTCAACGGTAACGACCACACCATTACCGGCCTCACCAAGCCGCTTTTCAACGATTTCCGCGGTACGGCAAGTAACCTCACGCTTAATTCCACTCTGAACATTACTGATGCTCAGGACAAAGTTGGCATCTTTGCAAAGAGCGCAATAGATGCAACTCTGACAGGCTGTGTTTCGACGGGTTCCATCACACATGCCTCTTTAACCTCAGTTGATGGAGATCTCATTATCGGCGGCCTGATTGGCAGTATTTCCGGAAGTACCCTTACTGCCTGTCATAACCTGGCAAATGTTACCAATACCACCACGGCAACTGAACATGTCAGAATGGGTGGTCTGATTGGCGTTGCCGACGGTGCCAATACTCTCACCGGCACATCTGCGGAGTACAATTACAACAAGAGTGTCATTCTTGAGAATTCGGCAAGCACCTCTGTTGCAGTAGGCGGTATCTGCGGATATACCTTCGGTGCGCCTTCGGATTTTGCTTATGCCCAGAACCAGATTCCGGACGGCGACGATGTCGACGATATTGTCATCCAGGATAATACTAGGGATAAGGTTTATGTTGGCGGTATCATCGGTATGAGCGCTACGACCTCCTCCTTTGATTATGCCAGCAACGTAGATGCTGATGTGGTTTTCCAGGATCTTACTATGTCCGCAACCGGACAGGTATTCGCCGGTGGTATCATCGGCGGTTGGAGTGCGTCCGGCGATCAGATAATAACCGGGTGCTCCAACTCCGGATATATTTATACCAAAAAGCACGCTGATAGTGATAATTATTACGACGATATCAGTGTCGGAGATACGCCGACTCCGCTCTGGTCCTGCTTCGGCGGTATTGCCGGAATGGGTTCTGGTACCAGCGAGGGACTGAATGGCGGTGTCGCTACAATAAGCGGGAAAACCTTCAAGAATTGCTCCATGAGCGGTCGTATTCAGATTTATTGCAAGGTACGCTGCTGCATTGGCGGTGTCATTGCCTATACGGAGAACGATCCTGTCGGTTGTGTATGTACAAATAATATCAGGCTTTACAAGAAAGGTGGTATTGGAACGACCGGGTCGGGTTCTTCCCAGAACTATCACCGTCAGATTGTCGGTGGAGTTGTTGGCTACTTCAATGGTTCTTCAGCGACAAATCTGAAATACGATGGAACGATTCTTACCCAGAGTTCATCCCCATATGCTTATACCAGCGGTATTATCGGCTATTTGAATACTTCGGCAATCGAACTCAACAACTGCCGTATTGGTGGCTCCACACGTGCGGCTGGAACTGGCGGTGGCCGTAGTGCTGTCATGTGCCACAACAATACAAATAAGGTTAGCGTTACGTTCACTAATTGCTTGATTAAGAAAGGTACCATTTCTTATGCAACAGGTTCGAAAGTGACATTTAACGCAGATTCGGATATTACTGCTGCACAGTGCATGGGTGCTTCTGATACTAATTATACCATCGTTGGAGACGTGCTCCCTACCGTTGCAAGTTCTATCTAATTGACTCTTTTTATCCCGGGCGCCCTGACCGGCACCCGGGGTACCAGATAAATATTTTTGATGATGATGAATAAGAAGTTTTTTATTGCGGCGTTGGCACTTTTGGCGCTTTCCTGCACCAAGCAGCAGGAGAACACGACAGGCTCGGGAGCTAAAGTTTATAAGCTCACTGCCTCTGTTGACGAGACAAAGACTACTTTGAGTCAGGATGGCTCAGTTTATAAGATTCTCTGGGCTACCGGGGACAAGATTTCCGTCAATGGACAGGAGTCCAACGCGGTCAGTTCTTCCGACAACGGCAAGAAGAGCGTCAATTTCTCCGTCACCCTTGACGAGACCGGCCCTTACAAGGTTCTCTATCCGGCAACCACATCGCAGAATGTCGTCAGCCTCCCTGCCGCGCAGAACTATGTGGCCGGCAGTTTCGACCCCGCGGCCGCCCCTATGTATGGCAATGCTGTCAAGACCGGGGCAGGCGAGTGCAGCGTGAAACTCTCCAATTTCTGCGGTATGCTGCGCTTCGCCCTCAAAGGCAGCGCCACTCTTGACAGGATTGAGCTCAACACTCTCGGCAGCGAGAAGTTGTATGGCTCGTTCACCCTCGCCGTGAACAGCAGCGGCTTTACCGGTTCTTTCAGTGGCGGTACCGCCGGCACTCTGACCTGCGACCTGGGCGACCTCGTCCTCACCGGCACAGACACTTACATTTACATTCCGATTCCGGCCCAGGCTTATGCCTCCGGCCTTGAAGCCCTTGTGTATCAGGCTGACGGTGCCTTTATGCGCCTTAAGTTCTGGGGCAGCGGTGCTACTCTTACCGGAGCCGACATCGCAGAGTTCGAGTCCAAGACCTTTGCTGCCGGACGTACGGAGAACATCTTTACTATCAACAGCCTCGTTGCCGAAGACGGCGGCGAGCCCACTGCTACGCCTCCGGGAATCACCGTCGGTGTATACAATATCAAGATGGCTGAGAACCGTTCAGGCGATAACTCCACTTACATAAGCATGGACCGTTCCGACGTCCAGGCCGGTCTTGGCTCCAGCATCGCGGGTATGGCGGCGGATATCTTCGGAATCAACGAAATCGGTGAGGATAACATGCCGGGACAGTCTCACGACGTCAAAGCCTGGGCCATCGCCCAGGGGCTTTCCAGCAGCAATTACACCTGGAAGATGAATTATCCCAATAAGGTAGATCGGGATGGAAACTGGCTTAGTGGCTATTCATATTCAGCCATAATGTACTACGCCAATGTCTTCGCTTACAATAATACTACCATTGCGGTCGAAGATGACGGTTATGTGTGGCTTTGCAACGACGACGATGATTATTGGTCATCCATGGAGAACGCATATGAGCACAGTACCGGCCGTCATACGGCAGTATATGCAAAATGTCGTCACAAGGTTTCCGGCAAGCGTTTCTGGTTCATCGTCACCCATTTTGATACTTATATCAATAACAATGACGGTGACAATCTCAACAATGTCATGAGCTTCGAGACATTCGCCAGGCACTTGAAGAAGGATGAGGAGGACCTCCCCATCATTGCTGTAGGAGACTTCAATTTTGGACCCAAGGAAACAGACAAGACCACTGATTGCCCCAACTACGCCACTCTTACTTCCTACTGGACCGATGCTTACGACAAGGTCAAGGCCGATGGTAATATGACCGATTACTACAAGAAATATGATGGTACCCAGACCGGCAGCCAGCACAGCTATTACTATTCCTTCCTTGAGTTCACGAAGAACCATCCGGACAGACGCCTGGACCACATAGTCACCAAGAACAGTGCTTCTCAGAATGTGACTCCAATCTCATACAAGACCATCCGCAGGACCTATGTCGCCGAGGATGACAATACCTGGTGCCCTTCAGACCACCTGCCAGTTGTTGCATATATATGTTTCGATTGACAGGGCTCTTTCAGGCGGAATTTAATTACTTATTCGTAAACAATTTATTTCCTAAAAATAGTATTTAAAATTATTTAATAGTCTGTCAGTCAATATAATATATATTCCCTTTTCGCGTGCGTATTTCCCATTTTTCGCGAGCGCTTGCACCTTACGCGTGCGGGAGGTATTTTTGTGAAGTTAATGCACAAAACAACAAACCATATACGTTATGAAAAAACACTATCTAACACCTTTTCTTGAGGTAATCCGCATGCAGACCTACGAAGTCATCTGCGGAGGAGCTTCGGGCGAAGACATGATCCCGAAATCGTATTCGTATGACGATGATTCCGATTAACGCTGAAACTAAATCAATCATGACAGGTTTTATGAAGAAAATCGGATTTATCCTCCTTGCATCAATCTGGATTATTCCGTCCTGCACCAAGCAGCAGGAGAACACCTCTTTGACAGACTCTGGGTCTAAAGTTTACAAACTCACCGCCTCTGTTGACGAGACAAAGACTACTCTGAGTCAGGATGGCTCAGTTTATAAGATTCTCTGGGCTACCGGGGACAAGATTTCCGTCAATGGACAGGAGTCTGACCCGGTCAGTTCTGCCGACAACGGCAAGAAGAGCGTCAATTTCTCCGTCACCCTTGACGAGACCGGTCCCTACAAGGTCCTCTATCCTGCGACCACATCCCAGGATGTCGTCAGCCTCCCTGCCACGCAGAACTATGTATCCGGCAGTTTCGACCCTGCGGCCGCCCCTATGTATGGCAATGCTGTCAAGACCGGGGCAGGCGAGTGCAGCGTAAAGCTCTCCAACTTCTGCGGTATGTTGCGCTTCGCCCTTAATGGCAGCGCGACACTCGACAGGATTGAGATCAACGCTCTCGGCGGCAAGAAACTCTGCGGTGATTTCACTCTCGCAAGCGACTCGAACGGCTTCACCGGCGCCTTCAGCGGTGGTACTGCAGGTTCACTGACCTGCGACCTGGGCGACCTCGTCCTCACCGGCACAGACACTTACATTTACATTCCGATTCCGGCCCAGGCTTATGCCTCCGGCCTTGAAGCCCTTGTGTATCAGGCCGACGGCGCCTTCATGCGTCTGAAATTCTGGGGCAGCGGTGCTACTCTTACCGGAGCCGACATCGCAGAGTTCGAGTCCAAGACCTTCGCAGCCGGGCGTACCGAGAATGTTGTCACTATCAACAGTCTCGTAGCAGAGACTGGCGGCGAGCCCACTGCTGAGGCGCCTGGAATCACTGTGGCTACTTTCAATGTAATGCGCCTGAATTCTGACAACCGTCCCGCTGCTGCAACCACCGGGGACGATAACGGTAAAATAGCCCGTCCCGCAAATGCCATTGCCCCTGACTGCACCGAGATGAAGGCAGCCCTTGGACAGGCCATTTACAATACGGCAGCCGACCTGATCGGCTTCAACGAGATAGGTGACGATATGTACGCCTCAGGCCAGGCCTATTCTCTAGAAGATATCGCCGCGGCCCAGGGCGCTTCCTATACCTGGAAACTCAACTTCCCAGGCTCCGAATCCGGCAACTATCATTACTGCAACGGATTTGCCTACAAGTCTTCCATCCTTACCCTGAACGATTCCGGCAAAGCCTGGTTGAGGACGAACAGCAATAGTTATTCAACTTCCAGCGCATCCAACTCCGGCGATCCCAACCGCTTTGTCGTCTGGGCGAAGTTTACCCACAAGGTCTCTGGCAAGGTGTTCTATTTCTTCGTTACCCAGCTTCCTACCTACACTCAAGATGGTGGCAGCGGCACCAGCAACACTAATATGTCCGGCGGTGTCAATGCTTTCGCTACGGCAAAAGCAGGTTCATATCCCCAAATCCTTGTCGGCGATATGAACTCCGCACCGGGGAGCACCAACGAGTCGGGCTATAACAATCTCAAGACCTACTGGATCGACGCCTACGAGGCCGTAAGTGCGGCCGGTAACCTTGCGTCATTCTACACTACCTATCCTGGTACGCAGTCTGGTACGGGTGAGTCCTGGCAGTATTCAATTATCCAGTACACTAAGAATCATCCCGAGCGCCGCATCGACCATATCATGACGCACGGCAATTGCACTGCCCAGTCTTACAGGACAGTTCGCAACGTCTATGAATTCGGCTCCGGAGAAGACGCAGTAACCTGCTGCCCTTCCGATCACCTTCCCGTTGTTTCTTACATTACTCTCGACTAATTCAGCGGCCTAATGAATATGAAAAAGTTTTATACATTTTTAAGCATTGTTGCGCTGGCCGCTCTCACAGTCGGCTGTGCAAAAGAAATCGACACTGCCAAGGACGAACTCGTCTCCGAGGAAGGCCTTGCCCAGCCCGGTGAGGAAACCACCGTTACCGTGGTCCTCAACGTCCCTGAATCCCCTGACACCAAGACTACCCTTGGTTCCAAGACAGGCTCTACCTATCCTGTCTATTGGTCCTCAGGTGATGTCATCACCCTCAACGGCACTGCCGCAAGCGAATTCACTCCGGCAAGCGGAAATGCCTCTGCTACTGCTAAATTCAAAATGACCGGTCTGGCAGCGCCTTACAACTTCCTTTATAACGGAGTTTCCGGCCAGTCCAACCAGGTGACTTTCCCTGCCAACCAGGCTTACGTTGCAAATGGTTTCGACCCTGCGGCCATGCCTATGTACGCATCGGTGAGCAACCTTGGTTCGGGCATCACCTTCTCCCACGTCGCCTCCCTGCTGAAGTTCTCCTTCACCGGCGAGAAGAAGATTGACTCTGTCACCCTTACGGCAGTAGATGGTAGCATGTCACTTTCCGGCACATTCACCATTGGTGCGACGGGCGGCCTCCTTAACGGCAGTCTTACCCCTGCAAGCGCGGGCGGAGCTATCAATTATAACTTCGGCGGCCATATCCAGCTCAGCGACACTCCGTTTGTGTTCTATGTAGCAGTCCCTGCCGGTACCTACGCAGGCGGTATTGCTCTGGAAGTCGTTGACAATGATTCCGGCCATATGAATGTCACGGTGCTGGACGGCAGTTCAAATACCCTCGCCGCGGGTAAGGTTCTCGAGTTCGACAATGTTACGTACATCCCTGCCAAGGAGAACAACCTCAAGCAGATTTGGAACGCCGCTACCTTCCAGGAGTTCGTAAGCGCCGTTGCAGGTGGCAACAAGACCCTCAACGCCCGTCTTACCAAGGACGCAGCCAGTATCGACCTTTCCTCCATCGCAGGCAGCTTCGAATCCATCGAGGACTACAAGGGTATCTTCGACGGCAACGGCAAGACCCTCAGCGGCCTCACCAAGCCCATGTTCGACAACCTGCAGGGCGTGGTGAAGAACCTTACACTGAATTCTACAATCAGCACTACCGAAACCGGTCAGCACTGGGGGATTTTCGCAAAGCAGATTACTCCTTCCCTGGAGGTCGATGACGTTCCCGGCCTTCA
>JAEEGL011390689.1_pt1 | contig 21650 bp, 17 predicted proteins | sample 9134231 | NCBI WGS metagenome assembly JAEEGL01 (sample SAMN16246548, study PRJNA631951) | gut metagenome | biome: gut microbiome; feature: rumen; material: fiber-attached | host: Bos | place: Iran: Karaj | collected 2018-10
ATTACTGATAGTATTGATAGTTTAAATAATTAAGAAGACTAGAAATAGTCTTCTTTTTATTGATTTTAAAAGAATTATATTATACAATTATGTTATAAACTAAGGGAGTGATATTATGGCTACTAAAAAGTCAAATAGTACTAAAAAAGTTCAAAAAGAGGTTAAAACAAATAATACTAAAAAAGAAGTAAAAACTACTTCTAAGAAAAAAACTGTGGAAAAGAAAAATACAGTTAAGAAAGAAGTTAAACCTGTAAAAAAAGAAGTAGAAAAAAAAGAACCAGTTAAAGAAGAATTAAAAGTTGGAGTAAAAGAGGTTAAGAAAGAAAAGAAACCAATTAATAAGAAGTTAATAATTGGAATAGCTGCTGGAGCAGTAATAATAATTGTTTTAGTAGTATTATCTATTACAGTATTCTTTAACAAAGAAAGAATAATAACTAATAAAGTTAAAAAGATGGCTTATGAGTATTATTCAGAATATTATTATGATTCTTTAAAAGAAGGTAGAGAAAAAGAAGATTTTGAAAAAATAATGGCTAAGTATAGTGGTATTGGATTTAAAATCAGTTTAGACAATATAGTTAATATTAAAAATGGAAAATATAATGAAGAAGTAGAATCACTTGGTTCTAAGAAGAAAAAATGTGATAAATTAAAAACAAGAGCTATCATATATCCTGAAAAATCTTATGGTAAAACAGATTATAGAATAGAAGTAGAATTAGACTGTGGATTCTAATAAAAGAACTAACATATGTTAGTTCCTTTTTATTGACTAAAAATCACTTGAAAGAGTATAATAAATAATGGAATACTAGGAGTGTATAGAATGAAGCAATTAAGATTTTTAAAACAATTTTCTTTCATTTTTATTTGTTTTGTTGCTTTATTCTGCGGCAAAACAGTATTAGCAGCTACTATATCTTTTGATTCTCATGGAGGACCTAGTGTTGCTAGCTATGATATATCAACTGATACTTTAGGAGCTCTTCCTAGTCCTACTATGGATGGATATTTATTTGATGGTTGGTATAAAGAATCTGGTTACTTAAATAAAGTATCTAGTAATACAGCAGTAACTGGGGATATGACTCTTCATGCTAAGTGGGTAAGTAATCCATTTGCATATGTTTATCCAAGACATACTGAAAGTTTAGTTTGTGATGGTGCAACTGTATATGTTGATACTGGAGTTTTATTATATAATTATGATCCTGTTACAGGGGTAGGTAACTGGGATAAAGATTACGAAATAGGTTTTACTATTGAAGAATATGATCCTAATGATCAATCTGCAGAGCAAGTAGCATTTATGAATACTAAATTTGAAAGTCAAGCTAATGGTTGGCCAGGTCTAGTAGTTAGAAAATCTGCTCAAAAAATTGAAATAACTCAAACTATTGATAGTGGTAAAGTTCAAAAGTATATTTCTGATTTAACTTTCCCAATGGAAATTAAAATAATTAGAAAAAATAAAACAGTTTATTACCAAGTTAATGGTGGAACTTTATATACTGTTCAAAATATGAGTAATTTTACTAAATATTTTGATATACCAGTATATTTCTGTGCTGGTGATGATGGTAATGGAGGAGTTCAAAGACATTTAAAAGGAACTATTTCTAATTACTATATTAAAATGGGTGCTTATGAAGATGCTGTTAATTACTTTGTTGTTTATCCAAATGCTACTGTTGAAACAATTGAAAAGAATACAGTATTAGATTTAGACCCTAATGAAGAACCAAAAGCATCAGAAAACTTATCCACAGTAACATTTAATTATAATGACGGAGTTACTGCTGACACTGAAAACTATGTTAAGAGAGTTTATACTCCAAATGGATATATGATTGATGGAGTTCATTATGATGATGGAGCTAATTTAGTAGTAGATAATAATAAAACTATTACTTATAGTTATACTGATTCAATAGCAGGAGTAGAATTTCCATCAAATCCTACTAGATCACATTATATATTTACTGGATGGTATGATGATCCTGACAATGGTAATCTTGTGGAAAACTATGATGGATTAAATGATATTACATTATATGCTCATTGGGAGATGAATCTTCCAACATCAGTTGAAGTTGATTCGGATGACTTACATATGGTAACTGGAGATGTTCATCAAGTAGAATTAACTTTCTCACCAGATGATTCATATGATAATGCAATATACTCTGGTTATGATTCAAGTATAATCTCAGTAGTTAATGGAACTATTACTGCAGTATCTAAAGGAACTACTTCTATTAATGTTAGTTTTGAACATGCAGCTTTAACCAAAACAATATCAGTAACAGTATTAAGCAACGAAATAGAATCTAATACATATGATGTTAGAACGGTAACAGGTAGAGACAGAATTATTATTGGTTCAGAATTATTTACTACAATAGGAACTTTTAAAAATGATTTATTGAATCCAGGTCAATACATAAAAGTATATGATTCAGATAATAATTTAATAAATGATGGCGAAATTGTTATGACAGGTCAAGTTGTTAAACTTGAATATGGTCAAACTGCTATAGATGAAGCAATTATAGTTGTTAGAGGAGACACTAATGGTGATGGATTTGTTAATGTAATGGATCAAATAGTTATAACAAATTCTATTGCTGGAGTAACTCCTATTAATCCATCAACAAATTATGCAAGATTTGCAGCAGCTGATGTTGAAGAAGATAATTTTATTAATACAATAGATGAGGCAAAAATAACAAGTTTTATTACCAATAATATTGATAGTTTAAATAATTAATAAAAAGAAGATTTATTAAAAAAATCTTCTTTTTCTTTTTATATAAATATATTTGAAAAATATAGAAAAAACAAGGGAATTAAAATAGTGTTTTTTGTTGACTTTTTTACTTAAAAAGTTGTAAAATGTATATATAATAGAGTAAATGTAGAATAGGCATGCATCTACGTATTTAATAGGAGTGAAAAAATGAAAAAAAGAGGTAGTACATTAAAATATTTATTAACGTTTGTTTTTGTTTTTGGAATAGCATTCTTAGCTAATATTCCAAAAGCATATGCTGATACAAAACATGATTTTTCTTTTAAAATCTATGATTGTAATAGTTTAAATCAAGAGAAGTTACAAGATACTGTTGCTAATAACAGAGTTACTGTAAAAGCTTCATATGAATGTTTAGGACCAAATGGTGATGGAGAAACTCCTGAAATAACTGCTACAAATGTTGCTGGTGTTGGTAGTGTTTATAAAGTTGAACCTGGACAAATTATTAAAGTTGGTATTCACTATAAACCTGGTACAGCTGTTTCAGTTGGTCATCAAGCAAAGTTTACTTGGGATGGAGATATAGAACTTGTAAATTTATCTAAGTTTAATAGATCAACTGGCGGATTTGAAGATACATTCTCTTATGATTTCAGCCAAGATTGGATTGATTTCTATTCTGAAGATTATGGAACAACAGTTACACTTAATCCTAGAGTAGCTAATAAAATAGCATATGTTACTCGTCACAATGATGGTGATGGTGGTTATCCAGTAACAGATGAATTAGATATACTTTACTTCTATTACAAAGTTAAAGATGATGCTGCTACAAATACTCCTTTAGAATTTAACTATGATACAACAGTTGGTACTGGTATAGTAATGGGTAATGGTACTGCATATGATTCACATGATGCATCTGTATATGTAGAAGTTCCATTATCAGAAGATAATTCATTAAAAAGCATAACAGTTACTAATGGTAGTACTACTTATCCAGTAACTCCAAATGTCACTCCTGGAGATACAACTCATACTACATATACTGCTTATGTTCCAAATAATATAACTTCTATTAATTTAGCTGCTGTTGCAAATGATGATCCAAAAGCAATTTTAACCGGTCAAACTGGTAATCATACAGGTTTAGCTGTAGGAAATAATTATTTCACAATTACAGTAACATCAGAAGCTGGTGTTCCAAAAGATTACACAGTAAATGTTTATAGATTAAGTAATAATGCTAACTTATCAGCATTAGGTTTAACAAATGTTGATTTTGGTACTTTTGCAGCAGGAACTACAAGTTATACTGCAACAGTTCCATATACAACTAGTTCAACTTCAGTTAGTGCTACAGTAGCTGATACTAATAAAGCATCGCTTGCTAGTGGTGCTACAGGTAATAAGAGTTTATCAGTTGGATCTAATCCAATAAGTGTCACAGTTAATGCAGAAAACTGTAAGAGTCAATATAGTTCAGTACCTGGTAACTCATGTACTAGTAAAACTTATACTGTAACAGTAACTAGAGAAGAACCTTCTACAATATCTACATTAAATGATTTATTAGTAGATGGTACTAGAGTTACAGGATTTACTCCTGGTGATCCATCAAAGACTTATACATTAGCAGATGTTGGTTATACCAAATCAAGTATTAATATCACTTATACTAAAGGTGAAGAACATGAATCTGTAACTGGTGATGGAACTAAGACATTAAGTGTTGGTCAAAATACATTTGATGTAGTAGTAACTGCTCAAGATGGTACAACAAAAACAACATATACAATTAAAATTTATAAAAAGAGTAACAATGCTAACTTAAGTGCATTAAATGTTACTTCAAGTAAGACTGGTACATTAACTCCTAACTTCGGAGCTAATACTACAAATTACACTTACTCAGTAGATGCTGATGAAACTTTAGTTAATGTAAGTTATACTTTAGCTCATGAACATGCTTCAGCAACAACTACTCCAGCTAACTTAACTGGTATTAATCCTAGAACTACTTCTTCAGTAACTATTGAAGTTACTCCAGAAGACACTACTCAAACAAAGAAAACTTATACAATTACATTTGATGTTGCTAAGAGTACAAATGGTAACTTAAGTGGAATTACAATTGATACAGAACCACTTAGTGGATTCCAATCAGATGATTATAGTTATGATATAACAGTTCCAAGTACTACAGAATCTATTAATGTTGGAGCTACTCTAGAAGATAATAGAGCTAATATTACTGGTGGTACAGGTGTTCAAACATTAGACTATGGTTCAAATACAATTGAGATTACAGTTCAACCTGAAGATCCTAATGCTGAACCTGTAACATATACATTAAATGTAACAAGAGAAAAAGAAGATGTATCTACATTAAATGATTTATTAGTAGATGGTACTAGAGTTACAGGATTTACTCCTGGTGATGGAACAAATACTTATACTTTAGATGATGTAGGATATAGTAAATCAAGTATTAACATTACATATGTTAAAGGTGAATCTCATGAAACTATAATAGGAGATGGAACTAAAACATTAAGTGTTGGTCAAAATACATTTGACGTAGTAGTAACTGCTCATAACGGAACAGATAAAACAACATATACAATTAAAGTTTATAGAAAGAGTAATGATGCTACACTTAAATCATTAAGTGTATCTAGTGATCCTGCCGGAACACTTAGTCCTGCATTTAACAAGAATACTACTTCTTATACATATGGAGTAGATGCTAATGAAGATGAAGTAAGTATATCTGCTGCAGCTACTCATGATAATGCAACAATTGCTTATACAGGATTAACTAATGGAAAAGTAAATCCAAGACAAACTTCTTCGGTAACTATTACAGTTACTCCAGAAGATACTACTCAAGCTAAAAAGACTTATACAATTACATTTGACATTGCTAAGAGTACAAATGGTGAATTAAGTTCAATAACTGTTGATGGTGATGAAATTGATGGATTTAATCCTAATGATAAAGATTATGAATTAACAGTACCAAGTACAACAGAATCTATTAATGTTGGAGCTACTCTAGCAGATAATAGAGCAGATATTACTGGTGGAACTGGTGTTCAACCATTAGATTATGGTGAAAACACAATAGAAATAACAGTTCAACCTGAAGATCCAAATGCTGAACCTGTTACATATACATTAACAGTTACAAGAGAAAAAGAAGATGTATCAACATTAAATGATTTAACAGTAGATGGAACTAGAGTAAATGGATTTACTCCTGGTGATGGAACTAAGACATATACATTAGATGCTGTAGGATACAGTAAATCAAGTATTGTTATTGGTTATACTAAAGGTGAATCTCACGAAACAGTAACTGGTGATGGAGAAAAAACATTACAAGTTGGTGAAAATACATTTGATGTAGTAGTAACTGCTCATAATGGAACAGATAAAACTACTTATACAATAAAGATTTATAGACAAAGTAATGATGCTACTCTAAGAGAATTAAATGTTACATCAAGTAAGACTGGTAGATTAGATCCAGCATTTGGTCCTAATACTACAGCTTATACATATTATACAGATGCTGATGAAACATCAATAAATATTGAAGGTGTTAAGAACCATGATGGTGCTTCTGTATCAGGAAATGTTAATGGAGTTGATCCAAGAAATGTTTCTTCGGTAACAATTACAGTTACTCCAGAAGATACTACTCAACCTTCTAAATCATATACAATTACATTTGATGTTGCTCAATCATCTAATGCTAATTTAAGTAATATAACAATCAATGGTGATACTATTCAAGGATTTGATTCGAATGATACTGATTATGAAATAACAGTACCAAGTAATACATCTCAAGTTGATATAGAAGCTGAACTAGAAGATGGTAGAGGTACTATAAGTGGAGACACTGGAATGCAATCTCTTGATTACGGTACAAATACATTTGTAGTAACAGGTAATTCAGAAGATGGTACTCCAAAAGATTATACAATTACAATTACAAGAGAAAAGAAACATGATGATACATTATTAGATATTAAAGTTGATAATGTTTCAGTTGAAGGATTTAGTCAAACTGATCCAGATGGAACTGAATATAGTGTTAATGATGTTCCTAATAGCCAAGAAACAGTTAATATTACAGTTATTACTAGTGATGAAGATGCATTAGTATCTGGTACTGGTGATATACCTGTATCTGTTGGAGATAATAAACTTCCAATAACAATAACTGCTCATGATGGTACAACAACTAGAACATATTATATTAATGTAAGAAGAAAAGATAGTGATGCTTCATTAAAGGCATTAACTATTACTTCTGATCCTGCTGGAACTTGGGATCAACCATTTGATCCATCTATAACAGAATATACTTATACTGTTGATAGAGATGAAGATGAAATAGAAGTTTCTGCTGAAGCTAATGGTGAAAAAGCTGATGTATCAGGAACTGGAACTTATAATCCACAAGATGATGATACAATTCAAATAATGGTTACTCCAGAAGATGGACAAGTAGAAATTTATACAATTCATATAGTTAAAGCTAAATCTGATGATGCAGACCTTGCTTCATTAGAAGTTGAGGGATATACAATAGATCCTAACTTTGATCCAGATGAAACTGAGTATAGTGTTACAGTTCCATCAAATGTAGATAAAGTTAATATTATTGCTACTACATCAGATAGATTAGCTACAATATCAGGAGACGGAGAACAAGATGTTGATTATGGTGCTAACCATTTACCAGTTGTTGTTACTCCAGAAGATCCTAATGCACAACCTAAGACTTATACAATAATTGTTACTAGAGAATTAAGTGCTAGTGTTAAATTAAGTGATTTAACTGTAGATGGAACTACAGTACCAGGATTTGATCCTGATAGACCTGCTTATGATTTAGGAACTGTTCCTAATGATAAAGATTCTATAGTAATTGGAGCAACTGCTTCAGGACCTGTAACTAAGATTGAAGGTACTGGTCAAAAAGATTTAGCTGTTGGTAGACAAACATTTGAAGTAGTTATAACTGCTCAAGATGGTACAACAACTGGTACATATTCAATTACTATTGAAAGAGAAGCTAGTGATGATAATACATTAAAATCTCTAGAAGTTGATGGATATACATTAGATCCAGAATTTGATCCAAATAGTGATGAAGATCACTTCACAGTAACAGTTCCATCTGATGTAGATAGTGTTACAGTTAATGCTGAACCTAATGCAGATGGTGCTACAGTAGTAGTTGATGGAAATGAAAACTTACAACCTGGTGAAAATACAGTAACTGTTACAGTTACAGCTCCTAACGGAGATGAAAAGACTTATACAATTACAGTAACTAGAGAAGAAGATGATGAAAAGATTACATCTCAAATAAGACTAATCGAAGATGGTATGATAAAAGATGTTGTTTATAAATCACTTCCTAATAGATTAAAAGATGAGTGCGATAATGATAACTGGAAATTACATATCTTTGATATGAATGATGAGGCTGAAATAGCTGATACTCAAAAATTAGGTACAGGTATGATTATTAAACTAATTAAGAATGATAGGGTAAATGATAGCGATTTACTTGTTATTAAAGGTGATGTTAACGGAGATAGTAATATACTTGTTACAGACGTAATAAAAGCTGTATCACATTATCTAGATATTGATGTATTAGATGGTGTATGGCTTGAAGCTGCAGATGCTAACTCTGATGGAACAATTGACGTATTAGACGTAATAACAATCGTTGGAATTTATCTTAACGATGTAGAAGAATAGGAAGGGAATAAAAAGATGAAAAGAAAAAAGATATTTAGTTATTTAGTTGTTTTATTCATTGCATTATTTGGAAGTATATCGAGTGTATTTGCTGCAGGAAGTGTTAATGTTTCACTTTCTGCAGACAAAAACTCTGTGGTAGTAAACAATAATGTAGTTATTACAATTAATTTAAGTAATATAAGTGGTGCTAGTGATGGTAAAGCTTATGGATGTAATGGTTATTTAAACTATGATACACAATACTTAGAATATACTGGTAGAACTGCAATGAATGATTGGGCTGCTAATGTTAAAACTGAAACTGGTAGACTTAAATTAATGATCTATGATGGAATGCTTGAAAATGGTGTTAGTAATGGTGGTATAGTTAAACTAACATTTAAAGCAATAAAGACAGGTTCTACAACTATATCATTAAGTGATATTGTAATATCAGATAAAGCAGGAGCTGCTTTAACTCCTACATTATCTAATAAAACTATTACAATTACTGAGCCTGCACCTGTTTTAGATAGTAATTCAAAATTAAGTGATTTAAAAGTAAATGGAACTACTGTAAGTGGATTTAGTGGAAATACTAAAAACTATACAGTTACTGTTCCAAGAGATACAACTTCTGTTGATTTAGCTGCAACTGCTGCTAGTAGTAAAGCTAAAAGAGTAGAAGGAACTGGTACAAAGAATATTACTCAGGAATCTCAAACATTTACAATTAGATGTATTGCTGAAAATGATAGTTATACTGATTATAATGTAACAATCAAAAAAGAAGCAGAGCAACATGAACCTGAACCTGAACCACAAAAGAGTAGTGATTCTTCATTAAAATCTTTAAGTGTATCTGGTTATAGATTAAGTCCTTCATTTAAATCAGGAACTACTGATTATTCAATGACAGTAGGAAATGGTGTTACAGGACTTGCAGTTACTGCTGTTCCTAATGATCCTAAAGCAACTTATGAAATAACTGGTAATAGAGATTGGTCAGTTGGTAAAAATACAATAACTATTAAAGTTACAGCAGAAGATGGTAGTACAACTACTTATAAAGTAAATGTAACAAGAGAAAATGCTAAGACTAAGTCTAGCGATAAGAATGTTGATTTCAAGATTAGATCATCTCATACTATTGATCCAGAATTTTCAAATAGTAAGAATGAATATAATGTAACAGTACCTTATGAAGTTAAAAATCTTGATTTAAGTGTTATTCCTTATGATAAGAATACTACTGTTAAGATTGATGGTACTGAAGGATTATCAACAGAAAAGACTAATAAAGTAACAATTAAAGTAACAGCAGAGGATGGTTCTGTTAGAACTATAACTTTAAATGTTACTAGATCAGAATATAAAGCAAATACTGACTTATTAGATTTAAAAGTTAAAGAATATGAAATGAGTCCAGTATTTAAACCTAGTGTTACTTCATATAAAGTAACAGTTCCTCATAAAGTAAAGAAAGTAACAGTACTAGTTAAGGCTCCTAAAGGTGCTACTTATAAAATAACTGGTAATAAAAACTTACAAGTTGGTAACAATGTTGTATTAGTTAAAGTTACTGATGAAAAAGGATTTATTAAATATTATCAAATAGATGTTAATAGAAAGAAAGGATTTAATTTCTTTGGATTAGGGTTAATTCCATTCTTAATATTATTATTCTTATTATTAATATTATTATTACTTCTTTTATTACTTTTAAGAAGAAGAAAAGAAAAGAAGAAAAGAAAAGCTGCATTATTAGCTGCTAGAAATAATGAAGATAATGATACTGTTAAACAAGAAAGTCCTGTTCATATTGATTTTAAACCTGAATTTAATTTCAATTCTAAAAACGGAACTGATGATGATGTAGTATATGGTGGAAACTATATTACTGATAATGAATCTGTTAAGATGTTAGATAATAAAGAAGAAGAAAAACCTGAAGTTAAAGAGGCTGAATATAATATCTATGATAATACAATTACTAAAGATGAATTAGTAGATGCATTAAATGAAGGTATTAGAACTAAGAATGTAGATAAATTACAAATGCTTCTAGATCAAGAAAATCTTAATAGAAGAAAAAGAAAAATAAAAGAAAAAGAAGAGGCTAGAAAAGAATCATTAGAACCTGAAGATGATTATGTTCCTGAACATTCATCTTATGATGATAATGATGATGATTATGACGAAGAATAGTTGTAATCTATCAATAAAATTGATATAATTATTGTAATAGGAGGTAAACTTATGGGAAAGAAGAAACTATTAATAATTGTATGTGCTGCAGTTGTAGTTATTGCTGGTATAGTAGTAGGAGCAATTCTATTATTTGGTGGTAATAACGAAAAGAAATTAACTTCTAATTTAACTACTTTAGGAAAACAATTCTATGAAGAATTCTATTATCCAAGTCAAGAAAAATCTCAAGATGATGTTAAAGCATTCGTTAAGAAATTTGAAAAGACTGGTATTAAAGTTAATTTAGAAAATATTGCTAAAGTTAGTAAAGTTGATCAAGACTTAGTTAAAGAAATGGTTAACAAGAAAACTAAAAAAGATTGCGATAAGACTGCTTCATTTGTAGTTATTAAACCTAAAAAACCATATGGTAAAACTGATTATACTATTGAAGTAAATCTAGAATGTGGATTTAAAAAATAATTATAATAAAAACTGATAGAATACTATCAGTTTTTTATTTACTCACTTTTTTATAAATGTTATAATTTATTAAGGTGATATATATGAAATATATTATTATTAGTGCTTTATGGTGTCCTGCTTGTATTATTACTAATAGTGCATTAGATAAGATAGTAGAAGAAAGACATATTAATATAGAAAAATTAGATTATGACTTTGATGATATATCTAAGTATAATGTAGGTAAAGTATTACCAGAAATAATAGTATTTAAAAATGATAAAGAAATAGGTAGAATTATAGGAGAAAAATCCTATAAGGAACTTAATACGGAGATAGATAAATATGAAGAAAATAATTAATTATATAGTTATAGTTTTAGTATTATTTATTCCATTTATTGTTAAAGCTAAAACTGTAGATGTTTACTTTTTCCGTGGTGATGGATGCCCTCATTGTGCTGCAGAAGAAAAATTTTTTAAATCATATTTAAAAAATAATAAAGATGTAGTACTTCATGAATATGAAGTTTGGTATAACAGTGATAATGCTTTATTATTTAAAGAAGTATGTTCTTTATTTGATAGAACATGTTCTGGAGTACCATATACAATAATTGGTGATGAAGTAATAGTAGGTTTTCAAGAAGATATTACTGATGAAGAAATAAAATCTTATATTAATATTTATAGAAATAAAGATTATAAAGATAGAGTTAAGACATTTATTGAAACTGGTGAAAAAATAGAAAAGAAAGTAGAAGAAAAAGCAAAAGAAGAAAAGAAAAAAGAAACTAAAAAAGAAGATAAGAATTCAAAAATATCATTTAATTTTTTAGGTAAAAAAAGAACAATTGATACTAAAGAAGTATCATTACCTGTAGTAGCTACTATATTAGGTTTAGTAGATGGTTTTAATCCATGTGCTATGTGGATATTATTATTCCTTATTACAATGCTTTTTAACATGAAAAATAGAAAGAAAATGTGGATATTAGGTATTATATTCATATTGACTTCAGGACTTGTTTATTTGGCATTTATGCTAGCTTGGTTTAATATTGCAACATTTGTTACTAAGATGAAGTATATACGCTTTATCGTAGCTATAATTGCCCTTGTAGCAGGTATATTAAATATGAATAACTATATTAAATCATTATCTAAAGATGATGGCTGTGAAGTAGTAGATGAGAAAAAGAGAAAAACAATTATTAATTCGATTATAAAAATTACATCTAACAAGAAATTTATATTAGCTGTATTAGGTATTATGTTATTAGCAGCCTCAGTTAATTTAATAGAATTAATGTGTTCTATTGGTTTACCAATGATATTTACTCAAGTATTATCTATGAATGATCTATCTACATTTAAATATGTATTATATATGTTTATTTATATATTTTGCTTTTTACTAGATGATATCATAGTATTTACTATTTCTATGATTACTTTAAAAGCTACAGGTATATCTACTAAATATACAAAATATTCTCACTTAATTGGTGGATTAATTATGATTTTAATAGGTATATTATTAATTGTAAAACCTGAAATATTAATGTTTAATTTTTAATAAAAAAATACCTAAAAATGCTTTACAAAATAAGGAAAAAATTAGTATAATGTAGTTATAAGAATAGGAGACAGAAGATATGGGAAACAGATTTGATTATAATGAAGAAGAAGTAATGAAGATATTAAATGATCCTAGTACTTCAGATGAACAAAAAAAAGCAGCATTTGATAAATATAAATCAGATTTATTATCAGAAAGAAAAACTGAAATAATAAATAGATTAAATGAATGTGCAAAAGAAAATCCTATGATTACTCAAGATAAATATATTGCTATGTTAAAAAAATATAGTAATGATGATTTAAGTATTCCATTTGATTCAATTTGCAGTGATATCGATGCTTTTGATAAAGAAATGAAAGAAGAATACAATAAATATTTAGAAGCAGAAAAGGCTAAAGAAGTAGTTGTTGAACCAACACCTGCTCCTATTGTTCCTGAAACACCTGTTGTTCCTGAGACTCCTGTAGTTCCAGAAACTCCAGTTGAAGAAGCTCCTGTTAGTGTAGAAATTGATCCTAATGCTGATAATGTAGATGAAGATATTACACCAGATGTAACTCCATTCTCTAATACAATAGAAGCTAACCCATTCTTCGATGAAAATCAAAAAGAAGTTAATCCTAATGATTCAGATAATGGTCAAAAAGGAAATGCAACAGCAATTATTATAAGTATTATTACTATAGTAATTGGTATTGTAATAATGTATTCAATAATTAGATTAAAATAAAAAACTATCAATTGATAGTTTTTTTATTTGAACTTATTCATATCTATTACTTTAATTTTATTAGTAATATTTGGATTAAATGTAGAATATATAAAATCAAAAGCAAATATTGCTAATAATATTATACAAATAATGGTTATTACTTTTTTATTACTATTTTTAATTATTTTTTTGATTGTAGGAACTATTTTATATATTACTAGTAAACCAGATATTCCAAAAGCAAGTGAATAAAGTAGATTAATTCTTCCATTAATATTAAATGGTTTATCAGTATAATTCCACCAAGACATACCATAAACATATTCTAGGTATATACTTGTTACATATTCCGATACCGTACATATAACAAATGAGCCTATAAATATTAACCATTTTTTCTCTCTATATTCATTAAGTAATAAATATATTAATAAAGTACCACTACCATATATAGGTAACCAAGGTCCATGCATAGTACCACTATTAATAAGATTACCATTTTTAAGAAATTCCCATAGGACTTCCCAAAACCATCCTATAAAGCATGTAAATAGAAAAAGAAGAATGTATTCACAAAATTTATTTGATTCATTTTTTTCCATACAATCACCTTAAATAAATTATATCATAAATTACTTGTATATTTAAAAAATATGTGTTATATTTAATAAGTAATTTCATGGCGGAATTGGTGAAGTGGTTAACACGGCAGATTGTGGCTCTGTTATGCAAGGGTTCGACTCCCTTATTTCGCCCCATTAGAAATGAACATCGCAGTAGCGATGTTTTTTTATTGCATTTAATGATATCCTATATTATAATAAATAATTATTATGGAGGGTTTGTATGACTACTAATGAAGAAAGAATAAAAGAACTTGATCACTTAATTTGTGATAGAAAAAGAAAATTAGAACTTTATGAGAACGCAAAAAAAGGAAAATTTCCTTCTTGTGGCCTTGAGATAGATGGCAAATATGTAAAAAGTTGGGATGAATTATGGAAACTAATAAAAAGATGCGAAGAAGAATATAGAACTTATTCTGCAGAAAGAGAATACTTATTTATTCAACCAATTCTAGAAGCGAATGGAATAAAAACAAATCTTTATCCTGAAGCTAGAAGAGGTGTTAGAGTAACAGTAATAAAGTTTGATGATAAGAGATATTTATATATTGATAATGATTATTTTGATAGTAACGACAAAGACTTTGCTACACAAGGTATAACTGTAATGTATACTGAAACTGGAGAAATATTATATGTTAATAATAAAACAGAGAAAATATGTTTTCGCCATAAAGGATTGACTTTTACTGATTATACAAATTATTCATTTAAGGGTAATCTTCCAGAAACTGGTAGAATTCTTTTAAACAATGATACTGACTTAATTATTGATCTAAATGGTATTGATGGGTTTGAATTCAACGATGCTCATCATTTTAAAAAGGAAGATGGAAGATACAGATTAATTCATGCATTTAAATATGGAAATAGTATGTATGAACACTTTCATATACTTAATACAACAGATGACACTGAACTTGGGGAGTATAGTGGAAGACTATATAATATAAAAACAGGAGAATTTTTAAATGACTTACATCTTAATACTATATATGATATTGATTCAAAAATTCCTGATTTTGATTGTGATGGTAGTTCTACTATTAAAGAAACTATGAAAAAGAATAATGTACTTCTTTACCATATAGATAAATATACATCAGATATTGGTTATATACATTATTTTGGTTTTGTTGATACAAATGGTGTTTTAAAAGGGGACATAATGTATTATGTTGAAGTAAGATATGATCGTGATAATGTCTTCTCCCAAGACTATTTTGGTTATAGAATTTTTCATTCACCAATTACTAATGAAAATTTTGATGAAAAAACATCTAAAGTGATTCCTGAAAGATTAAAGAAGTATTATAGAGATGTTATGAAAGCAAAAAGTAACAGAAGAGAAAAAGAAAGAGATGAATATAAAAGAATAAAAAGAGAAAAACAAGCAGAACGTAGAGAATTCCTATCGGGTGTTATTAATGGAAATCCAAATAGTTTAAAATTAGTTCCAAAGGAAAAAGATAAAAAAGAACAAGAATAGTCTTGTTCTTTTATTTGATTTTTTAATTCTTATATGATATTATACTGTGCAATTTGAAAGGGGTGAAGTATATGCCAGAAATGCCAAAAAGAGTTAATAACTCTGAGGATTATAAAAGTTTACATTGCGTTGTTCCAAAAGATAAGAGTTTTATTTCTATTTGTATAATGGATGATAAAGATAATGATTTATCAGATATACTTAAAGTATTAAGTAAATATCCTGGTACTAATATAGAAATAAAAAATATAACAACATTAAAGCAATTAAATGTAATTTGTTCTTTATTAGGAGCCTATGATTATTCAGGTAATGTAACAATTAATATATTATCTAGATTACATGGTAATAATGCTTATTTAAAAGGATTAACTAATAATAAAGTAGTTAATTTAGAAGCATTACCTTGTTATGCTAAGATTAATGGATTCTATAAAAACAATTCACAATCAGATTTTACATCTTGGGCACATAACTTAAATTATAATGATAGAAATACATTACTAAATTGTTTAACTGATGATTGTAAAAGTATATTCTTAGAACAAGAAAGAGTAATTAAATCTTTTTATAATGATCTTATAAAAGAGTATCCATATATAATGAATCTTGATGAGAAAAGTAGATTAGAAACAGTATTTGAATATTTATCAAAAAATATTCGTTATGCTAATGTATTAGGACCTGATGGTTTAGCAAAACTTGGATATGAATATACTCATGATGCTGTTGAAACATATAAAAGACATGAGGGAGTATGTAATGGTAGAGCTAACTTATTAGCTTTAGTAACTAATAATAATTTATTAAAAATAAATAGTGCGGTAGTTGATGGATATACTGAACCTCATGAAACTGCTTATAATAGATCTCTACCTCATACATGGAATGTATTTGTAGATGAAAATGGTAATGCACAATTTTATGATTTATCATTTAGACAATTTACAGGAAGAGATATACATGATTTAGGTGAAAGATCAATTACTAATGTATATTATTCTAATGTTAAAGATATATTAGATATACCTACATTACCACCTAGAAGAAAGTCATATAGACCCCTTCCTAAAAGAAGAGAAGGACAATAAAAAACGAACTATATTTAGTTCGTTTTTTTAGTCTAACATATCTAAAACTGTTTTAAGATTTTCTTTTCTTATTTTTTCTCTTCTTACTAATTGTTTTTCTGTATGTGGAATAAATCCTTTAGCATCTTTTCCAAATCTTTCACTATATTCAGTATTAGCTTGTAAATCTGGACTAGGAATATATTTATCAACTTTTACATGATCAGAACTATCCCATTCATAATATGATTCTAGAGTATTAGCTTCCTCCCATTTAAAATATAATTCATTGTATAAATATAAGAATGGTTGAGCTAATCTTTGAATATCACTTCCAAGAATCTTTCCTTTAGTGAATTCAGATTTTCCTCTTTCACTTAATTCTATATCTAGTTTATCTAATAATTCTTGAATATCCTCATTAATTACTCTTGCAGATATTGCTTTAATTATAGCTAAAATAGTCTTAGCTTTAGTTCTTAAAACCTCTAAATAGCGTTCATAGTGTCTTAATGAAGCTTTATCATATATATAATGCTTTGCTTCAAGCCTATCCATAAACATATCTACATTTCCATCTTTGCTATTATCATATTTGTTTTGCTGCATTCTTAGCATTCTTTCTCCATCTTCTTCAGCAAAACGACAATTTAGATATCTTATAATTTTATCTTCAGAAACATATACATGTGCTTTATTGATATCATCTTCTATTTCTTCGATACTTTCATCAATTGCCCCTTCTATATACCATAATAGGTAACTAGTATTATAATACCTATCTGGTTCATATTGACGTGTTGAATATTTTTTCTTTTCCATAAATCCTCCCTGATTTAATCTCATTATAGCACATTTTATGTAATTTCAAGTATAAATATGTTATAATACCAAATATTGCGAATGAGGAATTAATATGAATGTTTTAGATACTTTAGATAAAGAATTAAAAGATAGAGAATTAACAAGACTTCAAAAACTAAGATATTTATATATTAGATGTTGTCAGTTATTCTATTACGATACTAGATATGCTTTTAGAAATTGTTTTGATGATGGAGTAGAGAAAGAAATATTAAATAGAAAAATAGATTTATGTGATGTAGAGGATTTTAATGTTATATGTCATTCTTTTGCTAATCAAGTTTTATTTAATGTTATTAAAGAATTAACTGATTTAAATCCTGTTTATGTAGGTGAGGGTAGAACTCATTCTTTAATATTAATAGATGGATTACTTGGTGAACAATGGAGATTAGATGGTACTATTAGTGATTTATCTAGAACTAAAATGAATTTATTTCCTACAGGTATGTCTGGAAATATATCTAATTCTGCGACTACCTCATTTAAAAAAATAGATAGTAAATTAGGCTTTAGTTTTATAGATGATCAAGACTACGTTAATATGTCTAATGGAAATAGTGATGAAGAAACATTTGAAAATATAAGGGAATTGTTAGATAGAAGTCCATTAATTAATATAGGATATTCAGAATCTAATTATTTTGTAAATAAATGTACTTCTCATAGATATAGCAAGAATACTTTTTCTGATAAAGATTATAATTTTCATAAATTAATTAGTATTGGACAATTATATTATGATTTATGTAAAAAAGGAGATTCTTATTTAATAAGTCAAATAGATAAAAAGAAATATAATGAGTTAGTTAAATCTTTAAAAAGATCTAGTGATTATATGTAAAAAAGATGTAATAAGTCAGGTAATTACATCTTTTTTATATTATAATAATATTGGTGAAGTATATGAACTTATTTTTATTAAGTGCTTTTATTTTTTTCTTAGGTAGTGTATCAGGATGGGTTATAGAAATAATTTATAGAAGAATTTATCATGGTAAATTAGTTAATCCTGGTTTTTTAGTAGGTCCATATTTACCTATATATGGATTTGGTTTATTATCTATAACTATACTTCATTTATCACTTTCTAGATTAAATTTATCTCCATTTATAATTATATTATTAATGGGAGTAATAATGACTTTATTAGAGTTAATTGGTGGATTAATTGCATTAAAACAAAAAGTAAGATTATGGGATTATAGTGATAGATGGCTTAATTATAAAGGTATTATTTGCCCACTATATTCAACTGTTTGGCTATTAATAGGAGCTATTTATTATTATTTCTTATATGATCCTCTTATGATGGCAGTTAATTGGTTTCAAGATCATCAATCATTTTCATACGTACTTGGTATATTTACAGGATGTATAATAATAGACTTTTTTTATTCAGCAAAACTATATCTTAAAATTAAGAAATTTGCTAAAGAAAATAATATTGTTATTTTATATGAAAAACTTAAATTACATATTAAAGATGAAACTAAAGATAAAAAAGAGAAATATTCATTTATATTTCCATTTAGACAAAGTAGAAAACTAATTGATTATTTAAATAGTTATTTTAGTAAATAGGTGATTTTATGAATGTTATAGACTATTTAAAAAAATATGGTAGATATTCTTTTAAAGAAAAACCATTTAATGAAGTAGATAATCTTGTATTATCTCTTTTATCATACACTAATTTTCTTGGGGTAGTATCTAATAATACAAGAAATAAAATAAGATTAGAAGACGCTGCTAATAAATATTTAGATAAGAACGGAACAAAGGTAGATGATGTTTTACCAATAAGGGAAGCTATAGAAGTATTAGTTGTATCTAAAGATACAAAAAGATTTAGAGATATACTTTTATACAACTATAAATATATTTATTCAGATGATAGTCAATTTTCTGTTATAACATTTGAATTAAGTAAAAAACTAGTATATGTATCATTTGAAGGAACTGATAAATTAATTAGTGGTTGGATAGAAGACTGTAAGATGGCTTATGAATTCCCTGTAACAGCTCATGAGTATGCTATTAATTATTTAAATAAATATTTTTCTTTTTCTACTAAAAAAATAATAGTAGGAGGTCATTCTAAGGGTGGTAATTTAGCACTCGTATCTGCTTTAGGATGTAAAAAAAGTATTTATAGAAGAATTATAAATATATATAGTAATGATGGACAAGGATTAAGAAAAGAAGAAACATATTTAGAAAGATATGATGATTTAGAAAAGAAATATGTTCATATATGTCCTTATAATTCTATTATAGGGTTATTATTAGAACATAGTGCATACTATATTAGTGTTGATTCTGATAGACCAATAGGAATATCTCATTCAGGAATGAGTTGGCAAATAGAAGATGATCATTTTAAAACAAGAGAAGTAAGTAGATTTAGTAAACTATTAGATGAAGGCTTTAATAGATGGCTTTCTAAATATGATTACGATACTATTAGTAGATTTGTTAGTAGTGTAGGTAAAGTATTAGAAGAAAATAATATTGTTACTGTATTAGATTTTGTGAAGAATAAAAAACTAATTATAGATGTATTAAAATCTACAAGAAACATGGATTCTTTAGTAAAAGATATGGCATTAGATCTAGTTAAAGTATTATATACATTAAACATTGAAGACAAATTCTTGTAAAATTAGCACTCTCTATTGACAAGTGCTAACAATAGTGCTATACTTTAATCATGGAGGTAATAATCACATTGATTAATATCTTAGTAACGAAGGGAGAGATGTTTTATGATGTTACCAGATAGATTTTTTGATGATATGTTTGATCTAGATGTTCCAAGATTTAATTCTCCAAAAGAAAGAATGGATTGCGACATATATGAAGAAGATGGAAAGTATGTTATAGAAGCCTCAGTATATGGTTTTGATAAGAAAGATATCAAAATAGAGACTGAAGATGGATCTGTTGTTATTACTGCTGAAAAGAATGAAGATTACGAAGATAAAGGAAATAAAAAGTATCTAAGAAGAGAAAGACATTTATCTTCTAGAATTCAAAGAGCCTTCTATTTAGGTGATATTGATGAATCTTCTATTAAAGCTAATTTCAATAATGGAGTTCTAAAAATAGAAGCATCTAAGAAAGAAATAGAATCTAATAGAAAAACTATTGATATTGAATAAAACTGGTTATAAACCAGTTTTTTTATGTTATAATATTTAAGAGAATTAGAGGTTGTAAAATGATAGACTTTATAAAACATATAGTAGATATAGTTGTCAATTTTTTAATACATATGGGTCCAGTAGGAGGTATTTTATTAATAGTATTAGAATCTATCTATCCTGCATTACCTTTATTTGTTTTTATTAGTTTAAATATATCAGCATTTGGTTTAGTTCTTGGTATGATTCTTTCATATATAGGAACAATATGTGGCTGTTTAATATCATATTTTGCATTTAAAAAATTTGGTAATTTATTTAAGAAAACAAATCAAAAAGAAAAAGTTATAAAAATGAAAGCCAAGATGAATAAGATTTCTTTATCTTATTTAGCAGTTATGGTAGCTATGCCATTTACTCCTGCTTTCTTAGTTAATATAGCAGCAGGTTTATCTAATATGAAATTTAAAAAGTATTTTATTGCAATACTTATTGGAAAGATACCTATGATTCTATTTTGGAGTTTAGTAGGTAAGAATTTAAAAGAATGTTTAACTGATTGGACTGCTATTATAAAAATAGTTGCTTTATTACTTGGAACTTATATAATTAGTAAAATAGTTAATAAATTTATGAAATGGGAGGAATAATATGGATTATATAATAATTGGATTACTTGCTATATTAATAGTATTAGTTATTATATCTTTATTTAAGAATATTAATGAGGGTAAAATAACAGATAAAGTTAATGATATGCAGGTTAATTTAACTAAGGAATTAGGGGACTTTAAATCAGATATTAATAGAAATTTTAATGAAGATTTTACTAAGATGAATGAAAGAATAGAACATAGATTAGATCAAATAAATAATAAAGTAAATGAAAGATTAGATGTTAATTTTGAAAAGACTAATAAAACATTTACTAGTGTACTTGAAAGACTTGGTAAAATAGATGAAGCACAAAA